>Ga0308161_1001951_pt1 | contig 23049 bp, 24 predicted proteins | sample PhyFR2_FD_201034 | JGI IMG/M metagenome (GOLD analysis project Ga0308161, IMG submission 201034) | Phyllosphere microbial communities from UC Gill Tract Community Farm, Albany, California, United States - DLSLF.R2 | ecosystem: Host-associated > Plants > Phyllosphere > Unclassified | place: USA...
AGCACTGTTGTTTCTGCGCCAGATCGCCGGGAAGCAGCAGGCACTGACGGCCAGCAGCTTCAACCCAGCGCGCAGTCTCTTGCGCATCTTCGTGCTCATCCAGATAGGAAACGGCAACGTCTGCGCCCTCACGGGCATACGCAATGGCCACAGCCCGTCCGATGCCGCTGTCGGCACCGTGATCAACGCGACTTTTCTTTGAACTTGCTGGTGCTGGGCACAACAACTTCACGCCTGGATTCACGTGCTTGAAGCTTTTTTAGCTGACCGCTGACGAGAAACAAAATCACTGATGTTGTCCACCGCACTGTCCATCAGTTCCTGCATGGCATCTTCACTGCTCCAGGCAATGTGCGGATTCAGCAGAAAGTCATCTCGATCAATTAACGTGAAAAGCGGATTGCTTGGGTGCAACGGCTCATGCTCGACCACGTCTAGCGCCACGCCCCCCAATCTGCCGTTATGCAATGCGTCGATCAACGCCGCTTCGTTGATGACTCCGCCCCGGCCGGTGTTCACCACCACTGCGTCTGTCTTCATCAATGCCAACTCTTTGGCAGCGATGAGGTTATGGGTCTCTGGCGTCAATGGACAGTTGATGGACAACACATCACAGCTCTTCAGCAATTCAGCCAGCGGGCGGCAGTCTGGGCCAGGGCGTTTGCCACCCCGATCCTCGAACAGCACCTGCATTCCTAAGGCGCGTGCCACGTGTCCCAGGCGCATGGCGATCGGCCCGCTGCCAATGATCGCCAGTTGTTTGTTGCGCACATCGCGGATGCGATGGTTGAAGTAAATATTCTGGTAGGGAGCCGCGCCGGTGCTCACCTGGCGCATCAGCCGGGTGAACGCCGCCGGGCGACGGAACAACTCCAGAATCATCGCCAAGCTGTGTTCAGCCACGGTATTGGCGGCGTACCCCGGCACGCTGGACACTTCGATGCCATGCGCGTCGCAGTAATCGACGTCCACAATATCTCGCCCGGTAAGGGCCAGCGAAATCATCTTCAGCTTCGGTAAATGCCGTAGGTGTTCTTCGCGCAGCGGCACGCTGCACGTCAACGCAACGGTCGCATCCTTCAGATGCTCAATGACCTGCTCTGGGCGGGTGTAAGCGAATTGCTGCCAACTGTGCTCGCAATTCGGGCGCTTCAGTCGCGTGGAGGCCGCCAGGCCCTCGTCGTCGAGGAACACGATCTGTTCAGTCATGATCACATCCTTATTTCTTCTGTGCCGGCACGTAGCCGGCAGGGGCCATGGCGACCAGTTGGCGAGTGACGAAGCCGGCGTCCTGGTCGTGATCCTCCAGAGACTCCTTACGCACCAAGGCATCACGCACCATATGTGCGCCAAAGAAGCGAAACGGCTCCGGTGGCAGGAGCTTCATGCTCTGGTTGACCAGGCCGCAGTTGGCCCATTCGTCATTGGCGTGTTCGACCAGTGACTTGATGATGCGGCTGGCGAATACGGTAGTGGCCACGCCATTGCCGGAGAAGCCGATGCCGTAGGCGATGTTCTGGTGGTGGTCGAGGTAGCCGAAGTTCGGCAAGCCTTTCATCGCCCGGTCAATCGGGCCAGTCCAACTACTGACGATCGGGACGTCGGACAGTTGTGGGTACAGGCGACGCAGCTCGGCGGCGACCTTGTCGACCGCAGGCGAAGGTTTCTCGTAGAGGTTGCCGATGCGCCCGGCGTAGGCGAACTGACCCAACGGCTTGCCGAAGACGACACGGCCATCCGGGGTGTTGCGCCAGTAGTTGAGCACGGTGCGCGAATCCGTCATGCATTCACCGCCGCTGAAGCCAATGGCGTCCAACTCGGCCTTTATCGGTGCAGTGGCCACCATGTCGCTGGACATAATCGCGATCATCCGGCGCAGCTCAGGGAAGCGCGCGCCCCAGGCATTCATCGCCAGCACCACGCGGTCGGCCCGCACGGTGCCACGCTCGGTGTGTACCACGGGGTTGACGCCTTGTTCCAGGCGGGTGAGCGGGGTCTTCTCGTAAATCTTCACACCCAGTTTCAGCGCGACACGGCGAAGGCCTCGGGCGAGCATCGCCGGCTGTACGGTGGCGGCGTTGGGGTCGTAGATACCGCCCAGCACCAGGGGCGAGCCGACTCGACTTTGAATGGTCTGCCGGTCCAGTTCCTGGAACGGATTAACGCCCAGGTTCTGCAAACCTTCAGTCAGCACCCGCCAGGAATTCATCTGGCGTTGGTTAGTGGCTGTCCACAACCAGCCGTCCTTGCGGTACTGCGCGTCTATGCCGTGCTCCTCACAAAAACTGCCGATCTCGTTGATCGCCGATTCCGCGGCTTCGCAAATACGCCGCGCCTCGACATCACCGCAGATGGTCCGCAACGAAAGGTACTTGCCCCACCAATTCGTCGCGATACCCCCGTTGCGGCCGCTGGCGCCGGCGCCGCAACGATCGCGTTCGACAATGACGATCGTTTTTTCCGGGTTGGCCTGTTTCAGGCGAATGGCTGACCACAAACCTAGGTAGCCACCGCCGACAATGCACACATCGGCTTGAATCGATTCCTGCAGGGCAGGGGCCAGATCGCTGTCCAAGTCCAGCGCCTGGGCATACCAGAGTCCACGGTACATAAGGGGTGCCTTCGAGCTTGTTGTTTTGTGAGCGTATGGTGCGCAGCGGCGCCAATCGTTCGCTATGACACAGGGGACAATTGATAGAAGGGCGCTGACGTGCGATCACATAATGAAAAAAGCTGCCGGGGCCGATGGGCCCGCGACAGCTTGATAACGGCACAGGGGCCGTCAGAGCTGGCCGAACGCCTGGATCTCGATGCGGTACTGCGGCGTAGCGAGCGCGGCCCCGACACACGCGCGTACCGGCGGCTGGTCGCCCACCCAGGCGTCATACACGTTGTTCATTGCGTCGAACTCGCTCATGTCTGCCAGCCAGATCTGCATGCGGGTCAGGTTTGCCTTGCCCGCGCCGACCTGGGCCAGCCACTGCTCCAACTGTTGCAGTACACAGCGGGTCTGCTCGGCAATCGCCTGCTGAGGCGCCAGGGCAACGATGCCGCTGGTTTCGATTCGGCCGTCCACCAGCACCAGTTGGCTGGCGCGTGGGCCGATGTTGATACGTTCAATCATCACCCGCTCCTTAGAACAACACGTAAGTCTTGCGCAGCGCTTCGCGGATGTCCCACACGCCTTCGCAGTTCTCGGGGAACAGCACTGCGTCTCCAGCGCGCAGTTCAACCGGTTCGCCGCCGTCTGGGGTGAAAGTGCACCAGCCGCTGACGATGTGGCTGAACTCGCGGTTCTTGAGGTGGCGGCGGAACACCCCTGGGCTGCTCTCCCACACACCAATACTCGCGCCAACGGCGTCATCATTCTGGGCCTGGCCGGTGGCGGCGAGGGCAATCGGCTGACCGATCGGGAGGCGCGCCGGCGCGGTTTCGCCCAGAGGCGAAGCAGCGGCGTTGCGAACGACAGTCAAGATTTGGCTCATAAGTGTTTCCTTCAGAAGCTTGTTAGGTTCAAGGATTACGGCGGTGAGACTGTCGTTACTTTTGCACCGGCATTGGCGAGGTGCATATAACAGAAAGGACCGGTCATTGGGTGCAACGCCACGAGGCGGGTTATTTCGGTGCCGGGATAATACAAATTGACCCTCTCATACAATTCAGCGCGTATCGACCGGGATAGAGTTCAGCCCGTTCGGTTAAAAATATAAAAAAGAGGGTCGTATGAACCATACCGATGACATTCTCTGCGTGAAGAGCATCTACAAGATTTTTGGTCCCAATTCGGACATGGCCATGAAGATGTTGAACAATGGCGCTGACAAGGACGAGATATTCAAAAAGACCGGCCATGTAGTCGGTGTGTTTGATGCCAGTTTTTCCGTAAAGCGTGGCGAGATTTTCGTGATCATGGGCCTCTCGGGTTCCGGCAAATCGACCATGGTTCGATTGTTCAATCGTTTGATCGAGCCCACCTCTGGCAGCATCTTTCTCAACGGCCGGGAAATCACCGGGTTGAGCGATAAGGCGCTGCTCGATGTACGGCGCAAAGAGATGAGCATGGTCTTCCAGTCCTTCGCGCTGATGCCGCACATGAGCGTGCTTGAAAACACGGCGTTTGGCCTGGAAGTTTCCGGTGTCAGTGAAGACGAACGGCATGTACGGGCTGGTGAAGCCCTGGCCCAGGTCGGCCTCGCCGGCCAGGAATACAGCTACCCCCATCAGCTTTCAGGTGGCATGCAGCAGCGTGTTGGCCTGGCCCGTGCGCTGGCGAACGACCCAACGATCTTGCTGATGGATGAAGCGTTCTCCGCTCTCGACCCATTGATCCGTCACGAAATGCAGGGTGAGCTGATCCGCCTGCAGGCCGAGCAGCAACGCACCATCATTTTCATCTCCCATGACATCGAAGAAGCCGCCCGTATCGGCCATCGCATCGCGATCATGGAGGGCGGGCGCATCGTCCAGATCGGTACGCCGCTGGAGTTGATCACCCAGCCCGCCAACGACTACGTGCGTGCGTTTTTCAAAGGCTTCGATGTTTCGCGGTTGCTCAACAGCGATGACGTTCCTGCGGTGGATACGGCTGCGATCTGCGGTGTCTGCCAAAAAACGCTGAGCCAGGTGCAGAGCCACCACTGAGCGACCTGACAAGAGAGGCAAGCTACGATGTCTGATTTCAGTTTTCTCGATCCCTTCCAGTCCGCCACGATCCCTTTGGGCGTCTGGGTGGAAAGTGTCCTGAACTACATGGTTCACAATTTTCGTGATGTTTTCCGGGCCATCCGCTGGCCGATTGACCAGGTGCTGAATGGCATCGAGTTCACGTTGCAGAGCATCCCACCGACCATTGGCATCCTTCTATCGTCACTGCTGGGCTGGCAACTCGCGGGTAAGCGCATGGCAGTGCTGTGCTTTGTCACACTGACGCTGTTGGGCTTGATCGGTGTCTGGTCGGAATCCATGACTACCCTGGCTTTGGTCCTCACTTCGGTGTTTTTCTGCGCCCTGATCGGCATCCCGCTGGGCATCGCCTGTGCGCGTAGCGACGGTCTGGAGAGGGTCATCAGGCCGCTGCTAGACGCGATGCAAACATTGCCGGCGTTCGTATATCTGGTACCGGTGGTGATGTTGTTCGGTATCGGCAACGTGCCGGGTGTGTTGGTGACCATCGTATTCGCCCTGCCGCCGCTGGTGCGCTTGACCAACCTGGGCATCCGACAGGTACCTGAAGACAAAATCGAAGCGGCCCGCGCCTTCGGCTGCACGCCACGGCAAATGCTGACCCGCGTCCAGTTGCCGCTGGCCAGCTCGACCATCATGGCCGGCCTCAACCAGACCCTGATGCTGTCACTGTCGATGGTGGTGATCGCCTCAATGATTTCCGTCGGGGGCCTGGGCCAGATGGTCCTGCGCGGCATCGGCCGGCTGGACATGGGGCTTGCCACCGTTGGCGGTGTCGGTCTGGTACTGCTCGCAATTTTCTTGGATCGCTTGACCCAGGCCATGGGAGCACGGGCCTCAGACCCGAGCCGGCGCTGGTTTAACACCGGCCCCGTGGGCGTGCTGATGCGTTTGATCGGCGCCGGCCAACCTAAAGTGCGGCGCGAGACCGCATAAGATTTTCCGTTCTATCTAACGCCATCCAGACAATAACCATAAAAGGTACGCGAAGATGCAAGACTCAAAATTCACTCGTCGATTCCTGCAATGCGCCTCGGCGCTCGCGCTCAGTGTTGTCTGCCTTAGTGCCAGCGCATCGGTGGACAAACCCGGGGAGGGTGTGAAGATCACCCCGTCGTTCCCTTCTGTCGATGAAGAGCGTTTCCGTGGCGAGATCGCCTTGGCCGGCTTGCGTGAGCTGGGCTACAAGGTGCAGACACCGAAGGAAACCGAGTACGCCACGATGGTCCTCGCTGTCGGGTTCGGCGATGCAGACTTCACCGTCAGCTTCTGGGACAAGCTGCACGCCAGCTTCTATAAAAAAGCCGGTGGCGACGAAACCATGATCAAGACCGGCAACATCTTGCCGGGCGTGCTGCAGGGCTACGTGATCGACAAGAAAACCGCAGATAAATACAACATCAAGTACATCACCGACATGAAGAAGCCGGAGATCGCCAAGCTGTTTGATACCGACGGCGACGGCAAGGCGGACATGACTGGCTGTAACCCGGGCTGGGGCTGTGAACTGGTGATTGAACACCATATGAAAGCCTACGACTTGCAGAAGTCGATACACGTGAACCAGGGCTCGTACTTCGCCTTGATGGCCGACACGATTACGCGTTTCAAAGAAGGCAAGCCAGTGTTCTATTTCACCTGGACGCCGCAATGGGTGGCGGGGGTGCTGGTTGATGGCCGGGACGTGGTTTGGCTGGAGGTGCCCAAGACTGATCTTCCGGGCGGCGACAACACGGTCAGCACAATGTATCAGGGCAAAAACCTGGGCTTCGCGATCGACACCGTGCAGGCGCTCATCAACCGCAAATTTGCCGAGAAAAACCCGGCTGCGGTGAAATATCTGTCGCTGGTACAGATTCCTGCAGCCGACGAAAGTGCGCAAAACCTGAAAATGCAGCAAGGCGAGAAATCCATGGCGGATATTCAGCGGCACGCACAGGAGTGGATCGCTGCGCACCAGGAACAGTTCGATGGTTGGGTCAAGGCGGCGCGGGCAGCGGGTGCCCAGACAAGTAACTGAGCTTCACCGCTGGCACAACAGGCTTCTACTGTGGAGCCTGTTGCGCGACTGTCCAAAAAGAACTCAGGATGACCGGACTACCAGGAAGAGCTCTTCACTCTCCATCGCGGCCGACACCCGCCGAATCGTCCCTGCCCGCCGCCTGCTCAAGGCTGACGGGTCACTGGATGACAACGACCGCACCGAAATCGGCCCGACACCACTGGCCTTCGCAGAGTGGTCCCAGCTTGGTCTCGAGGCGCCTCAACTGACAGCCATGCGCGAGTACCGCTTGCAGCGTCTCACGGACCAATTGGTCGCCCGCGACGTCGCCGGCATCCTGCTATTCGACCCCCTAACCGCTACGCCACCGACACCGCCAACATGCAGTTGTGGACCACTCACAATCCGGCCCGTGCCTGCTTTGTCGCGGCCAGCGGGCATGTGGTGCTGTGGGACTTTCACGGCTGCGACCGGGTATGGCGCTGTGCGTCGAGGCCTACATAGGCGAAGTGAGCGGTCGCGATGGCATCAAGCTGGAGAATCAGTTGCTGGTGACCGAGAGCGGTTGCGAGGTGCTGACCCGCTACCCTTTCGAGTGCAGTTTTCTGCAGGATTAAACACGTAGCTGTCACAGGAGCAGACAAACATGAGTGCATACAACAGAGGTGTGGTTTATCAGGGCGCCGGCAAGGTTGAGGTGCAGAACATCGACTATCCCAAGACGGTCGTTGCCGTTCCTGCAAGGAAATGCACACCGGTGTGTGCCTGACCGTCAACCCGGCGCGCGCCGGTGGTGCCTACGGTTACGTCGATATGGGCGACTGGACCGGCGGCCAGGCTGAATACGTGCTGGTGCCGTATGCCGACTTCAACCTTCTGAAGCTGCCGGACCGAGAAAAGGCCATGGAGAAAATCCGTGACCTGACGTGCCTCTCGGATATTTTGCCGACCGGTTTTCACGGTGCCGTGACGGCCGGTGTGGGTCCAGGCAGTAGCGTTTATATCGCGGGTGCTGGTCCGGTCGGTCTGGCAGCCGCGGCCTCTGCGCGCCTGCTCGGTGCGGCGGTGGTGATTGTGGGCGACTTGAACCCTGCACGTCTGGCCCACGCCAAGGCCCAGGGCTTCGAGATCGCGGACCTTTCCCTGGACACGCCGCTGCACGAGCAGATCGTCAGCCTGCTTGGCGAGCCGGAAGTCGACTGCGCGGTCGATGCCGTTGGCTTCGAAGCCCGTGGGCATGGACATGAAGGCGCCAAGCACGAAGCCCCGGCCACCGTGCTCAATTCGTTGATGGGCGTGGTACGGGTTGCCGGCAAGATCGGTATCCCCGGTCTTTACGTCACCGAAGACCCGGGTGCGGTCGACGCAGCAGCGAAAATCGGTGCACTCAGCATCCGCTTTGGTCTGGGTTGGGCCAAATCCCACAGCTTCCATACGGGCCAGACGCCGGTGATGAAGTACAACCGCGCACTGATGCAGGCGATCATGTGGGACCGCATCAACATCGCTGAAGTGGTCGGTGTGCAGGTCATCAGTCTGGATGACGCACCGAAGGGTTACGGTGAGTTCGATGCTGGCGTGCCGAAGAAATTCGTCATAGACCCCCACAAGACGTTCTCCTGAAACCGGTCCGGGCCGTTTTACCTGGCGGCCCGGCTGTAATAACACCCAGATCAAACGGAGTATTTGCCTGAGATGAAGCTTGTTTCTGCCGAACAGATTAATGCTGTACTCGACTGGGCCGGCGTGCTCGATGCCTTGTGGCGCATGCATTTGGGCGCACGGCCACAGATTGATGATTATTTTCTGGGTGACGGCGAGTGTGGTTTGTTCAGCAGGGGCGTGATCCTTCCGGGGCTAGGCGCCGGCGTGAAAATTGTCTCGATCTTCCCCGGTAACCTCCAGGCAACACCACCCTTGCCGGCCGAGCAGGCTCTTTTCGTGGTGATCGACGAGCACACCAAGGCGCTGGTCGCGATCTGCGATGGCCCGGCCATCACTGCCTGGAAGACCGCCGGAGATTCGGCACTGGCGGGTGAGCGCCTGAGTAGCCAGGACAGCAGCAGCTTGCTGGTGCTTGGCGCAGGGCCAGTAGCGCGTGCGTTGACCGAGGCCTACTTGCATATCCGGCCAGGCATCCGCCAGGTGCTGCTGTGGAACAGGACGTCGTCGAAGCTCGAACCCTTCGTTGCTGAGCTTCGGGGGCGAGGTATCGACACCATCCTGATCGCTGATCTCGACGAGGCTGTCAGTCGTGCGGACATCCTTGTCTCTGCGACGGCGTCGTCGGAGCCGCTGATCAAGGGTCGGCTGGTACGGCCTGGCACGCATGTCGACCTGGTCGGTGGCTTCAGGCCTGATATGCAAGAGGCCGACAAGGAGCTGGTCACGCGCGCCAGGCTCTATGTGGATGATCGCAAAGCTGCGCTTAACTCAGGCGACCTCAGAATTCCCTTGCTGGCAGGGCTTATCGGCGAAGAGAGCATCGAGGCCGACCTTTTCGAGATCTGCCAGTCGGGCGAAATCCTGCGCGGTGCGGACGACATCACGCATGCCGGCGGTGCGCATCTGGATTTGAAGATTTGCCAGTACGTACTGCGCTGCCTGGCGTCGCAGGCTAGTTGACGATCTGCCGGATCAGCTCAGGTGTGGAATTGACGGCATATTTGCGCAGCAGGCTGGCGCGGTGAATATCCACGGTCCTGGGGCTGATGCCCAGGCTTTTCGCCGCTTCCTTGCTGGTCAAACCGTCTACCAGTAGCGCAGCCACTTCACGTTCCCGTGCGGTGAGGCTTACTTTCTCCCTCAAGCCCTCGCGTCCCGGTGAGTCCACTTCCGTGAACACCCAGGCGGCCAGCTCATAAGGATTACTTTGGTTGAAGCCGTAACCCCGCACGGTCACCCAGAAGTGCGTGCCGTCCAGGCGGCGCATCAGGCGGTCGTCATGGAAGTCGGCGTGTCGCGAGAGCAGGGGGCCGAAATGTTCGGCGGCGTGTTCAAAGTCTTTCTGTTGGGGGTACAGCATCGCGAATGACACGCCGACAAGTTGCACGTCGCTGGCGCGAAACATGGTTAGTGCGAGGGCGTTTCAGTTCAGGATCACGCGATTGCGAGCAATGATCACGGCGACGGGCAAATGATGAAGAAGATATTCGGGATTGAGGCAATCTTCTTCGCGCATGACGATCGTTTCTCTCGCAACGTGATGAGTGCAAAAACGCCGATTACCTAGGTGATCAGCAAGTCTGGTCGCCCTGAAGCAGCGTGCCTATGATGCTAATCAGCTTATCACCGCGGACGCTCGTCTTGCAGGGCAACTGGCCCACACTTTCATAGAAAAAGGAGACGCGGCATGAATGCGCGCGAAGTGCACGACGACAGCATTGTGATTGATGGCCTGGTCATCGCGAAGTGGAACCGGGAGTTGTTCGAGGACATGCGCAAAGGTGGGCTGACCGCCGCCAATTGCACGGTATCAGTGTGGGAAGGTTTTCAGAAAACCATGGACACTATTGCCGCCAGTCAGAAGCTGATCCGCGAAAACAGTGACTTGGTCATGCAGGTACGTACCACCGCTGATATTCAAAAAGCCAAGCAACTGGGGAAAACCGGGATTCTTTTCGGCTTCCAAAATGCCCATGCGTTCGAGGACCAGATCGCCTACGTAGAACTATTCAAGCAACTGGGCGTAGGCATCGTGCAGCTATGCTACAACACCCAGAACCTGGTGGGCACGGGCAGTTACGAACGTGACGGCGGGCTGTCGGGGTTCGGCCGCGAGATTGTCGCGGAGATGAACCGCGTCGGCATCATGTGCGATTTGTCCCACGTTGGCTCGCGTACCAGCGAGGAGGTGATCCTGGCATCAAGCAAGCCGGTGACCTATTCGCACTGCCTGCCCATGGGGCTCAAGGAACATCCACGCAACAAGACCGACGCGGAGTTGAAGTTCATCGCCGACCATGGCGGTTTTGTCGGCGTGACCATGTTTACCCCGTTCCTGGCCAAAGGCGTGGATGCAACCATCGACGATTTTGCCGAGGCCATCGAATACATCATGAACATCGTTGGTGAGGATGCGATTGGTATTGGCACCGATTTCACCCAAGGCCACGGCCAGGATTTTTTCGAGTACCTGACTCACGATAAGGGTTACGCGCGGCGCCTGACACGTTTCGGTCAGATCATCAATCCGCTGGGCATCCGTACCGTCGGCGAGTTTCCCAACCTCACCGAAACCTTGCTCAAGCGCGGTCATCCCGAACGTGTGGTGCGCAAAATCATGGGGGCGAACTGGGTGCGAGTGTTCAGCGAGGTGTGGGATGAATGAGTCTGCCTGGGGGGTGCCATCGTGAACACGGTGGTCCAGCCAATGAGTGCAGCCGGGCGGGCAAAGGGTGCGCGTATTGGCATCATGCTGTGCCTGCTGTCGATGTTCATCTTCGCAGCCCAGGACGGGATTACCAAGACGCTGGTCAGAGACCTGCCGGTGGCGCAGTTAGTCATGGTGCGGTACTGGGTGTTTCTGCTGTTCGCGTTATGTTTTGTGCGAATACAGGGCGGCGTTGGCAATGCGCTGAAAACCGCCCATCCCTGGCTGCAGATGGCGCGCTCGCTGCTGGGTGTTTTCGAGATCGTCGTCTTCGGCTTGGCGCTACGCTATTTGGGATTGGCCGAGACCCATGCGATCTACGCGGTTTTCCCGCTGTTGACCATGGTCATGGCTGCTGTATTACTGCGGGAGCGGCTCAACCTTCGCCAATGCCTGGCGGGGATGATCGGCTTTGTCGGCACCCTGATCATCCTCAAGCCCGGGATGGGTGTGTTCAGCCCCGCATCGTTGATTCCCCTATTGGCGGCGTTGATGTTTGCCTGCTTCAGTGTGCTCACGCGCAAGATCAGCAGCGCCGACAGCTTTGGCACTAACGTGTTGTACATGGGCTTCTGGGGGGCGGTCGCGTCGACGGCGATCGGCCTGCCGCAGTGGGTAACGCCGACTGCGCAGCAAGCGGTACTCATGCTGGTGCTCTCGGTCAGCGGGGTGATGGCCCAAATGTTACTGGTGCAGGCGTTGAAATACACGGCGGCGATAACTTTGCAGCCGTTTAATTATTCCCTGCTGGTGTTCGCTTCAGTGCTGGGGGTGGTTTGGTTTGGCGAAGCGCTGGAGACCACCCTGGTGGTGGGCGCGCTGCTGGTGGTGCTGGGGGGACTCTACTCGCTCCGGCGTTATCGATGAGAAAGGCGACGCATGTCATTCTGGTAACGCTTGCGCCCCTCAAGATCCTGTTAAGGGGCGCGGCGATGGGCGTGCGTCAGCTGATTTCGGTGAGCCGTGCTTGCTGCGCTGAAAGCTCGGTGGGAACTGCAAGCGCCGCATTTTCTCGCAGCGCGCGCAGCAGCCCCCAGGTCGCCAGCACCATGTAGATGGCAATGGGCAAGCCGATCACGATACTGGCCATCTGAATCGCCACCAGGCCGCCGGCGATGATCAAGCTGGCGGCAATCGCACCCTCCAGCACACACCACAGCACCCTCAGCCAGTTTGGCGGGTGAATGCTGCCCATCGAGTTGAGCATGCACAGCACTTGGGTGCCGGCATCGGCCGCGGTCACAAAATGCACCGCCAACAGCAGGCAGACGATCACGCTGAGAATGCCCCCCAGAACCTGGCCATCCAGGCGCTCCAGCAGAGTGAACATCGCGGTTGTGGTTTCTTTGCGAGTGGCTTCCAGAATCGGGCCGCCAGCAAACGGACCAGCAACCGCTTGCTCGGCTACCGGCAGACTGTTGTAGGCGTGACGGCTCGTTTGTTCATCCTTCAGTGCGGTGCCGCCAAATACCGCCATCCACAAGATGGTCACCAGCGTCGGTACCAGCAGCGCGCCGACCACCAATTCGCGGATGGTCCGACCACGGGAAATACGTGCAATGAACAGGCCTACAAACGGCCCCCAGGTCATCCACCAAGGCAGGTAAAAGGCCGTCCAGGAATTTTGCCAGCCGCTGTCGCCCTGAGTGTCGGTCCAAAGGCTCAGGCCAATGATGTTTTGCAGGTAGTCGCCGGTCGATTCGAACAGCAGGTTCATGATGTAGTGGGTCGGGCCGAGGACCAGCACCACGATCATCAGCCCGAGGGAAATGAACATGTTCAGCGTCGACAAGCGCTTCATGCCACGGGATACGCCGGCCACCAACGAAATCGAGGCAATCACCGTGACTACGGCGATGATCCCGAGCTTGAATGACAGGCTGATCGGCACACCGAACACGTGGTTCAGGCCGGTATTGATCTGCTCCACGCCCATCCCCAGCGACTGCGACACGCCAAAGGCGGTCACGGCGGCGCCGATGATGTCGACGGTGTGGCCGATAGGCCCGTAGATGCGTTTGCCGATCAGCGGATAGAGCACCGAGCGCAGCGCCAGCGGCAGGCCTTCGCGATAGGCAAAATACGCCAGGCCCAAACCGATGATGGTAAAGATCGCCCAGGGATGCAGGCCCCAGTGGAACAGGGTGATGCGCATCGCCATCGAGGCCGCCTGATCGCTCAGCCCAGGGGAAAATGGATTGTTGGCGTAGTGCAGTACGGGTTCAGCGACCGACCAGAAAATCAGGCCCACGCCCATGCCGGCGCTGAACAGCATGGAGATCCACGCGGCGAAGCTGAACTCGGGTTTTTCATCGGGGCGTCCGAGTTTCAAGGTGCCGTGTTGGCTGAAAGCGATGAAGATCAGCAAGCCGAGCACGCCGCTGACCAGGGCAATGTAGAACCATTTCAAGTTGTTCAGAATGGCGTCTGAGGCGGTTTTAAACACCTCGGCGGCCTGGTTGCCGTAGGAAGCACAAAGCACCACAAAAGCGGTGACGATACACAGCGATCCGATGGTCACCACCGGATTCAGGCCCTTCAACGGGCCAGTTTTTGCACGCATCGGCTATTACCTTTTTATTTTTGGGATGCCGGGGAGTGGTATCGAAAAAAGGCGCCCGAAGGCGCCCTCTCACAGGTCGATAACCAGATTTGAAGTCGGGCGACTGCAGCACAGCAAACGCAGGCCCTTATCGATCTCGCGTTGGCGGATGCCGCCGTTGTGTTTCATCTCCACGCTGCCTTCGAGCACGGCGGTTTTGCACGTGCCGCACACACCCTGGCTGCAGGAAGAGGGCACCACCGCACCCGCCTTTTTCGCCGCCGATAGCACGGTCTGGTCGGCGCTCATGGTAAATTCCTTGCCCGAGCGGGCCAGGCGCACGGTGAAGGTATCCTGCGCCTGACCGGGTGCAGTGATCGGCGTCGGTTCAACCACGGCGTCGGCGTTTATGTCGAAGCTTTCCTGGTGATAACTCGCCATGTTGAAACCCGTACTGCCCAGCAATGCCTTGGCCGCATCCATGTAGCCTTTGGGGCCGCAGGTGAAGACGGCACGCTCCATGAAGTCGGGGATTCGCTGCTGAAGTTCGTTGATCGACAAGCGTCCGATCGGGCCGGCCCAGTCCGGTTCATCCCCCAGACCCTCACAGAAGAACAGAGTGCGCAGGCGCGGCATGGAGCGTTCGAGGCGGGCCAGCTCTTCGCGAAAGATGATGTCTTTGGGCGTGCGCGCGCTGTGCACGAAGACAATATCCAGGTCTGCGTGCAGGTCGGCAGCGGCGCGGGTCATCGCCATCAGCGGGGTTATGCCGGAGCCGGCGGAAAGGTACAGCAACTTGCGCGCCGGCCCTGCCACCGGGGTAAAGATACCTGCCGGCCCCGAGGCGGCCAGTGCATCGCCCGCCTTGAGATTGTCGTGCAGCCAGTTGGAAACTGCGCCGCCCGGTACGCGCTTGACCGTGATCGAGAAGGTGAACGGGCGGGTCGGTGTGGAGGACAGCGTGTAGCAGCGCGATATGCTCTGGCCCTCAATTACGGGAGACACGGTCAGGAACTGGCCGGGTTCGTAGGCCAGGGCAGGGTAATCCGGGGAGTGGAACACGAACGTCTTTACGTCGTGGGTCTCGGCGACCACGCTCAGGCATTCGATGCGTTTGCTCTCGCCGCTGGCCCATTGGGCGCCGTGGGCGGCCCAGTGATCGGTATCGACGAAGCGCTGGTCAGCGCGCAGGCTGGCGATGTTCTCGAGCATGCTCATCACCGTTAAATTCCATGCACTGCAAGGCGGGCATCGTACCAGCGGACAAACTGGTCAACGTACGGCTCGGTAAATTCGGAATAGGGGCCGGGGATATAAGCTGGATCTTGAGTGCCGCTATGGGTGATGGCAACCAGGTTGGCATCCTGCTGGGTGGTGGCAACCCAGACTTCGGTGAGGCGCTGGAGGTCGTAATCGACACCTTCAACCGCGTCCTGGTGCACCAGCCACTTGGTGCGCACCAAGGTACGATCCGGCGCCAATGGGATGATCCAACTGATCATCGCGTGGTCGCTCATCACGTGGGCCCAGCCATTATTGCCCCACAGGTGCGTGTCGCCGAGATCGCGACGGGTGAGGTTGCCCAGCAGCTTGGTGCAGGCGACCTTGGTGTCGAGGGTCTGGGATTCGCCGCTGCCGGCGATGATCATGCGCTGGGTGCGGAACTGGGTAGCGGTATCGCCGTCCAGGTACTCCACGGTGGTATAGAGGTGACCTTCACTTTCCCAGTTGGCTTCAATCCCGGCTTTACGGATCTGATAGGCATCATAGGAGGCGCGCGCCTCATCGCTCATTTCTTCGAAACTGACGCCGAGGTCTTCGGACTGATAAGAGACAATCAACTCCGGGTGAGTGCCCGCACAGTGATAACACTCGCGGTTGTTTTCCATCACCAGTTTCCAGTTGCCGTTCTCGATATAGTCAAGTTCGTAGGCGATGCGCGTGTTGGTCAACTCATACGGCGCAAAGCGTGCGCCCATGACCTCTTCCTGGATGGCTATATCTTCAGGCGCGTTCTCGCTCAGGCAGACAAATACATGCGCACCGATCACCTTGCAGTGCACCGGGATCAGGCTGCGGCATGTTGGATCGAAGCCCTTGCCCATATGCGCCGCGTGCTTGAGGCTGCCGTCCAGGTCGTAGGTCCACTGGTGGTAGGGGCAAACCAGCATGCCTACGGTCGACTTGCCAGGCGCTTTCAGACGCGCACCGCGGTGGCGGCAGACGTTGCGATAGGCGCGAATCTGTTCATCATCATCGCGCAGCACCATGATCGATGATTGGCCGATATCGGTGGTGAAGACATCGCCGGGCTCGGCAATGTCTGCGGTCACAGCAACCAAAATCCAATGCCGGGTGAAGAATATGTCGACGTCGGTTTCGAATATATCCTGTCGACTGAAAACTTCGCCTGGAAGACCACAACTAAGTTCCCGAGACTCGATCACTTCACGGTGCGTTTTAATCGGCGCAATGCTCATTATTATTCCTCAGGCATTTTTATTTTAAGTATTACCAATGCGTGTGGAAGGATTATCTGAGTGGCTAAAAATACCGTCAATGCGCCTATTTTTACGGCTCGCATTACATCAAGTTATGAGTGCGCTTTCGGTCATTCCGACAGGGGTTTACGGTCCTGAAGCCAGCGGATCACTGCCCAGGCTTCAGGTGTCGCGCTGCGTCCATTCGGGATAACCGCGTAGTAGGCATCGGTGGGGCGAACATAAAAAGGCTCGAGTCGAACCAGTTCGCCACTGGCCACCAAGTGTTCCACCGCACGCCCCCAGCCAAGGCCGACGCCGTGGCCGTGGAGTGCGGCATGGACGACATCGGCGTGCAGGTTACAGCGCAGGGTGTAGTGCAACTTGTGTGTCATCATCCCCAACTGCTTGAACCAGCCTTGCCAGGTCATCCAGCCTTCGGTGGTGGAGTCGGAGTCCAGCAGGCCGGTGCCCGCCAATGCCTCGAGGGTTTCGGGCCTGGGGTTTCGGGCCAGCCAATCAGGCGAGCAGACGGGAAAGATTTCTTCGTCGAACAGCAGGAACACTTCGCCGTCATCCCACTGACCGTTGCCATAGCGTACGTACAGATCGGCTTCCTGGGTGCGCAAGTCACCGGTAAACATCTGCGTGACCAGGCGAAGCTGGATGTCCGGCAGCGTATCGCGCAGACGCGACAGGCGAGGAAGGAGCTGAAACTGCGAGAACGAGGAGGTGACGCCAAGGATGATTTCCCGCCGCCCGCCTTCCTGGTTGATTTGGTCGAATACCGTGGCGATTTTTTGCAGCGACTCGGAAATGGTCGCGAACAGCGCCAGCCCCTCATTGGTCAGTTCGATGCTGCGGTGCAAGCGGTGAAACAGTTGTGCCCCGACGTTTTCTTCGAGCACCTTGACCTGCTTGCTGACGGCCGCCTGGGTAACCCCAAGCTCCTTCGCTGCCTGAGTGAAGCTTTTCAGGCGGGCGACGGATTCGAACTGGAGGAGGGCGGTCATCGACGGAATGATCCGCCGGTAGCCTTTGTGTCGGGTGCTGGCTTCTTGAGCTTTCATTGTTTTTCTTACTCATAGGTAGGCGCGCCGGTCACGCGCCGAGCTCGCTCCACACAGTGTACGTGTCGCCACCGTATTCTGTGGGCGGGCTCGTCAGCGTCAGCCCTCAGGCCAACTGATAAGTCGTCTTGACTCGGGTAAAGAACTGCCGCGCATGGGTGCCTTGCTCTCGCGCTCCCAGGCTCGATGCACCGTTACCACCAAACGGCACGTGATAATCGACCCCGGCGGTCGGCAGATTGACCATCACCATCCCCGCCGAACTGTTGCGCTTGAAATGTTCGGCATGCCGCAGCGATGTGGTAACGATGCCTGCAGACAAACCGAATACGGTGTCCTCGGCAGCGGCGAACGCCTCTTCGTAATCGCGTACCTTAAGCACACTCAACACCGGTCCGAAGATCTCCTCGCGGTAAATGCGCATGTCTGGGCGTACGTCGGTAAACAGTGCGGGTATAAACAAATGCGCGCCCGCCGGGTTTTCCACGCGCTCGCCACCACACACCAGCGTTGCGCCTTGCTCAAGGCCGCTGGTTACGTACGCCAGGTTCTGCTCCAGTTGCCGCGCATCCACCACCGGGCCGATATCGGTGGCGGCGTGCAGCGCATCTCCGACCGTCAGCGCGCGAGTTCGCTCGGCCAACCGCGCCACAAAAGCATCATGAATACCCGCGGTGACGATCACCCGTGAACTGGCGGTGCAGCGTTGGCCGGTGCTGTAGAACGAACCGTTGAGCGCCACTTCGACCGCCTGTTCCAGGTCGGCATCATCAAGAACGATCAGTGGGTTCTTGCCGCCCATCTCCAATTGCACCTTCTTCATGCCTTGCGCTGCGAGCAGGGCGATCTGCCGGCCGGTTTGCTCAGAGCCGGTGAAACTGATGCCATCGATCTGTGGCGAGCGAATCAGCGTATCGCCGACGCTGCGACCCGGGCCGATCAGCAGGTTGAACACTCCAGCCGGCAGGCCGGCCCGGGAGATGATTTCAGCCAGCGCCCAGGCAGAGGACGGCACCAGCTCCGCGGGCTTGAACACCACGCAGTTGCCGAAGCAGAGCGCCGGGGCGATCTTCCAGGCAGGGATGGCAATTGGGAAGTTCCACGGTGCGATAATGCCGATCACGCCCAAGGGCTGGGTGATGACGTCAATGCCCACATCCTGGCGCACCGACTCGTATTTCTCGCCCGAGGCCCGCAGCGCTTCCTGGGCGTAGAACTTGAACGAGCGACCGGCGCGGTCCACTTCCCCGAGCGCCTCGCGCACGACCTTGCCTTCTTCGCGGGCGAGCAGCGTGGCCAGCTCTTCGCGGCGAGCGAGGATTTCGCTACCGATAAAGTCCAACGCGTCGGCGCGCAGTTGCGGATTGCTGCGCGCCCACTGTGGCTGCGCGCGGCGGGCGGCGGCGATGGCTTGTTCGGTCAGGGCCTGGTCGGCGCGCACAAAACGCTCGATCACTTCCTGCGGGTTGGACGGGTTGCGGTTTTCCAGCAGGTCGCTGCTGCTGTCGAGGGGAACGAAGGCGCCGTTGACATAGCTGCTCTTGGTGACGGGGTTCATGCGGATCGAATCCTTTATTCTTGGGTTTGCCCGCATGATGCTCAGCGCACGCCGGTGCCCGCTATTACGGGTATGACAATTGATAGGACACTGGGGTCGGTCAGCGGCTGGCTTGTCCTGAATCTATGATATAGCTGTATTTGTATGATATTTCGGACCCGTTGCCCGCCTTATACTGAGCTTGCCGAACATTATCACCCCGGCTGCACTGGAGAGCGAAACATGAACATTCAGCCCGCCAAGGTTAAGCCGGACCTGCGTGTCGGTTTCGTGCTGCTGAATCAGTTCACGCTGGTGCCTGTGGCAGGCCTGGTCGACTCTTTGCGTTTTGCCGCCGATAAATCGTTCCGCAGCCAGCAGGTGTACTGTCAGTGGGATTGGATGACCTGTAATGACCAGCCGATCTACGCCAGCTGTGGCATGCCGATCTCGCCAACACGGCCATTGAATCTGTTCGCCCAGTACGACTACATCGTGATCGCCGGAGGTTTGCTGGGAGAAACACGCAACCCGCCCGACTGGCTGCTCGATGCACTGCGTGATGTGCATGCGGCTGAGATCCCGATTATCGCGCTGTGTTCGGCCTCCTTCGTACTGGGTAAGGCTAAGCTGCTCGATGGCCGGCGGTGCGCGGTGCATTTCACCATTCGCGAGGAGTTCGAAACGTTGTTTCCCCTGGCGAACTCGGTTATCGACAAGAGTTACGTGGAAGACCGGGGCATCATCACCTGCCCTGGCGGCACCGCCATCGACCTGGCCGCCAGCCTGATCCGCCGTCATTGCGGTGAGGTGCGGGCGCAGAAAGGCCTGGAGTACCTGTTGGTGGAGGACCGGGCCGAAGATGAGCAGCAGACCCATCGGGTCTACCAGAACGACAGGGTGGAGCGGGCCATCGCCTTCATGCGTGACAATCTGGATGTGTCGCTGTCTCTCAAGGCGGTGGCGGAAGCGGTCGGTACACACCCGCGGCAACTGCACCGCGAATTCGTGGCCAATACTCAGGAACCACCGGCCAACTACTGGCGCAAGCTGCGTTTGGATCACGCCCGTCGCCTTCTGGTCAACACCAGCCAAAACGTCACCACCATCGCTTTGGCCAGCGGTTTCTCCGACGCCTCGCACTTCATTCTGTGGTTTCGCAAGCAGTATGGTGAAACGCCCTACAGCTTCCGCAAGCGCCGGCATGAAGTGGAACGCTTCAGCACTGACCGCCTAGGTGAGAGTGTCAGGGTGGACCCGGAGCTTTAAGGCGAGGGGCGTGGCGAGCGATTGAGCAGGGCGTCGAATACGACTTCGCAGGCCGCCCCCCACGTCGCGCTGCCCGGTTGGTGATTGAGCACATCCAGGCCGGTCGCCGTGAATGTGCCCGGTGTGGCGATCGCCCGGCCCAGCGCCTTGAGGCTGCGCTCCGGATGGGCGCGGGCGCTGAACAGACAGTCTTCCAGATTGCCCAGTACCAGCGAGCGCGCCTGTTCGACAGGCATGCCCTTGTCGACCAGCCAGTGTTGCAGGTCATGGAGCAGGAAATAGAACCAGCCATTCATGCAGGCTGCCACGGTGGCCAGCTCAAACGCAGGTTCGTTGTCCACGACCACCAGCGAGCCCAGAGGGCCAAGGCACTGCTGGGCCGTGTCATCGGGCGGGTAGACGACCACGGTCGATTGGTTGAACTGGGCGGTGTAGGACAGCATCACCCGCGCGCAGACAGCGCCGGGGAAAGTCGCCTGAAGCGTGTGCAGATGCAGGCCGGCGACCAGGGAAAGTAGGTGCTGGCCGGTTTTGACGGTGATCTCGGCGGCCAGTTGCGCGACGCTGTCAGGCCTTACCCCGAGCAGTAGTATGCCGGCCTTGTCCACCAGGGCCTGATTGCTCGGCATGACCTCGCAGTTGCATTCATCGGCGAGTGCCTGGGCACGTTCGGCGTTGCGCGGTGACAACAGGATGATGCCGTCGAAGCCGCTGCGGCGTAGGCCGCGCACGACTTTTTCGGTCAGCTCGCCAACTCCCAGGATGCCCAGACTCTGCATGATGTCTCCTTCAGGCTTCCAGGCCAGCGCGGCGCTGGCCCCAGTTAAGGTTCATGTTCACCCCCAGGCTCAGCAACGGCTCTGGTGGGTTGCGGTTGGGGCCGGGCGAGGAGAGCAGGAAGGCCGTCAACTCGTCCTGTTCACCTGCCAGCCAGTTGGCCAACAGTGTGCCCGTGGCGGTGCCGCGCGTGATCCCCAGGCCATTGCAGCACAGTGCCGCGTAAACATTCGGCGCCAAGCTACCGAAGTAGGACAAGTGGTTGCGCGACATGCACATGGAGCCGCCCCAGGTGTAGTCGAACGGCGTGTTCGCCAGCATCGGAAAGCGCCGCTCAAACGACGCGCGGTGCTGGCGGGCTGCGCGGTCCAGGAAGCGCTGCTGGGTCTGCCCGCTGGCGTTGAAGCTGAAACTGTTACGCACCAGCAGACGCTGGTCGGGTGTGCGCCGCAACGTGGTGCCGAAAGGGTCGGCAGGGATGATACCCCAGGTCTGCTTGCCACCCAGGCGTGCCTGTTCTTCTTCGGTCAGTGGCCGGGTCATGCTGGCATACGTGAAGACCGGCAGCAGGCGGCCTGGCAAGAACCCGAAATGTGAGGCAAAGGCGTTGTTGCAGAGCAGCAGTTCGTCCGCAACAAATTCGCCATCGGCGTGAAGCAGCGTGATCTTGTCGCCCTGTTCTATACGGGTGATGACGGTGTTTTCGTACAGGCTGACGTTCGCTGGCAGGTTGTCGGCAAGCCCCCTGACCAAGGCCGCTGGTTGCAATAGCATCGTGCCGGGGGTGTAAAGCGCCTGGCGATAGAACGACGTACCGAGGTGTTCCGGCAAGTCGCGGGCATCAATCATTTCGTAGGGCTGGCCGAGTTTACCCAGGCCGCTGCGGTAGGCTTGCAGCACCGCCAGACCCTTGTCCTCCACGGCGGCCTGGTACTTGCCGTCCGAGCGCAGTTGGCAGTCTATGGAATAGTCTGCGACCCACGTGCGGATCATTGATTGAGCGAAGTGATTGAGCTTTAGATTCATCCGCGCGGTGGCCGGATCGCCGATGTAATCGGGGGCGCCGATATCATGGGGCAAGTCGATGGCGAAGCCGGAATTACGTCCCGAGGCCCCGTAGCCAACCTGCTGCCCTTCGATCAGCACGATCTCGTCCTGGGGGAATTTCAGGGCCAGTTGGCGCGCGGCGGCGAGCCCGGTGAAGCCCGCGCCCAATACCACCCAGCGCGCCTTGGTGCGGCCGCTGTGTGCGGGGCGCGCGTGGCGTGGCGGGCTAAGGTGGAACCAGCCGCAGCCATTGTCGTCGGCCGGGGTGGATGTATTTCTGTACATTGATGCCAGTCCCTTCTTTTTTCGCACTATCGCACCGGCTGCAGGTTGAGCCCTATAACGATCGGGACAACTTATGGGAGGTAGGGGTTATAAAGTGTCGGTGGCTATTGAATCGCACCGGGTTTCGTAGACACCTCCAAGCCTCATAATGAGCCCCAAATAGGAGGTGCCATGAGTCGCCAGCGTTACCCCGAAGAATTCAAGATCGAAGCGGTCAAGCAAGTGACCGAGAAAGGCAAACCCGTCGCCGATGTCACCCAGCGCCTGGGCATGTCCGTGCACAGCCTTTACGCCTGGATCAAGGTCTACAGCAAGCGAGTGTCTAGGAAACCAAGGGCGATTCAAAGGTACGCACCTCGTTGAGCTGGTGTGCTTCGGTCTTGGCGGTCTTGGCCTTGAGCGGTGCGGTGTGGTTAGCCACGTCGTGGCGTGCGCCGCGGGCAATGTCGCGCGCTTCTTTGAGACCAATGTCGGGGAAGCGCCGATGGAGAAGCGGTTTTCCTTGCCATGCAGCCGATACTTCAATCGCCAAACCTTTGAAGGGGATTTGCCGACCTTGCACGAGGCCCCCACCTCCAAGTAGAGACCGGGACTTCACCGTCAGCGTGTTTGCCGGGGTTCGGTCAGCGAGCGGATCAAGGCGTCGCTGAGTTTTCGTTTGAAAACAGCCGCATTATCTGGGGGCATCGGTGGAGGCATCCGTTTTAAGGAACCGAAATTTGCCCCCAATTATGCCCCCATAAGCTCTGTGATCCATTGGATTTAGATAGGCGGCAGTAGACTGATAATTAAATTAAGCTGTTGTTATAAAACAGTTTTGTGGAATTTAGTGGAATTCCATTACAAGCTATCGGGATCCCCAAAAAACATCTGTATCCGCGACCTTAACCACCGCTCCGCAGGGTCGTTATCCTGCGCCCCACGCCAGGCCATATGCAGCTCAAAGCTCTGCACGTCAATCGGCAGATCCTCGGCCCGCAACCCA
>Ga0308161_1001952_pt1 | contig 23036 bp, 26 predicted proteins | sample PhyFR2_FD_201034 | JGI IMG/M metagenome (GOLD analysis project Ga0308161, IMG submission 201034) | Phyllosphere microbial communities from UC Gill Tract Community Farm, Albany, California, United States - DLSLF.R2 | ecosystem: Host-associated > Plants > Phyllosphere > Unclassified | place: USA...
GATCCTGAAGCAGGCGGCAAACACCACATTATTCCATTCAGCTGGGTGAAAGAAGTTGACGATAATAAAGTCATCCTCTCTAAAGCCAAAGCGGATGTAGAGAGTGAGTGGCAGTCTGCATAAAGCGTTAGCCGTGGCGCCCGCCACGGCTTATTTCATTTATTCCGCGATGTAATTTCCGTCTCCTGTCCTGCCCTGTCCTTAATTTATTACTGCTTTATATTTCACAACGTTTAAAACGCACTGAGCGGGGTTATTCAGGTCAATCTCGATGGCCAGAGCCTCGCGGTTAACATCATCCACGACGTTGAAGGTCCGAAAACGTCGGTCACATGTCAGGGCGTCGTGCATAAAATCAACCGACCAGCTCTGGTTGAGTGCTTCCGGCCTTGCCAGCAGAACCGGATTGCCCACCGGCTGGCGTTGTTTACCTTTACGACGAAAATTCAGTTTCAGCAGAGAGTAAATTCGATCTAAACGCTTGTGGTTCCAGACGAGCCTCTGCCTGCGAAGCACCTGAAAAAGCGTCTTAAATCCGTAGCGGGGATAGTGTTCAGCTGCCTCAGTCAGCCTCTGGATCACCGGCTCATCACGTTGCGTATCCGGTTGATAACAAAACACCGTCCTGCCCAGCGATAATATCCTGCATGCCTGGCGTATGCTCATCGTAAGCTGTGTAGTCAGATAGCTGACAGCTCACGCTTTATCGCTGGTTTTAAAGCTTTTTTCGATGACGTCTTTCAGCGCCCGGCATTCCAGACTCAGATCTGGCAAACATCTGCTTCAGCCGGCGATTCCTCTCCTCGAGATCTTTGATCTTTTTAATATCAGCGGCTTCCATCCCGCCATATTTCGCCTTCCGGTTGTAGTAGCTGGCTTTGGAAATAGTGGCTTCACGATAGACATCTTTGACGGTCATGCCAGCTTCGACTGATTTCAGAACGGCAATGGTCTGGTACTCAGTGAATCGGATCTTACGCATAGTGATCTCCTCAGGTGACATAATCAGTATGTTGGAAGATCTCTAAAAGTGAATGAACCGGTTAAGCGGGATACTTACAGCGCCTGTATCGCATCAGTTCACCTTGCCAGAATTGCCAGAGCCAGACTGCACGCCGTTATGCGTATGCTGGTCGCTGATGTCTTTACCGTTAAATGTGAGTGAGCCAATAAACTGAATCGCACCGGTAATTTTTGCTGCGATGCCGGCCGCCAGACTGCCCACCATGTCGCCCATCCATGTCAGCAGCCCTGTTATCGTTACTACTTGGCTGAACTTAGCCAGAGGCGTCGTTAAGTTAAGTCCGCCCGGGGCAACGATATTTACCACATGGCTGTTCGGGTCGAGTTTGATATAAGCCAGACCATCATCAGTGCTCATCTGAAGCGTTGACAGGCTGATGTTGCTGATAACTTTCGCCTGAGACTGTGGGCCAATAATGGCAAACGCGTCTGATAAGTCATGCTGACGTGGATCTATCGGCTCCTGAATTTCGCCGTTCTAACACCAGAAATCAATGCACCGGTCGCTGAAGATGACCAGACACTCATCACCCTCTTTGACCGAGAAAGTGATCGTGCATCCGCCACCGCGTGGGAACACAACCGGGACGTCGAGAAGCAAAGGAAGAGGTGCTGATTTGAAGTTACCCAGCTCATCGGCCACCTGACCGCTGATGGCAGGCTGAACAGTGCAAGTGATCGGGTCGAAGGTCTGGATAATGCCGGGCATAGACACGCGGAGCATTGAGAATATGGAGTCTGACAAAGCTTTATAGGCCTGCGAATCACCGCTAGCCTGTCATTGTGCTGAATACAGGCATGCTTTCTTCAGGCAATAAAAAAACCCGCCGAAGCGGGTTTAATAGAGAGTGTCTTTGCTTATGACGTTAACTATGTGATGACAAGAATGATGACTGAATGTTCTGCCCCACTCTTCAATCTGTTGGACCGTTAGTGTCTGACAGCTCCATGGGATTAGGCCACCTATGCCTTTACCTTCTTTCGCCAACACATCCACGAAAGCATTAAGCCTAGTATCATAGATTCTGACTTCACCGATAGTCATTATGCTGCTCGCCCATAAGGACCCACCAGAGATACTTTGAGTGTTGTCACAAACTATGTACTCATGCTTTAACGTAAGCATTTTATACACATTTCGTGCAAGGCCCGCATCTCTGTAATCTTTGTCGATAACAACACTTTTGATCTGCTTGGCTGAGATAACAAAGCCGTGGTCCTGTAAGAGCAAATCTTTGTACGCGACCCTACCAATTTTCCTGGTAGCAGCAAGATCTTCCATGTCTAATGAAAGTAAATTCTCGACTATGTCATGCTGTGACATGCCATCGTAGTGCAAGTCAGTACCATAATCTTGATAAAAGCCAGGATCAGTGCAGCCAACTAAAAAGATATCAAGGTAGTATGGGTACGAACCACCAGTCAGTACATACTCATCAGACCTAAAAAGCCCACCATCAAGAGTAAAAAAATATGATGTCTCAAGATGGTTATTTATCCCATCCAGTTCAATTGTAATGTCTTTATTGTAGCTGCCAATAAGATCTGGGGGCATTAGCTAACCTATTAGTGAAGATTATTATTCCAATTTTTCTTCATATAGATTGCAATGGCAGTCTCTATCATGTCAAGAACTTGGCTTTTAGCTAATTGAGGGTACTGATCGTTAGGCTTAACAATATAACGAAGTTTATTACTTGAAGAGGTTGCTATCTCAGCAAAGGGAATTACCTCGCCTTCATGAGAATTTACGTTAAGTGTAATTATAAAAAGCTGACGATCAGGCGACTGACGCTCACTTAGACGTCGAACGATGAATTCGTTAGAAGTGTCAGAATCTACGAACGAGCTGACCACCTGCGTACGATTTTTAATCGTCTGCACGGAGCGTCTTGCTAATGTTCTCATCCGAAACCTCCCGGAAAGCGGTTTAAGGTGTCATAAAATGTGGCCAAAAAAACCACCTAGACCTACTGAGTCTCAAGGTGGTAGATACGGTATATAGTTACCAATTTGGTAATACGAGTGTATTACCTGTAGGTAATAGCTGCAACACAAAGTTGAACACGCCGAAAGAGTAAGGGCTAATGCTGTCGGCTGACCAAAGGAGTATCGATTGAATGAAGCTAGACTTTAGGCTTCGCTCCCCGCGAGACAGCATCTTTGTCAGATAAAGAGAAATTAGTTAGATTTAAAACACAAAGATGAGCAGTTTACTTCACCCGCTGGCAATCGTACGTGCCGAACATCCTTAGCTCGTTCATGTTTGATCAGATGGCCTCGACGTTTAGAATGGCTTTGCCATTACGCTTGATGTAGTCCATGCCGTAGTAGCCAGGATAGTCTGTGCGCGGCACCATCCACTGCATCTGGATGTTGTCACCATTAGTGTTTCCCGGCAATGGCGTGATCTTCTGAGATACAGCCTTGGTGCCGTTTATCCTTGCCCAACCATCGCCAGGAGTAAGGTCAATTTTGAATGGCCCACAATTAGCTTTGTAATCAATTCCTAACTTTTCGTCCAATTTTGGCTGCACCTGCATTGCAAGCCTCTTTCCTTCCTGATTGAGCCCATTCTCAAACACTATCTTCCTGGAGGAAAAGCTAACCAATGAAGTGGTGAAAACATCCTTTTTCACCACTTTAAGCCCCATGGAGTCTCGATCGATGAGATAGTCCTCAAAGATTTTAGCGATAGACTGCGTACTGAGACTGGAAGAAAGGTCGCGAGCAAAATTGAGGTAATTCATTTTAGATGCGTCTGACACATCTATAGCCCTGACACCGGGAGTGCCATATTGATGATAAGCAGCATAAAAAACCGGGATTTTTTCAGGATGAGAATTGATAGCGGCAACTAACCCTTCAACCGAACATTGCTTGCCATTCCACTCCAGTAATGACTTGCCGCCTTGCTTGGAGATGTTGCAATCATCGTATGCGAGCTGATTCATAGCAGACCATCCAGCTCGCTGCTTGTAAACCACAGACTGTGAATGAGCGCAGCTGACAAGTACTATGGGTATTATCGCGAGCAAGGACGCCAGAAAAATCCTTTTCATCAACATTTAACCTCCAGTATATCTTTGAGTCGCTGTCTGGCTTAGCAGGTCTGCGGAACCTCTGGAGCTGCACATCAAATCCATATTACAAGCTTGTGTGCGTGTATCACCGGTTTAGCTGATGGATTGCACCATATACACGCCATCGGTCGCAATAACTACGGGCTGTTGCAGCGTTCCGTTAACGTTCAGATTCCCGTTATTTTCGGTCTCAAATATGCGCCCACCCGACCGCTGCACTTAGTCACTTGAGAGCGCTGATCGATAAACAGATGCCTGGTCCAGCTCTATCAGACCACCCACCCGGATATTAGGGTTTATCAGGCAGCGAACATTTACGCCAGCGCCCATGGTCTGCTGTGGCATAACGATGAGACCGGTACGGCTGTTCAGTACTATCGCTTCATGGATGTACTTATCAGTGCTGACCATCTGCGCCTGACCGGTCACAATCTGCTAGTTGGCATTACACTGGCCAGCCACGTTACTCATCACGTCGCGCGCCATTCCATAACATCACACGCCCGCGAGGGAAAACGGTATCCGGCATCTGCGCGGTAATTCTCTGAGTGACGCCGAAGAGCTGGAAGCTATGCATTGTGGCCGAATGCAAGCCTGCCACCGTGTAGCCGGCTGCCAGTTTGGTCTTGACTTCCGCAGCCACAAACGCCTTATGACCATCGAGTGCTTAAATCAGGATGTATGTATCGGCCGGGTTATCACGCCCGGTTATCATAAAGCGAATCTCGCTATCGAATATCTGGCCGAAGTTCTGCCCATCAGTCTGACCAACCTGAATTGCATCAACATTGCGGGCAATACCAACCTGGCTGGCATCAACCGGCGCTGCTAATCCATCGTAATCGGCTATCATCTTCAGCTTGGAGAACTCCTTCCCCTGAATCCGGCTGCCGTTTCCACGTCCACCAAGGCAAAGCACCTGGCATTAATGAAGGCGCTGATGCGCGCAGCGGAACGTGAGTGGAAGTGGGTCGAGAAGTCGCCGGTTATCAAAGTGCCTCAGGAAAGAAATAAGCGGGTACGGTGGCTCGAACCCGCTGAGGCAAGGCGACTGATTGATGAGTGTCCTGAGCCTCTAAAGTCTACCGTAGAGTTTGCGCTGGCAACAGGTTTACGCCGCTCAAACATCGTTGACCTGAAGTGGCAGCAGATTGACCTGCAGCGAAAGGTGGCGTGGATATACCCGGAAGAGAGCAAGTCAGGCAGGGCTATTGGCGTAGCACTGAATGACATGGCTGAATCCGTCCTGAGACGACAGATTGGCCGGCACAACAACTGGGTATTTGTTCACACCGAATCGGTGAAGAGGAATGACGGCACTACGACGGCAAGCGTCAGGAAGATGCGGGTCGACTCAAACACTGCGTGGCGCGCAGCACTGAAGCGGGCAGGTATAGAGGACTTCCGGTTTCACGACTTGAGGCATACATGGGCGAGCTGGTTAATTCAGGCTGGCGTGCCGTTATCGGCGCTGCAGGAAATGGGCGGATGGGAAAGCATTGAGATGGTGCAGCGATACGCTCACCTGGCGCCCAACCACTTAACGGAGCATGCACGGCAAATTGATGCGATTTTTGGCAGTCGCGTCCCAAATCTGTCCCACGTGGAAAATCTGGTAGTTGGAGTGAAGGGTTAACTCGTTGATTTTATTTGGTACCCTACAGGATTCGAATACAGACCATATAAGCCTTGTTATTACAGCATTTTTCTCTGTTCGAAAAACGCCGGAGCCCCCAATTAGGCCCCCAATCGTATTTCGCTGAAAACATATGCGATTTCGAGCCCGGTGATTGTAACGATGAACTACCGCCCTGCCAACATCCCCGGATAGTGCTTTGCGATGATGTCGTTCATCTTTTCTATGAGCTCCGAGCGCTTGAATGTCAGATGTGCGGTTCCTTTCTGAAAGTAACGAATGCTGAAGAAATCATCTTCGTACGACTGCACACCCGGATGATTGCGAATATGTTCCATTAGCCGGGTCGTGACATCACCGCGATTATCAGGAATAGGTTTTCCATCCAGCAGAAACAGCATTCGCTCCAGGTCCGCCAGTTGATCCCGCCGCCAACCCCAGTTCAGACTAAACCCCCAGCGATTGTGACTTACCAGATTATTGATTATGATCTTCTTACCGAAGCTGCAGGGACTATTGGTCTTATAATCCCATGACAGTCCTTTGAACACGTTGATGATGCCCCGCTCAAAGACATCCATTTTGTTCAGATGTAGCTGCTCAAAAGTACTGAGGATGTTCGCCTCGCTGATGGCTGGAAGATCCCCCTCCTCCAGGTTCTTATGCCACTGGTCACGAGCCTGAGCATCCATCAATGCCATCATGCCAGACTTCAACATCAAATCGCGCCAGATACTGCGATCAATATTGCGGGTGACGGCAGGCAGCGCTTTATCTACCTTTTCGGTCATCCAACTATCGTAACGGTGCCCGGCTTTCATCGCCCAGTCTTGCGCTGTGCCACCGCCAATTTCTGAGGTTAGCCGTGAAATCGAATCAAGCTGCTGAATGAGTTGTTCTATCTGTTTCAGTGCGGTATCGCGGCCAGTGACCACGCGTTCAATATTGGTCGAAAGGATCAGTTCGTTATGGTCTGTTAACACATCGGGTTCTGTTTGCATCGTTAATCGTCCATAAAAGCAAACACGCCTGCCGGGAGTGGCAGGCGCATTATGCGATGAATAAAAAAGGTGGGAAGTTCAGAGGTAAAAATCAGGAATGAAGCCCGAAGAATTTAAGTATTGATCAATCCGGTAGCTCGCCTGGCTCTGAGAATATCGGTGGCGGTCAGGAACGGCGTCTGCTCCTGCCAGGTGAATCCCTTACGGTCAGTACGCACCAGTTCATAGCGTTCCACCAGAAAATTAACCGCATCGGCAAGCGTGATTCCCGCTTCGATATGCTCCTCAATGGCCGTGCCGTCATGAAATGGCGTATCGTTAAGTGTCAGGCCGTAATGATGTTCCAGCAGATACGTTAACAATTGCTGCCAGACCTGTAAGGGCGACAAGCGTGACGAAACCGGCACCGTGGCCGGTACAGATGAAATGTGCATATATGTTGAGTCCTGATAAAAGAAGAGAAGAAGAGAGAAGGCGTTACTGGGTAGGATAAATAGAAATGTAAACGTAGCCGCAGCTTCCACGGCTATCGGCCTCACAGGTCAAGCCATTGCGATACAACGTGACACAGTGCTGGTGGCGAGGGTTGAGCTCACCGGAGAGCAGCATCAGTTCCAGGTGGTTGATGAACTGCGGGAAGGCGTTATCTAAATCACGTACCTGCACTTCGCTGAAGGTTCCGCTGATATCGGCACGGTCGGCCAGAAAATGTAGTCGGTCGCCTTCCTGTACCAAACGGGCACCAAACTGCGGAGTGACGTTGCGTTTAAGTCCCCAGACTGGGGTAGTGATTGATGGCATCGTGCCCCCCTATAACAAGCCGTGCTCAGCAAACGAATACACCGTCATGCCGCCGACAATACAGTGATCCAGCATCCTGACATCAACCAGTGCCAGAGCATCTTTAATCTTGCCGGTAATTTGTCGGTCGGCAACACTGGGCTCAGCGTGGCCGGAGGGATGGCAATGTGCAAGAAGTACCGCAGCAGCATTGTGTTGCAGTGCCGCTTTCACGATTTCGCGGGGGTGGACCTCGGTACTGTTGATACTGCCGGTGAACAACGTTTCGTGCGCCAACAGCCTGTGTTGATTGTCGAGCCAGAGCACCATAAACACTTCCCGCTCCAGTCTAGCCATTCGCAATCGCAGCCAATCGCTGACAGTACCGAGTGAAGTGAATGATGTTCCCGGTTCACGCAGATGAGTCTCCAGCAAGAACAGGGCGCGTTTGATTGTAAGTTGCGTACTTAATGGCAGTTCAGTGACTGCCGGGGATAAGGTTAAATTCATGAAGTTTTTCCCGTTGTTTTCAGTCAGTCATATGCATGATGGCACTGCATTTGGGTTTTGTTGGGCGGTATCGCAGGAAACTACTTGAAATAGGTCATCTCGGCTCCTTAATACAAAAAGCCCCATCGCGATCAGCGACAGGGCTCGAAGTGAGTAGCAGAATGATGACGTTATTCAATTAGCTATTGGTGATCAACAAGACGTTTGAGAACTGATAGCTGACTGCTACCCGATTTGATGTCACATGATGTTGCTTTAGCATCAACCAATGCCTTCCCCAGGGCTGGGGCCAGCAATTTCGCGGGGTATTGGAAGCTGTACGCCAGAGGGACATGATCGAAGCTGCTGTCGTTGTGGTAGAAGTGAAAAACAAAGGTTCCAGTCTTGTGATCCAGCATTTTTGAAACAGCCTGTGCCAAATTGGCTGTCAGCAGACTATCCATCAGCGTATCGGGATGATCGATACTGATGTTCATTTGATGAGCCCCTGCCGGGTAATACTGCAGAGTCATTCCCGTTGCCCCCTCAGCCTTATCGCCATAGATATCTTTCAGGTAATATAAGATGCCCAGACGTGCTTCATCGGCGTTGCAGGTGAGCCGGAATTTCTCAGTGATTTTCCCCTTCTTCCCCGTGATGATAAATTCATCAACACCATCCATAATACGGTCATGCTCAACCTGTACGTTGTCAGCCACCACGTTCCGGTATTCTACCGGCTTGGGATCATAAGCCGCTGCGCAAACGGCCTGGCTCAACAGAGTACTGACCAGCAGGGTAAACATCATTATCATTTCTTTCATGTTCATCTTCTCCTTGATAAAAATCACTCATTCCGAATCTGTGAGCGTGACGTAAATATTCCCGCCTGAGCGTACTTCTATCGTCAGCGGCTCTTTTGAGCCAGTATTCAGCAAAGCCTGAGCCTGATAAAAACTCCCTGCCACCTCCTGCCTGATATCTGTGATACGGATACAGTGCTCCTCGATACCCTGACGCTGCAGGATTTTAGTGACCAGCGGGCAAGCACTTTGTGCCAGCCGCTCGGTATTAGATTGCGTTTTAAAATGATTACCAGCCACGGCTGACAACACCGTGCAAATCAGCCATACCTGCAACAAACGCCAGGGCTTACCCTGACGCTCGTCACGTTGACGGAGATAAACCATCGGTAGCAAGAACCATCCCATTGAAGGGGGTGTGATCTCCTGTTTCATCAGGTTGAGTCGGTCGAGCAACACCCAAATAAGGGAGATCACCATATACAGGCCAAGAGCAATTTCTTTAGGAAAGAAAATGGCGAAGGGTATCCAGATAACCGGAAGGCCAATGGACAAGCACCAGGCATAGGCGTCCAGCTTGAGAAGCGGGTAAGGTTTCAGCATAAAAGATTCCATTATTAACAATTGATTAGAAAGTATTGGGATTAAATGACCTCCCCAGCCAGGGATCGTATCGGGATGTAAAGAGGAGGGATAATCGTTAGTGGAGATCAATAAACAGAAATTGATCGTTGAAATCTATCGATAAAAACGATCATTAATGGATAATTGATAGCTAAAAACTATTTATTTTCAATGTTCGATCGGCGAAACAGATCGAACGGGTAGCTGGTTTTAGCTAAGACTTAAAAGAAGCGATGCCAGAATAATCTGGCCAAAGAGAGTAGCCGACTACGGACTTGTTTTAACCACGTTCTTATTGTGTGTGACTCCAGCAGGGCATCCACGCTTTCGTCGAAGATATCGCCTACAACTCGGGCAAAACTTTCTTGTGCGGTGGTGGTAACCTTCTCCGTCCGATACTCAGGCTCGAGCTGACGGGTAACCGCACTGCTGGCTTTGTCGGGCAAAATGGTGATTAGAGTTTCGACCCACCGGGGTATATTGAAACCTTCCGAGGCAGAAACAGCCAGAACAGGATGAATTGGAGAAAAGACAGCATACACTTGGGTCACCTTTTCCTGCAGATTCTGCTGCTGCCGTATAGAAGGTTGGCGGCTTTCTATATCCCATTCCCGGCAAGGCTCTATTTTATCAGCCTGGTTAAGGACGAACAGAAACCGGGCGGGTTCTGCCCCCTGAGAAACCAGTTGCCTATAACACCGGATATCATCATTCCAGGCACGGTCATCAGCTTTCAACACCCAGACAATCAGGTCCAATTGGTTCAGCCAGTGTTGATATAACCGTGTATAAATGCGGTCAAGTTCTGGCGTTTCACCTATTCCCGGAAAGTCCACAATGAGCAGGGAATGCGGAGAAAGGCTCATTTGATAATGCTGTACCTGCCGGGTGCAGCCTTTGACTGCGCTGACGTTGGCTGGTGGTGGAGTAAATAGGGTATTGCAGAGGCTGGATTTTCCCACGCCGCTTTTACCCATAATGCCAATGGTTGGTTCGTAATGAATGCAATGACGTATATGTTTGAGAATGGCACTGGTGAGGTATTCAGGGATAAGGGAAAGTGGTTGTGTCAAAGCAGATATGCCTTGTTCGGTTTTATCTGGCACATTAATCTCCGTGAGTTGAAATTATACAACGGTAGCGAAATCTGCAACCGTTCTCATGGTGATAATATAGGCCTAAAAATATTTACAGCTAAACCCCAGGCATTGACTTATCCGAAATATTTTTTCTTTTGAGTGTCATTCATTGCTTTAAGTCTCACTCTGTCTTTATTGAAGTTAATATCAACGCCTTTGAGCAAAGGGGTAGAAAACTTGTCTAATGGAAAATCTTTAGAAGTTGTTCGTACGGGGATGAAAAATGCACCAACCGTATCCAGTGGATTTATTTCTGCCAGTTGACAAAATCCCATACCCTTTCTTACTTTAAGTCTCGAGAGGTCTCTGAACTTTATATATTGGATATTCTCAAAATCATATTTACCCCCAAACCTAACCCATTCAGATTGAGTGACATGAACGATGCTACAATTTGCTAGAAAATTCCCCTCGCAATATCCAACCTCAGAGATAGTGCTATTATAGTAACAGATAACGTCTGTTTTAATCACAACAAGGAAACTCCCATCATGGTTAAAATAATTGCTAGGATTATTGTCCTTCGAAGAGAGATGTTGATGGACCTTATCATCAATTTCCTTCATCAAATTTTTGTGATCAAGTCTCTTTTGAGTTGATTTACTCTCTAGTAAAAATGCAGGCAGAGCTGTAAAGGAAATCAGTCCGCTAACCTCAATCCTTCTTGAACGGGTGTACTCAGGATAAATTCGAACCACATCCACTTCTTCCTGATTTAGTTCAACAGAGGCTGCGTTTTCTCTTTCACGTGTTACCAGTGAATAAAGATAGTGTGAAGCACTTTTCTTTCCATTTGGTTTTGCGGCTTTTTCCTTCAGAAACTCATTGGTTTCGTCATCAGAGTAGTACATCGTCGCCTTGTATTTATAGCCCATCTTCCCCGTCTCCTATCATGACCACCGCTTCAAAAGTATAACCACCTGATAGTTGGTTCCCGGCACTCAGCCATCCATCGCACACGCATGGCAGAGATGGCATCAATACGCGATTGTAACCTACTTAAAAATATCATTAAAAATTAAAGTAAGCTATATAAGTGACCTACTTTTTGTTTATTTAATGTTTATCATCATGATATGAAAAACACATGTAAATTCTGAATCCTGCATAAATCCTGTTCTTCCTGCAGCCGCGGACTGACGCAACCAAAAAAAATAAAAAAACGGGAAGATTTATCTTCAGAAACAGCCGGTCATCTCCTCATTGAGAGGGCTGGCAACCAGAGGGAGTAAGAGGTGAGAATGGGGCAACTGAAAGGCGATGTCCCTGCCCCGAACGGCAACGCCCCGGGTTCGCTCTATGTCATCTGTTCTGTCTGTTTTCCACTTCAGCCCAGCCGTCCCTCCCTCTCCGCATGAGGCTGACCCGACAGGATAAACATTGCCTAATCATTATTTTTTTACACGACCTTCCATCCCCTGAGGAAGGCTGCAAATCAACGCTGAGAACAGTCATTCCTCCTTTCATTTTCACGTAAAGGGGATCCCACCATGAACACATCACCTGCTCTGCTGAATGACCAGCTTGTCGATATGGCATTCATTACTGCTTACACCCACTGCAGTGATAAATGGTTCTACAAACTCATCAGCGAAGGACGGTTTCCGAAACCGATCAAGCTGGGGCGCAGCTCCCGCTGGCTTAAGAGCGAAGTGGAAGCCTGGATGCAGCAACGTATAACTGACTCGCGGGGTAACTGAGTAGGTCTGCCAAAAAGAAAGGCTGTACCATCACCAGTAAGGTCTGACAGAAGTCCAAAATGGACTGAGCGGGAGTGGTTTAATGAGCTAAACCTGTTCTCAGGAAAACAAAGCTTTTTTATGTCCTGAATGGATAACCCTGGAGTAAAAATTAAGTATGATGAATATAACCAGCCGCAACCTGCAAGGTGCCGCAAGGTAATTTACGGTGATTTCAATACAGTATATATATTATATATAAGGGTGTGTAATATATATTATTACATAGGTAGATTTAATATGAGTAATATACAGACAAGGGGGTGTAACAACCATACGGTAAGTTATATTTACAGGGGTTAACAGATACTGACAATTCAACAAGTCAAGAGGTGTGGAATAAAATTCAGTTATGTGTATTTCTCATGGCGGGAGTATTTACCGCACCCGGAAAAGGACGCCACGGGGATATAATAAATAAAAACACACGAGTCCCTGATAGCAGCAGTATCATTTTCATACTCTGACTTCCATTAAGCCATGATAATCACCCATCACCGTTCAGTATCCATTAAATAACAACTAGCAAGAGCATTTACTGTCACACCCCACATGAGCAGCAGCTGATACCTACCCTGCAGCATCATGTCTTTCCACCTTATGACACACAACCCTCATTCGTGCCCACACCGCTGTCATTTGCTCTGGCAGGGTCTGCACACGTCTGAAATATACCCACAGGAGCAATCGTCATGACCAGCAGTAAATTTGGCCCCCTGAACCAGGACTATATGAAACGTATAAGTGACATCATCAGCAAAGCAACAAACGCCCACGTCAGAACATCTGTTTTCACTTTCATACTCAGACTGCCTGAGTACCGCGATACAGGCGACAGTATTGCTAGTGACCCTAATCTGAGTTCCGGATTAATGGAACGCTTCAAAGGGGCGCTGAAGGCTCGTATAGCAGCCCATCTTAAACGACTTGAAAAGGCAGGGTCACAAGTATGCCCAACAGATCTGAGATACCTATGGGTACGCGAGGTGGGTGAAACCAGCGGCAAAGATCACTATCACGTAGCGATATTCGTTAACAAAGATACCTTTAGAAGCTTAGGGAATTATTCAAAGAAAGAACACAACTTGGGGAGCTACATTAGCGAGGCCTGGCTAAGTGCATTAGGTCTACTCGATTTCCCTGAGTATAGAACGCTGGCTACCTTCAGCAATATGCCACACTATCTGGAGATCCTTCATGTGGACTGCCAAGGGCAACAGCACCTGGCCTTATGGAGACACTTGAGCTACTTTGCCAAAGAACACACCAAGGCCTACAGCAAGGAAGACCGTTCATTTGGGGGGAGTGTAAGATAAGCCAACAGAGCGTAGGGAGTGAGGGTACATTCTGCCGTGCTGGAGCTCGGTGGGGAATGTGGGTAGCGGTGAATGATGGATTATGTCACCAAAAAACCAATTATGTGACTGGTTCACAAGAAAAACCTGTTGCGTCATTTCCACTAGGTCTGTACAGACATTCCCCGCAAAAATGGTTAGTCGGTGATTTCTGCTGGAGCAGCGGTGTGCAGCTCTACTTGCAACGATGAGTTTGACGCAGAGGCTGCGCCGGTGCCACCACCGAAAAGTAAGCCTTGGAAGTTTTTATCCCGCCCGCCTGATGTGCAAACGCACGCCAATGCTGATAGAGGTCCTTGATATTGAGATGAACACCTCAAATATGAACCGGCCGTAGTGCTTCATCTACATGGGAATAAGAAAAAACAAGGCTAGTCATAACGGTAAAGACTCCTGAGGCGCAGCAATTAACTAATTCTATTCTGCCTCAGATATGGGCAAAGGTCACTTTTATCACTATTTTTAGGGTTATTGCTTCCTCGAATCTTTTGCTGTTCAAGCACTTTAATGGCTAGGTGAACAACACGCTTCCACTGTCATTGCATCCAGTAATTTTCTTGTTTTCAGACCTCAGATGAGGTATAAAAAACAGAAAACTCATAAGAGGCACTGCCAATGTACTCTCATAATCTCGCAAAAACTGTCGTGCTGGCTGACCCTGATGACGTCGAGTCCTATTTGCAGCCTATGGATCTAAGCCAAAGTGATCTTGGTTGTATCCTCGAACGAGGTTTATCAGGCCGTTACTCAACGACCCAAAACCACCCTGCAATTTCACGTGGGCAGTATTTTTAAGGGTGAGGGGGTTAGCGGCGCTCGTGAGATTCTTGCGCCAAAAGGGTACAAACGGCTATCTATCCGGAATGTTGAATTGACCGTTAGCGATAATGTTGCAATTTACCTATGTCGTGGCTGCGAGCAAACGGGGCTTCTTCATGGATACCCTGAGTCTCGCCTGAAGAAAGGTGACTTTACTTGCGATCTGATGGGGTTGATTCACAACAATACCCCAGGGCAAGGAGAGCTCAAGCTCGACGATAACCAACTTAAGTTGGATCTTGATCTACCCGAAGGCGATGGTGTCCCTCTCCTGCCGAATAAAATCGGAATGGACTTATGGTTTTTACTCTACGATTTTTATGAAATCGATGACTTTCACCGTGTAGGTATCCGTGCAGAACTTTCTCGACCTATCTCGTACAACGATAGAAATGTAGTTAACAGCTTTTCTACGCGTTTGATACTTGATATTCACGGACCTGAGCCGATTATCCAGAGTAATGATGCACCACTATTTACGCCGGATATCGACCTCGACATTATAAAAGCAGGCTAAGTATGTACCATGTTTAATTCAGAGCGTTTGCGTATAGCAAGAGAACGAAGAGGCCTGACACAAAGAGCTTTAGCTGAAACAGCTGAATTGACCAGCAGAACGATCTCGAACTATGAGAAGGCAGGTATCTTTGACGCTGTAGCTAGTGACAGTATGGAGAAAATCTCTGCTGTTCTTGGCTACCCTGTTGAGTTTTTCCTCGACAGAGACGTCCCTTCTCTTTCTCCTGAGTCGGTTAGTTTTCGAGCAATGACTAAGCTAAGCGCACAGAAGAGAGATTCCGCGCTTGGTGCAGGGAAACTTGCCCAAGAGTTATCGATCTGGATTGAAGAACAATTTAAACTACCGAAACCCAATATTCCTGATTGTAGTTTCGATGGTTATTCGGAACCTGATCGTGCCGCACGAGCAGTGAGAGAACACTGGGGAGTTGGTGAATTATCGATTTCAAACTTAATTCACCTTCTGGAAGCAAATGGTGTACGTGTGTTCTCGCTCGCTGAAAATTGCATTGAAGTTGATGCTTTTTCGTTTTGGATTGACGAAAAACCATTTGTTCTTCTGAACACAATGAAAACACCGGAGCGTAGCCGCTTCGATGCAGCTCATGAATTAGGTCATTTAGTTCTTCACAAACATTCGAGCAATAATGGCAGACAAGCTGAGCTAGATGCTGACCGCTTTGCATCAGCTTTTTTGATGCCTGAACGCAGTGTTTTGGCGACAGTCCCAAGAATGCCATCGCTGGATCTACTTATCTCAATGAAAAAAAATTGGAAAGTATCGCTCGCAGCTTTAGTCCGTCGCACATTCGATGTGGGTTTATCTACCGAATGGCATTATCGTCAGTTATCAATTGAGTTAGCTCGACGAGGGTATCGGACCAGCGAACCACAAGGCATGGACGATCGTGAGAGATCTCTTGTATTGGAAAAGGTGTTTTCAGCACTGCGTTCAAGTGGGGTAAAGCGTAGTACGATCCTTGAACAACTACGGTTCCCTGCAGATGAAGTAAGTGCTCTTACTTTCAGCAATAGCTTCTTTATGGGTTCCATCAATGGAGAAGGCTTATCTGAGCAAACGTCAGGTAAACGACCTCCAAATTTGAGTTTGGTTAAGTAGATTTGAATGAATATGGCAAGTTGATGCTATATTCATTCACAGCAGCTACAAATGGCCCCTGAACATTGAAAACCGCGCATACCATCAATAAACGTATGAATCACGCTACGCACATGTTCCAGAATTTTTTGGTTTCTAGGTGAGGGTATCGGTAACCTGATCTTCTCGCGAGAGCCGTATATTATCGAAACTGCTATTAGGGGAAAAAGAACAACGGAGCGACAGCATAAAAACTCTCCCCTAAACGGGAGGCATTGCCCAAAGCTCTTCAAGGTTTACATCATCACTGCTGGGTCGATGTTGCTTCAGCAGCGGGTCAATTTTCAGGATCATTGGCAGATCAAATGCCGTTCCTGTAACTACGCAACAGCCTTTGGCTAGAGTCGGGATGAGAGCCTTGGAACTGGAGTCCAAGGTACTGATAGTGTTGTCCAGTAGCATGAGGTCGCGATCGTTCACCAACCGGTGTATGAAGAAATTGTGAATCTGGGAAACAATGGTGGGTGAAATGTCGGCTGGCCGCTGACTGGAGAGAGTGAGGTAGACACCATACTTGCGCCCTTCCTTGATAATTTCTTCAAAGAGTTCAAGTCGGTAGTCTTTCCATATTTCATGCTCACGAGTGGACTGATCTGACAAGATGTTGTGGGCTTCATCAATGATAAGGTGAAGGGTTCTGCTCGGCGGACTCTTAAGGTTCTCTGCGTCTTTATGATTCGTGTAGAAATTTTTGGCGATAAGCAATGGCAAGATCTTCTTGATCTCATTCTTGCATTTCTTCAAAGAGATGACATGCAAGAGATGCGGTGGTGGTGGCACATCAACAATTTCAAGGACATTGCGAAGAGCCGAGGTAGATGATTTAGCCCTGGCAAGCACTGGCTGAATATGTTCGTATTGGGCATAGCCGAACACGATATCTGAACAAAGTTGAAGGTAACACCTCAAGATGAGTTCGTCGAACGGATCAATGCTATCTAAATTAACATGCTCATCAATGATGGGCTTAATGTTTAAGTCAAAACCATTGCCATTTGAGTTGTAGTAAGTGCCGTTGCTATGCTTGAAATACTTATCTTTATTGTAATAAATCATTCCCTTAAGATGATTCTGCAACGACTCGCAGTCAATCATCCGCGCAATTTCACGACTCAGGTCCAACGCATCTGATTTAGCCTCACCAGTACTAAAAACTTTCTCAAAAACCTTTTCCACATACCTTTTGAGCTGCACATCTTTAAATTTATCCTTGCCAGACAGGACGCGGCGCAAGAACGGCTGCTGTGTATTGGTAGTAGCTTGAAACAGTAGACTCAGGGTTTCTACATCCCAAAAGTGAACGGCTTCAATCTTGAATTTGTGCTTGGCTTTTTTAGAGTCCAGCACAGTTATCCGCTTGTCCTTGGCCAACAGAATCTGGTCTTCAGTATATTCGCCATTGAAGTCAATGATAACAAAAAGACTTTTGCGCTTGAGTGCTGGGAGCCTCTCGTTAAAGAGGGTCGTATAGAGTTTCGCAAGCGTATTAGACTTACCGCTTCCGGTATTGCCGAAGATACCTAGATGGCTATTGAATAACCGTGTCCATGGTAAGTTGATGGGCACGTTCTCTTTGAGCATAGACCCAATAGAGAAATCAGTTTTGCCCTCGGACCCATAGATTCTTCCCACCATTAGCTCGCTGAGAAGGGATGCTTTATCCTTGATCATCGGCATGTATTTCACGCCTTCAAAAAACTTGTCATCCACGATGTATCCAATGGGTCGAACATCCACCTTTCGGATGTAATAGATTTTCTCAGCTTCAGCCTCAAGCCTTTTCTCGTCCAGATACTCGCCTTCAACAAGGCAGACAATATCTACGAAGCCTCGCTGAATGGTGACGTGTTCCCTGAGTGAAATTCCCCGATACTTAACGCCTCCGTAGAAGATAGTCTCATGGTTGGAGTCTTCAAAAATGCGAAGAGAGATGCGTACCCCACTGACTGCGATGACTTCACCAACTACGATATTCATAGCGTATCCTCGTCTGCAGCCGGGACCGGTGGTTCGAACTTCTCTGGCTTGAGAGAGAAGACATATCTGTTGAAATTGGTGAAATCCATCTTCATGCCTTCCGGCGGTCCAATGACGTTGACGTTTTTCCATAGCTTGAATTCTTCGCGCATACTGTTCGCGCTGTCGTCGCTGTAGCAACAAATGAAGGTATGAAGTTGCGGATTGGAGAGGGAGCGTTGGATAAGCCTTAGAATGTGCTCATCTGCAAACGAAAAACCGAATGTGATGAGTATGGAGTTTGGCTTCTCAAGCTCATAGCTTAATAGTCTGAGCATCTGGTAGTAATGCTCTTCAAAGACAGTCTCGTAAAACTTCCACTTAGTGGGGTTCACGATAGGGAGCTTGTTGTACTCATCCCAGAAGGTGTCCATCTGCTCTTTGTTGAAGGACAAGTTGGGGATTTCTTCAGTCTTGTTATCTTTGGTACCAAGAAACGCAGAATATCTGTTTAGATTGTCTATTGTCTGTTTTGTCAAAAGGTTATTGAAATCATTGCGGTAATTGACTTCAATCTTCTCACCGCTTTTGGACCAGTAGACCGAACCATGAAGGTGAATGATGTTAAGCTGTGGGATACCGTAGTTGCTGCGTTCAAATATTCCGGTTTGACATTGAAACGTACTGAAGTTTTTGGAATGCAATTGCTTTCGATGAAAACCTGAAGTGCCATCATTCACCACAAAATCATGTGAGCCCCTCATGAGAATACTGTCAGCTACATGGGTCAGGCATCCATCATAGTTAGTGGTGAAAATATTAATCTTGCGGTTGAGATCTTTCCTTCTGTCTAGAAGTCCTAAAAGAGTTGTCAAGAAAACATCATAATTCTTGAGGTTTTCGTTTCCATCATCTGAGGTGATTGAAGTTGGATTGAAGGTCTGAACTGGAAAAATGCACGTGTTATAGTAGTGCATGAATAAGGCGGTTCGCTTCTCAGGCCAGTTTTCAAACTTCGTGGCGAGTGTTTCAATCGTTTCCCTGACCCCCTGAGCGTCTTTAAGGGCGAGAGCAAGCGTCGGGAACAAGTCTGCTGAAGCGCCTGAGCCAATCAGTATATTGATATTCTTATTGTATACGTCCAGTGGCTCAATCGACTCAAACATACTTACCTCCCTTAATTTTCCTTCCTAGAAACTAGAAAATAGCATCACAGCACGGACAAGCCAAACTTTGGCTTCGCTCTGTTGCTTGGGTTCAAGTGACTGCAGTGGAATTGCTCACCAACCGCCTTATTGATGATTCGCATCTCTCTTAGCTACAATTTTCCCAGTAGTATTATCCATCCGGTATTGCGATATAGTACCGTCAAGAATGTATTTAATCACCGTGAGCACTGTCGCTAAAGGTGCATGGAACCATTCTCGTGGATGATAAATCTGACCATCTAAGCCCCGCAGTGTGAGGTTCAGCCGTTGTTTTCCTAAAAAACCATGAATAAGCGCTTCAAGTTTTTGGGTATTGATATTGAAGCATTGTGTGGTCATTACAATCCGCACCGGTGCTTCAAGAAAGGTTTTATCCTTTTCCGCGTGCTTAATGCGTTCTTCGACCGCTCCTTCGGTAAAGCCAATTTTATACAAATCAGATTTGTAACGTTGAAGAGAGGGTTGATTGCTATGCGTTGCAAGAACATAGACAAATCCCGTAGGAACAGGTGTCTCATCAGGTCGAATCGCATGTCCATTCAGCACAACTTTACGGCCTTCTGTATCACGAACAAGACCATGTGTGAGTGAGAGAAAAAGCATATTCAACTCAGTCCCGTTTTCGAATACTAGATGCAATCGGGCATTCCAGGGACCGTGCTCATCTAACCGCTCACCGACTTTATCTACATAGCCCATCACTCCGTTGAGAATAAAAAAATCACCTTCATGAATTTTTAACTCATGGCGGAAACGTACAAATGAAAACGCTCCCGTTTTTAGGCCATTTTGGACGGTCTCAAACAGCGGGGCAAAGCGATTGAAATCGGGGCAAGGTTGCCGTTTTGCAATCTCATCCGGCTGAGCTTTCTTTTCAATAGGGACATGTTTGAAGGTGAAAATATCAGGTGCAGAAAATGAGAGTAGCCCATCATCGTCATCTGCAAAGATATCGTCCAGCGAGGTGACCAGCTCTGATTTATCAACCACGACAGGGGGGGCTGATAATGATACCGTTGGTTCATGGATATTTTCGCTGTTTTCACCCGCAAGCAAGCCGTGAATATCAAACGGCTGCAACACCTCATGGCATTGTTTGTTATCCCTGAGTGCTCTCAAACGTTGAGCAAGCAGCGTTTCTTTAAACTCCTCCGAATCAGTTAGAGGAGGATGGCCGTGAACCACATAAAAGGCATTAATCTCTTCTAATCGACTGACAGACAGATTACCGGTAGGTGAGTACATTTTCAGTGGTTCAACCACCAGTAAACCTAGATCATCAGCTTCAGAAAAAATATCGTCAATGGTCACCTTTTGACGAGGTTGAACAGGAGAAAGCCTGAGCATAAGTTACGGCTCCTGTCGCACAGCGCGCTGTTGTTTCATTTTTCTGATGTAGGCCAATGCTTCAGCATAACGAACCTCTATCGCATCGCTGGCATTTAGTGATGGCTCCCGCTGATGTTCACTGGCAAACGCTTTAATTCTGGGCCAGAGCATCACTGCTTCTTCCTCAGATACCTGCGCCTGATTTGCTCTGACTGCTTCCTGAATCGTTTTTAGCATCGTCGCGGTGACTGATTTTGACAAAATCTCGTAAGCACCATGAAAAGGATTCACCACATCAATTAAGTCAATATTCAGATTTTCAATATTGATGAATTTATCACCCATTTTTAAAAATTGATGGCTAACGTTTAACGAGTCATTCGAATTACCGGTACGCTGGCCTGGACGGTTATCGATAATGGCATCCGGCGGTAAATCGGCTTCATCAATAAGACCACCACATTGCCCCACAAAAAGACTCTGCAAAATACCACTGCGCACTTGTTCTAGTTCGTACTCAGTCAAGTCAGGGTGCAGCGTTTGTATCACCGATGGTAACACTACCTGAGTGATCACTTCAGGCGGTGTTGACTCAGTGATAACCTCTTTAACCACCTGCTCATTCGCCATTAAGACTGCCAGGATCTCGTTTTTTCCGCCGTTAAGGATTGTCAGTACCTTGTCTGATACCGGTAATGCATGATCATCAACCAGAACCGTATTGGCAGGCAGTGGCTCGCCAGTCCATTGAGATCGTGGTTTAAATTGAATATTTGGAGCCATGATCTGCTCCATCAACAACGAGGTGGTGATGGCTTTAAGCATGTTGTTTACCGATACTTTAACGTCATCATCTTGAGCATCAGGCTGTGCAATAAGGTTGGTAAACTGTGCGTGAGTTTTGCCTTTACAATCCCGTGTCGCACGCCCAATTATTTGCACAATTTCCGTCATCGAGCTGCGATAACCAATAGTTAGCACATGCTCACAGAAAGGCCAATCAAAGCCCTCTTTCGCCATACCTAATGCAATAATGATATCCATATCGTCGGCAGAGTGGATATTACGCAGATACGCCTGTACTTTCGGTCTTTCCGCCGGGTTATCATCAACCAGATTTGCTACGCGCAACAATTTGCCATCGATTTTGCGTTTCACTCGATAGATACCGGTATCTGGCTCTTGCTGTTGCACCTCACCCAGCGCATCCAAGATGGCATCAACCTCGGCATGTTTATCTTTTGTTGATTCGCCGGAATTAACATTGGGAATATGGATGATAGTTTTCTTGCTAGCATTCAGCACTGAAGGTAGTGCCTTGATGTATGAACCCTGATAAAAATGGTATCCAATGCCTAAAGATTTTAAGTACTGGTATCCATTAAGCTGTTCGTAGTAGGTATAGGTCACTTTCGTGAACTGGGCTTCATCTTCGGGAAGCAGGATGGGTACAGTATCCCCTCGGAAGTAAGAACCAGTCATTGCAACAATATGTGCATTAGAACCTTTCATCAGAGCATCAATCAGGTTGCCCAGACGGTTGTTTTCATCCGCAGAGACATGATGGAACTCATCTATAGCAACCAGGCAGTCATTAAACGATTCAACATTCAGCTTATCGAAAGCAAAGCGCAGGGTTGCATGAGTACAGATCAGAATGTCGTCAGGACCCGCCATAAATCGTTTAAAGGCTTCAACCTTCCCAGCCTCTCCACCGCCAATGCACAGATTATTTTCAGGTTTTACTTTCCAGTCAGTAAAGAAACCGTGCTTCGTAAGTTCAGTATCTTTAAACGAACCTCCGATAGACATTTCAGGGACCGCGACAATAGCTTTGCGTAAAACCTGGTTAACAAGCTTATCTAGGGCAAGGAACATTAATGCTCTTGATTTACCAGACGCTGGCGGAGCTTTGATAATTAGATAAGGGTTGTTGCGCTGTTCGAAGGCTCGTGCCTGCATTTCCCGCATACCAAAATCATTAAGACGCGCACTTTGCCCGGTCTGCCCGTACGTAACCTGTAAAATATTTTCCACGATGAGATCCTCTTTAGGCTCTGGCTGGCAGAGCGAAACCTTATGCTTTAGTCAGCGCTTCGTAGCGTTCTAACAGGCAGCTCAAACGCTCAGTGGCGTCCCTGAATGGTTTGTCACGGTAGAGACGATCTACAGCCTTATCCAAAGCCTGATGGGCTTCCAAAAGGTCTGCGGGCATCTTTAACGGGTCATACAACTCAGCTAGAGTATTTTCTGGGTAATTTTCCCGCGTCAGTAATACTGTTTTTGCCAATGCAATAAGCGAATTACGCTGTTCATCAGTCACGCTAGGCCAAGGGAAAGAGTTATAAACGACTGTTGCTGAATAGCGGTAGCG
>Ga0308161_1001953_pt1 | contig 23031 bp, 22 predicted proteins | sample PhyFR2_FD_201034 | JGI IMG/M metagenome (GOLD analysis project Ga0308161, IMG submission 201034) | Phyllosphere microbial communities from UC Gill Tract Community Farm, Albany, California, United States - DLSLF.R2 | ecosystem: Host-associated > Plants > Phyllosphere > Unclassified | place: USA...
GGACGTATGCGATTGCAGTCAATGCGATCTGTTCCGCACTGGCAGGCGCGATGCAGATTCCTGCCAATGCGCTGTCACTGACGATTATTACCGTGGTCGGCATGTGTATCGGTAGCGGCAATATCGATGAAGCACGCAAGTTCACCAAGTCGTTTCTCGTACTAGCGTCCATGTCGTTTGTATTGATGGGGCTGATTATTCTGCCATTGTTCCATCCGCTGATCTCGTTGTTTGATCCGCCGGCAGAGATTGTGGATGAGATTTTCTGGGTGCTGCTGATCAATACACTGGCCCAGATTCCGCTGTGGGCGATCGGATTCATTACGCCATCAGCGCTGCGGGCTGCCGGAGATGCCAAGTTTACCTCGATGGTATCGATGCTGTCGATGTGGCTGTTCCGGGTGGTGCTCGGGTATGTGCTGGGTGTTACACTCGGCTGGGGTGTACTAGGGGTATGGATCGCAATGGACTGCGAATGGGCGGTACGTGGTGTTATTTTCATGAAACGATTTTATGGGAAAAAGTGGCTGCAGCATCGGATTATTTAGTGGATAGTGTGGAATATGTAAAGCGGTATGGAGCGTTATGCAATGAAGAACGGGAATGCGTTGTATCCTTCGCATTGTACATCATGCACTCCAGAAAAGAATAAGAGCACGTCCTCCGGTTAAGCCTGGAGATCCCTGAATTGGTATAAGTAGCAGGGGATCTCCAGGCTTAAATGTCGTCCTTTGCTCTTATTTCTTTTCTTACGTTCTGTGCGAGTACCTCATTTGGATACAACCCTTAGTGTTGGTTAGTGAGCAGTGTAAACTTCGTTACTGTTGAATGTTGTTTTCCGATTCATTACTCACGTCACGTATAGTGGATCCTGATTTTATATAGACCGTTCCTTTAAGAGCATTACCATTACCAACAGGTCTAAACTGGATCGAATTCTCTCCCGATCGCAATCCCTGACTCACTATGTTATAACTTCTCCAGGTAATAGATGTGTGAGGAGATACAGTTCCATTTCCATATATCTTACCAGTAGCAGTATGTTGAACACTGAAAAATAGTTCAGAGTTACTTGTATTATTAATAGTTGCCATAACATGACCATATCCAGGCGTAATATTAAATGTAGTGAGTGTAACAGACCGACTGAGTGTATCTGACCAGGATTTTTTTGGAGTTTGTACGTTGCTTTCCGACTTACTATCTTTGTCTTGTTTTGAAGGCTCCTTATCAACGAGCAGTTGTGGAGAAGCTGGTTGAATTGAATCGTTTGTTGCATAGGTGTGACCCTCGGTGTCTATATGTACGTTGCTTGGTGAAGAATTTGGTATGACGTTAGAATGATCATTTTGTGCTGATTGGGATGAAGTATTACAGGCAGATAGAGAGATACATAATATAAAGCTGGACAATAGTTTGAGTTTGCTTTGGTATGATTTTGGCATAGTATCTTTTCCTTTGGCTAAAAATTTACACAGTTATTAAAATGCATATGTTAAAACAGGACTCGTTTTTTAGTATCCCACCAACACGAGTATACCTTCTGATTCCACAAATTGTAAAATGGAATGGTATACTGGACAGATCCCAATATGGAGGAGGTCTTTTTTATGGGTACCATTTATATGATAGGGCTTATTCTGATTCTAGCGCTGCTCGTCGCAGTATTGGGTCATGTGATGTATCGCTGGTCCAGGCGCCATCTCACCGGCATGTTGACTATGATTGTCGCTGTCGTCTGGGTTATGCTGATGTTTAGCTCTTTCGGGGTATTATGGGTGATCGTTCCGTCGCTGGTTGTGTACGGTCTATTGGCGCGATATCCCTATCTACTAAAAGCCAAGTAAAAGAATACAACCGATCGTTATTCATTCAAGCTTGATTCTGTCGATACTTGCCTCGTATACCAATAATCGATAACACGATAAAAAAGAGCAGACCGATCAGCGGCTGTATACCCAGTGATTGATGCAGAGCGAGCGGCAGTGCAATAAATAACAGACACATTGCTAGCAGGTTCCACCAGAGCTCTCTACGGGCAAATTGTAGGATTGCTTGTTTCATGAAGATTCCTCCCGAGTGTGAATTCCAATAATAACATGCTATGATCGCTTAGGAATCGGAATGGTTACATGATCACCGTCCCCTCCAGAGCTATTGCAGCATATACTTCATTGTATATACAAATCGAATAAAAAGTAAATATTTGTTAAAAGAGAGGGTGCGGCTTCTTGTATCATAATTTTAAAAAAACAGCCGGTCTGCTCGTTGTACTCCTTCTAGGTGCCGGAAGTATAGCTTGTTCCTCTCAAGAACATCGAAAAGATGCACAGGCAGCTGCAGCGGACAGCCAGAAAGCAGTATATTATGTCGCTCCCGAAGGCCGGGATAGCCAGGCCGGCAGTCAAAATTCTCCGTGGCGAACGATACAGCATGCTGCCGATCAGGCGGTACCTGGCAGCACGATCTATATTCGTGCTGGTGTGTATCATGAGCAAGTGACAATTCGCCGTTCCGGCTCGGAAGCGGCAGGTTTTGTTACCTTTGCCAGTTATCCGGGAGAGCAGGCAATACTGGATGGCAAAGGGGTAAAGGTGAGTGGTCTGCAGGGATTGATTGATATTGCTGATGCCAGCTATGTGCGTATTCAGGATCTGGAAGTGCGTAATTATACAACAAAATCCCGTGATGCCGTGCCGATTGGTATCTATGTACATGGGAGCGGGCAGCAGATCCAGCTAACCGGCAATCATGTCCATCATATTGCCAATACGGCGACTCCATCCGGACCGGATCTGACGGGTCGTGATGCGCACGGTATTGCCGTGTATGGCGATCAGGCACCGGCTGCGCTCAAGCAGGTGACGATCGATCATAACGAGCTGCATGATCTGGTCCTGGGCAGCAGCGAGTCACTGGTCATCAATGGCAATGTAGACGGATTCACTGTAACAAATAACCGGATCTACAATAATGATAATATTGGTATTGATCTGATCGGCTTCGAAGGTATATCGCCAGATGAACAATACGACCAGGCGCGCAATGGTCTGGTTCGCAGCAACCGAATCTATCAGGTTTCTTCCAATCACAATCCTTCATATGGCAAAAAGCTGCCCAACCACAGCAACTCGGCAGGCGGCATCTATGTGGATGGAGGCAAAAACAGTGTGATCGAGCGGAATTACAGCTACGATAACGATATCGGAATCGAGATTGCTTCCGAGCATAAAGGGAGAAGCACGAGCGGTATGATCGTACGCAGTAATCTCATTTATCATAATCGGCAGACCGGAATCGCCATGGGCGGTTATGATGAGCAACGCGGTTCTACGACAGATTCCCGGATCGTGAATAATACGCTCTACAATAATGATACCCTTGGGGCAGGCAATGGACAGCTGCTGATCCAGTATGATACCCGTCGCAATGTGATCCGCAATAATATAATGGTTGCCGGAGATGGCGGTGTGCTTATCTACAATGAATACACCCGTAATTCCGGTAATACGGTAGATCATAATTTATATTTCTCACAGGGAGGCAGTGCCGATTCCAGTTGGATCTGGAAAGGCAAGGAATATAGTGGTCTGCAAGCCTATCGTAAAGGCAGCGGCAATGATGCTCATTCGCTTTTTGCCAATCCGCAATTTGTCGATGCCGGGACTAACGATTACCATCTGCAATCTTCCTCTCCGGCAGTAGACACTGGGTATACCGATCCTGGATTACGTAATAGCAAGGACATGGATGGACAACCCAGAACCTCCGGTTCCGCTGTAAATATAGGAGCCTATGAATAAATGAAGTACAACCGAAAAAGCCTGCTGTCTGTTCCTTGTGCTGAATACTTTTGGCACGTGGAGCAGTCGGCAGGCTTTTTGTTGATAGTACCTATCCTGTGAGTATACTGTGAGCGGAATATGCAATAGAGCTGCTCACTATATATAATCAGTAATCTACTCTACATATACCAAACATAAACAAACGCTCTGACGATCTGGGCATACCGTATGCTTAATGCAATCAACAGGCATTCTAATGCTCCATGAGCTGATTAATACCCCAGCCAGAGCAGCAGCAAAGCGATCAGGGCAGGCAGACCCTGCATAAGCCAAATGGACTTTTTAACACTCCATCCGCCGTACAGCGCAGCTACCAGAACACAGCCGAGAAAAAAGAAAGCAATCTGTCTGCCTATGCTGCCATCCGGGTGCAGCAGCGACCAGATCAGACCTGCAGCCAGAAAGCCATTATACAGCCCCTGATTCGCCGCCATCGGACGGGTTATTTGTGCCTGCTCGGATGTTGTGCCAAACGTCTTCATTACACGAGGTGTTGTCCAGAGGAACATTTCCATAACCAGAATATACAGGTGTTCCAAGGCGACCAATGCAATCATAATACTGCCAAGCATTGCTATTCACTCCTTTTCAAATACAATCATTCATAGAGGAATGGACCAAGATGAACTTTCAGTATGTATACACAAAATAGCCATCCTCATTTAAAAATTATCATACGCTGTTCTAAGTTCCCTCATTCATATTGCATATTCCCTGTTAGCTGAATTACATCTATCAGTGTAGCATACAGGTTGCAGCAGGCGAATAGCGGAATTGCATTTTCTCCTTTGGCAGCAGGCCTGTTGGCTATTTTGAATACATCGTATTATGTGAAAAAATACCTTCAAAGCTCATTAAAAAAGTCCAAAATAGTGTAATAAAATAGAGGAGTCAAATATAGATCACATAGGCAGGTGTTTTGCTTGAAATCAATTGAGGATGGAGTAAGCGTAGCAGAAAGCTGGTTGGACCTCCATGAAGAACTGTTTAACTTTCCTCCTCATCCTGAACATGGCCGCTTTCATTCTCCATATGCCTACCGGGGCATGGATAGTGCTTCTTTTGATCTGAGTACCAGTCTGATGAGAATTGAAAATACAGGGATGGAATCTCACCTTTTGCGTAATTTCAAAAAGTTTGCGCGTGCATCACTCAAAGACGAGCGCAATGACTGGGAGCTGCTGGCAGTCGCCCAGCACCATGGACTGCCGACGCGTATGCTGGATTGGTCATTTTCGCCCTACGTGGCGCTGCATTTTGCCACGTCCGATCTGACCCACTACCATGAAGATGGAGCTGTCTGGTGCCTGGATACGGATCAGGTCCACGCACACTTGCCACCAAGCCTCAAGCATCGGCTGAATGATGATGATCTGCTCGTATTTACTGTCGAACTGCTGGATGAGCTGTTCAAGAATATGAACGATTTTGAACAATTAAAAGGCGATGATGACTTTGTCATCTGTCTGGATCCGCCATCGATTGATGAACGGATTGTGAATCAGTACGCCATGTTCACGATCATGAGCAACCGGGATCGCGGACTGGACGACTGGCTCAAGCAGTACCCGGGACTGTACAAAAAGATTATTATCCCGGCTGAATTGAAGCTGGAGGTAAGGGACAAGCTGGATCAGGCCAATGTGAATGAACGGATCATTTATCCGGGGCTGCAGGGAATTAGTGCCTGGCTGAAGCGTCACTGTACCAATACACGTCTGATGCGGTAGGGCGTAGGTCTATCACTTTTTCGCCTGCCGATGGTGGGGAGTATTACCAATATCCCCATTGTCTTTATGCATCTCATCGATGGTCACATGTATGAATAGGCATAAGATACAGATCATTCTATAACATCTATATACCAATAAAGCCGGATCATTGTGATCTGTTCGTTGAACAGATCACAATGATCCGGCTTTTAATTGACCCATTAAATGATCGCTTACTATGAGGTTAATCCAGTATTTAAAAAGAGATAATCATAGCATGAATGCCTTCTCACGACGAGAGAGCCGTCAGGATTGAGCATAATGACCAATAATCCTGAGTGGCCGGCGAAGCGATAAAACCGATCTTGCTTTGAATTTATCTCTGCGGCTGTTCCGCCAGTACCTTGTTTACCAGATCACTCATGCCTTCCCACGAATCCTTCATCAGAAAGTCCTGCTGCAGCGGCAGATTCCATGGACGCGGGATACCGATCGTACGCTTGCGGGCTTCACGGGCTGCCAGTAGATTATGCGGTCCATCGTCGATCAGTACATCGAACTCCAGCAGATATTTACGTTTGGCTACAAAGAAATTCTCATACGAAATAAATGGCAAATGCTGCTGCAGCCATCTCCATTTCTCCGGCACCGAAGAAGGACGGGCAGCAGTAACGACGATCAGGTCATGCTGTTCATGAATCCGGCGCATTTCCTCCACTGTATGTTCGTCGAAAATCTCCAACTCTTCATACAGCCCGGGTCTGCCGAAAAAGACTTCTTCCGAACATTCATGATGCCAGATCCGGCTCAGATCGAAGTTAATAATCTGCTCCATCGTCAGCGGCAGATCGGGATAGAGTGCATTATGATAATGAATAGCTTTGGGAAGAAGATGGCAGATCGTATCATCCATGTCGACAGCTACAATTTTACGGTTCATTTATCAATTTCCTCTCCTTATGCAAAAAGCTGCCGGGACATCGCCCGGGCAGCTTTTATACGTTATGCAGTCCATTTGTGTTACAGCGTGCCCCATTTGCGGTCGCCGTTCAGGTATTTCTCGGTCAGAATCGACAGCAGCTGAATACCTACTTCATTATGTCCGCCCTCCGGAATGATCAGATCGGCGTATTTTTTGGAAGGTTCAATAAAGGCTTCATGCATCGGTTTGACAGTCGTCATGTACTGCTGGTGGATCGATTGAATACTGCGTCCGCGCTCTTCGATATCGCGCAGTACGCGGCGCAAAATGCGTACATCCGGATCGGTATCCACGAATACCTTGATATCCAATTGTTCACGCAGTTTCTCGTCGGACAGTACATGAAGTCCTTCGATAATTACAATATTATTGGGCTGAAGTTCCAGCGTCTGGTCGGTAAAACGGGCATGCATCGTAAAATTGTAGACCGGCGCATATGCCGTTTTGCCTTGCTTGAGTTCTTCCAGGTGCTGGATCAGCAGTTCGTTATCAAAAGCGAAAGGGTGATCGTAATTGATCAGTGCCCGTTCTTCCAGATTCAGATGCGTGTGATCTTTATAATAATTGTCCTGAGAGATGAAAGTAACTGCTTTTCTCGTTCCCATACGTTCGATGACGGAGCGGGCGACGGTTGTTTTGCCTGAGCCGGTACCACCGGCAATACCAATAATGAGCATGGCGTTTGAATAAACCTCCCTAAAGTTAGAAACACAGTATAATTCAGCGTCAGAACCAACGCATTATGAAATCAAAATATTTGTACAGGACGAACATGAAGTTTGCACAGCAAAATGGGTGTATCTTTCACCACCCGACAAGTATCCGTGTCATACCAACAACATTCATATAGGCTTAACAAAATCAATGATCTCTTCTAATATTTTAGGATAGCATAGCTCTGAAAAATTTTCACCTGATTTCATAGAGTTGACGCATGAAATATGCGAAAAATATAAATTTAGGCAGGATGCATTTACAATTCATTCCAAAATGTATTGAGTATTTCGAATTTTAGGTTAAATTAATCTTATAAGAAACGGATTGAATAGAAGATATTATAGTAGAACGCTGTCTACCAACCTCCAGGAAGGAACATGCATATGACAGAACTGCAGGGAACCTATAATATTCCGCTTGTTCTACTTTCGTTGTTTATTTCCTTTTTTGCTTCTTATTGCGCATTGTATATATATGAACGCGTGCTGATGCTTCATGGACGCTCGCGTCTGATCTGGATTCTGTTCGGCTCGGTCATTATGGGGCTGGGCATTTGGTCGATGCATTTTATCGGTATTCTCTCCTATAATCTGCCGACGGATGTTCATTATAATCCACTCTGGCTGACCGTCTCTATGCTGCTGCCCATCATTGCCGTACTGGCTGCATTTTGGATGATCAGTGTGGACTTTATGAAAACAAGCAGTCTGCTTATGGGTTCGTTATGGATGGGATTCGCGATTGTGGCCATGCATTTTACCGGGATGGCAGCGATGGATATGCCATTTGAGCAGCACTATGATTGGTGGATGGTCTGTCTGTCGGTATTGATCGCCTGGAGTGCCTCGTTTGCTGCGCTCAAAATCTCGGCGCGACACCGTCATCTGGAACAGGCGATCAGCCGCAAAGCCAAGCTGCTCATGTCCCTGCTGCTGGGCAGTGCGATTGCCGGCATGCACTATACCGGGATGAACGCTCTGCATATTCATAATATGCATAATCTGCCGATAGAAAGCCCGGCGTATGAGACAAATAAGTATACTCTTGCGATCATGATTGGCGGCGCGATGCTGCTTATTTTGCTATTGCTGATGATCAGCCAGATTCTCGACAAACGTTTTGCACTTCGGCAGGCACAGATCAATCAGCGCCGGTATGATTCGATTTTTGAGCATAACCCGGATGTGGTGCTGTTGTTCAATCGCAGTGGGCAGCTGCTGCGTGCCAATCCGGCAGCAGAGAAAATTATGGGCTATTCGATGGATGAATTGAAAAGGCTTTCCTTTGTCGAGATGATCATGGAACCCTATGCGGATATCATCCGGGATTGCTTCCGCGATGCGATAGACGGGATCTCCCATACTGTCGAATTTATGCTTCGTCATCGGGATGGCCGGGAGATGTGGATGAGTTCTACCATGGTTCCCTGGGTGGAGAGTGACGGGGTCAAAGATATTTATACCATTTCCAAGGATATTACCAGCCGCAAGCGGGCAGAGCGCGATCTGCTGCAGACTAAGCAGGAGCTGGAAGAAGCACTTCGTGTCAAAGGCGACTTTCTGGCGATGATGAGTCATGAGCTGCGCACTCCGCTGAATGGAGTACTTGGTATGAGTGATGTGCTGCTGGAGATGGATCTGAATGAAGAGCAAAAGGAATTTGTCGGTCATATTCATCATAGTGGAACCGTGCTACTGCATGTTATCAATGAAGTGCTGGATTATTCCAAACTGGAAGCCGGCAAAATGAGTCTGGTACGTGAGCCATTCAGTATCCGGCAGCTGCTCGAAGAAACATCGGGTCTGTTCAAGGCGCAGGTTCGGCAGAAGAATCTGGAGCTGCATTTCTCTTCGGATGATGCGATCCCCGATATCGTACTCGGCGATGAGCAGCGTATTCGTCAGGTACTGATCAATCTGATCAGCAATGCGGTGAAGTTTACTTTCCAGGGCGGTATTCATATTGCCGTTCAGGCAGCACCTGATTCATCGGTCTCTGCAGAAGAGCCGGTCTGGCAGTTTAACTTTACTGTCCAGGATACCGGGATCGGGATTAGTGAGGAAGACCAGCGGCAGCTGTTTCAGCCTTTTTACCAGATTGATTCCAAGATTAATCGTACCTATGAAGGAACCGGCCTGGGACTCGCTATCTGCAAAAATCTGATTGAACTGATGGATGGAGAAATCGGCGTCCGTTCTGCGGAAGGTACCGGTTCGCTGTTCTATTTTATCATTCCAATGAACCGGTATGGAGATCGTCATAATGATCTGCTGTGGGCAGAGAATCTGGGATAATCCACATGATTCAAAGGAGACTAAATATATGAAAAAAGATTCCTATGCAGGCACTCCAGCTGCAACAAGTGGGCTTTCGGAACAGTTCCGTGCAGCCCGGTATTCACTATCCGGACATGGTAAACGCGAGATCGGAGTGCTTCAGCAGGCAATGGCTGAGATCGATGCACAGACAGCCAGCGATATGTACGGTAATGGACCTGTTATCAATGACTTTGAACACAAGATGGCGCAGGAACTGGGTATGCCAGTGGCAGTGTTTTTTCCGAGCGGCACGATGGCACAGCAGATTGCTCTGCGAATCTGGTGTGATCACCAAGGCAGCAGGAAAGTAGCCTATCATCGGCTCTGTCATCTGGAGATTCACGAGCAGGATGGATTACGGGAGCTGCATCATCTGGAGCCACAGCTGATCGCCGAGCGGGATCGTGTGATCGCTCTGGAAGATGTCCAAAAGATGGACCCGACTACTGCCTGTCTGCTGTTGGAACTGCCACAGCGCGAGATTGGAGGTCAGCTGCCTGCTTTTGAAGAGTTGGAGCAGATATCGGCGTATTGCCGTAACCAGGGAATTCGGCTGCATCTGGATGGAGCGCGATTATTCGAGATTCTCCCGTACTATGAGAAAACGGCTGCGGAAGTATGTGCATTATTTGATAGTGTGTATATTTCCTTTTATAAAGGGATTGGCGGGGTTGCCGGAGCGATTTTGGCAGGACCGGAGGGCTTTGCATCAGAATCCAAAGTATGGAAAAGACGCCATGGCGGCGATCTGATCAGCCTGTATCCTTATATTATCAGCTCGGATTACTATTATGAGCAGCGCAAAGGCCGAATGAAGGAGTATTACGAAGGAGCCGTAGAGCTGGCAGGATATTTCCGGGCATGCCGCGGAATTACCGTTTATCCGTCGGTACCGGTATCGAATATGTTTCATGTGCATTTTGAGCTGTCACGTGAGCAGGCGGAACACCTATTGGCCGAAGTAACCGAGGCGACAGGAGTAGGCTTTGCGCTTGCGCTCCGGGATAACGAACAGGGTGGAAGCTATTACGAGGTGAGTATCGGAGACAATTATCTCCATATACCGAAGGAGAAACTGCAGGAGGCATTCACCATGCTGGCCGACCGGTGCAGCGCAGTCCGCTAGGCAGGATGATGTCCGGTACTGTGAAGCCGGTAATACCAAGCATCAGAAAAAGGCCATACCCAGTACGGCAGAACCGGCAATAACGAGCAGCGGATGGGTTTTGTATTTTACAATCGCCATAAAGGCAGCTGCCCCGATCAATAGAACCAGCCAGTTCGACGGCTGTAACAAGGATGACCAGCCGCTGGCGAATCCGAAATGAAGTGCTGCGTAGATAATCAGGCCGGTAATAATCGGCCGCAGTCCATAAAAGGATGATTTGACCGCTGGGCTGCTGTTGATTTTGTAGAAAAAGCTGGCGATGAGCACCACCAGCACCAGCGAAGGCAGCACAATACCAGCGGTAGCGGCAAATGCACCGCCGATCCCGGCTGCCTGATAGCCGATCAATGTTGCACTATTGGTTGCAATCGGACCCGGAGACATGCCGGCCAGCGATACAGTCTGCTGGAAATGCTCCGGTGTCAGCCAGCCATAACGCTGGGATTCATGCTGGATCATCGGGATGACCGCATAACCACCACCAAAAGAAACAAAGCCTATTTTGAGAAAAGAGATAAATAGCTGCCACAGAATCACCGGAGCACCTCCTTAAATATAATATTCAATCTGTGCCTGTCGATCCTGGTCGGCAGGTCTTTCTTTTTCTGTTCGTGTATTCAGCCCCAGATGCTTTTTGACACGGATAATCAGAACGCCCAGCAGCAGACCACACAGAATGAGAATGACCGGATTCAGCCCTGTCACCAGCAGCAGAATTAGCGCTCCAGCCGCTACTGCAATCGTCGTCCGGTCGAACAATGCATTTTTGCCCATTCGGTAGGCAGCGACTGCGATCAGGCCGATCACGGCGCCTTTGATTCCCTGAAAAGCCGCTTGTACCTTATGCAGATCACCGAATCGGGAATAGAACATACTAATCGCGAAAACAATAAAAAAGGTAGGGAAAGTAATGCCGAGCAGCGCTGCAACGGCGCCGGGAATACGCCCCATCCGATAACCGATAAAGGTAGAAGCATTTACGCCCACGCCACCTGGTGCCGAGCCTGCAAGTGACAGCAGCTCATCCAGCTCCTGTTCACTGATCCAGCTGCGTTTGTGGACGATCTCGCGTTCAATCATCGGAATCATGGCATAGCCACCGCCAAAAGTGGCAGGGCCTATTTTAAAAAAGACCAGAAATAACTCCAGCAATGTCTTAAGTTGATATCTATAGGATGTTTTCATAACCGTCTCCTTTGTTCACTCTTTCCAGTATATCATCTTTTAACCAAAATGAAATTAACTTTGGATGATACGATAAATATAGATGGTGAAAAGGAGAGGGAGATCTAGTTTATTCATTCATATGACGTAAATCATACCGAAATAGCAAGGATAACAGAAAAATTAGCATTCATTTATACAAATAGACCCTAAATCATACAAATGGCCGATGACTTTATGCTATTTTGGTGAAAAGAAGATAAAGACTGGAATGTCTTGCATTCAGCTATTCATTTGAAGCTGCATGAAGTACAATACATTCCATTCTATAGCTCGTTTGACAGAGCGATTGTCCCGCTTATATGATTATTGATACCAGCGTCTGTCATATATATAGAGACACAGGCTGCCATGGATCGGTACACTCGTACTGTTGTGAGAGGACACTCATGATCCGGCACAAAACAAGGAGGTAGTACACCATGCTGTCATTTTTCAAAAAAAACAAGACACAAAACATAGACATTCCTGCTCCTATCACAGGGAACGCAGTCGATCTGTCCAATGTACCGGACCCGGCTTTTGCCCAAAAAATGATGGGTCAGGGAATCGCTATTGAGCCATCCGAAGGCAAAGTATATGCTCCTTTTGATGGAAATGTAGCGCAAATGTTCAAAACCAAACATGCGCTCATGCTGGAACACAGCTCCGGTGTGCAGATGCTGATTCACGTCGGTGTCGATACCGTCTCCCTCAAGGGTGAAGGCTTCCAGGCTCATGTAGCTACAGGCGATCAGGTCAAAAAAGGCCAGCTGCTGCTGGAATTCGATATTGCCCAGATCCAGGCGGCAGGCTATCCGGTCATCACACCGGTTATTATTCCTAACGGTCAGGATGCACTTCAGGGTGTGGAAGAATACACTGGCAGTGTGACAGCTCCGCAGGACAAGGTACTGACTATCACCGTCTCCTGATCTGTATAACGACTGAGCACCACTACAAACCAACGCAAGTAAAGAGCAAGTGCTGCTTCCTGATAAAGGCACACTTGCTCTTTTTGTATAACCAATTAGGTAGAACGATCCGCAGACTGGTTGATATCGATAGGAAGGAGGGATAGCTATGCCTGTCCATAACGATGATATTGAAAAGAAGCAAGGCAGCCAAGCAGTCGATACGGAGATACTCACGCTGGGAATGGGTTGCTTTTGGGGACCCGAAGCATTGTTTGGTCATCTGCCGGGTGTGCTGCATACCCGAACCGGTTACGCTGGCGGCACGACTCCAGCGCCTGTATACCGTCAGCTGGGAGATCATTCCGAGACAGTAGAGATCGAATTCAATCCAGCTGTTATTACGCTGGAGCAGCTGTTGGAGCTGTTCTGGAATCATCATAATCCCTCTGTGATCAACGGATACAAAGGACGACAGTACCAGTCGCTGCTATTTTACCGGAATGAACAGCAGCATCGTAAAATGAAGCAGATGCAACAGATGAAGCGGAGGACAGCTACGACTGATGAATTTTCTTTGCAAAAGGCTAGGTCTTACACTGCTGATTCCGCAGAAGCCGGAAATGCTGAAACGATCGATCCTGCTGTCCTGGAGAGAAGAAAACTGACGGAAGTCCAGCCTTATCAGGCATGGTATCTGGCTGAAGCAAGGCATCAGAAGTATTATTTGCAGCGTCCGCATCAGCTAATGGAGCGACTGTATGAGCTGTATCCGGATCAGACCGATTTATTTCATTCTACCCTTGCTGCCCGGCTGAATGGTTTTAGCCGAGGACATATCACACTGGCACAAATTCGGCAGGAGATTCCTGACTGGCTCATATCCAAGACCATGCAGCAACGAATCGATCAATGGCTGACAGATCAGCAGAATGAACGATAAATATTCATTATCATTAATCAGCAGTAGCAGTAGCAGTAGCAGTAGCAGTAGCAGTAGCAGTAGCAGTAGCAGTTAGTGTAAAAAGTTCCAGGTGGTTTAAAATCACGATTCAGACAAGGTGAAAATAACCGCGGCTAAATTCGAAAAGGAATTTGGCCTTTTCTAATGTAAGCGAATTCATGATAACGGTAAAGGTATTACTCTTGTTATTTGAAGTTTAAATCCAAGCCAATCAGGCGATGAGCCGTAAGTTATAACTGGAATCATGGCTTTGCCTTTTGGATATACAGCATGGTATTTATCCTGAACAGGATAATCAATATAATAGGATGAAAATAATTTATATAACTATTTATGATAAATAATATTACATAAAAGAGCCGTTTTTGAATTAAAACCAACATATCGGTTAAATATACTGACATAAAATGCGAAAAAATGAAAAATAGTATTGTAATTGGCAAAAAGATCATCTATGATAAATCCAATTAAAAGTTATAACGCTTTAACTTTTGAAGAGGTAATAGCTTGCAGAAGTATGATTGTCATCCATACAGCAAGCGCGCAAAAAAGTAATCACAAGTATTTTCTCCTGCTGTCTGTTAATTGTCTTTTATTTGCTTACTGTAAAGTATTAAATTGATCGTATCGAAGGAGGCTTACTGTTACACACGCAAAGGATGGGTTTATCTTTTTTGGAAATAGCAGACCCTATACATCCAACTCTAAAGTTAAAGCGTTATAACTTTATTCAAATTTAGCAGTAGGGAAGTGATAAAATGCTGACTCGTGAGATGAGACGTGAGACGTTGTTGATGTACGCTTTTATATCTCCATGGGTGATTGGCTTTGTGGTTTTTGCCCTGTTTCCGATTCTGGCCTCGCTCTATTACAGCTTCACTGATTATGACATTATTCATTCTCCTCAGTGGATCGGGCTGGGCAATTACAAGGAGATGTTCGCCGATGATCTGTACTGGAATTCGGTAATGGTCACGCTCAAGTATACCTTTATCAGTGTGCCACTTCAGCTGCTGCTGGCGATGGGCTTCGCGCTGCTGCTGAATCAGAAGCTGCCGTTCAAAGGCTTTTTCCGTACAGCGATGTACTTTCCGAGTATGGTATCGGGGGTAGCCATGTCCTTACTCTGGTACTGGGTGTTCAATCCACAGATTGGATTGTTCAACTACATGCTGTCCTGGTTCGGTGTCAAAGGACCTGCCTGGCTGATGGACCCAAACACTGCACTCTATTCTCTTATTATTATGTCATTCTGGGGCGTGGGCGGTGCGATGATTATTTTTCTCGCTGGTCTGCAGGGGGTGCCGACGAGTCTGCTGGAAGCAGCAAGGCTGGATGGAGCAGGACGATTATCGATTTTCTGGCATGTGACGCTGCCGATGATCTCACCGGTTCTGTTATTTCAACTGATTCTTGGTGTTATTGAGTCATTCCAGGTGTTTACACAGGCTTTTGTTATGACACATGGAGGACCCAACTATTCGACCTGGTTCTATGTATACGGTCTGTATACGAGTGCTTTCAAGGAGTACCGTGCAGGCTATTCCTCAGCGATGGCCTGGGTGCTGCTCATTGTCGTTCTCATCGTTACCTATATCATCATGAAGCTGTCGAATCGGTATGTATATTATGAAGGAGGGAAAAGCCGATGATTACGTCCAACCGAATGCAGGAATCGGGCGTATGGACAGCAGCTCGTTCACGGCACAGGGTGGATCTGACGAGAATAGTCAGCTTTATCCTGTTGGTGATCATTACGCTGATCATGCTGATGCCGCTGGCTTTTATGGTAACGACTTCGTTCAAGTCCCAACGGGAGACGATGCAGTATCCGCCGACCCTTTTCCCGGAAAGTCTGCAGTTCAGTAATTATACGGAGATTTTCTCCCGGCTGCAGTTCGGTACGATGTATCAGAATAGTCTGATGATTGCTGTCATTACAGTTCTGGCTACGCTGTTATCTTCCTCCCTCGTTGCTTATGGATTTGCCCGTTTTCGTGGCAAGGGTCGTAATCTGATGTTTATGCTGCTACTCAGTACGATGATGCTGCCGTATCCGGCGATTATGATTCCGCAGTTTGTATTGTTCAGCAAGCTTGGCTGGGTGGATACCTTTTTGCCTCTGATCGTGCCTGCCTTTTTCGGATCTGCGTATAACATCTTCTTACTGCGCCAATTTTTTGCGAATTTACCAGAGGAACTGTTCGATGCCGGACGGATGGACGGATGTACCGAGATCGGCATGTACTGGAAAATCGCGCTGCCGCTCTCCGGAGCCGCAATGGCGACAATCGCGATCTTTTCCTTCATTTACAGCTGGAACGATCTGCTGACACCCGTACTCTATCTGAACTCTGCAGATAAATTCACACTGCCGGTCGGCATGGCATCCCTAACCTCATCCAAATTCCGGGTCGCTCCGTGGCATCTACTAATGGTAGCCTCTGTGCTGGCGTTGCTTCCAATTGTTGTACTGTTTATCCTGGCCCAGAAGCGCTTTGTCGAAGGCATTGTGCTGACAGGTATCAAATAAAGGGGGAATGGTTCATGGTTAACATCAAAAGGAAATGGTATCAAAAAACGCTGACAGTCCTCAGTACCCTGCTCGCTACTACAGTCATGCTGAGCGGTTGTGGGAGCGGTGGCAGCAGTGCAGGGGCCGATGGCGATGCAGTGACGATCACCTATTATACGATTGATTCGCCGGACCGTACCTTTGTCGAACAACTGATTCCGGACTTTGAGAAGCAGCATCCCAATATCAAGGTCAAAGTCGCAACCGCTCCCTACGAGCAGTTTGACAGCAAGCTGCAGACGATGATCGCGGGCGGCAATGCTCCGGATATCACCTCTCATTTTGGCTATGGAGGGTTTGCAGAGTATTACAACAAAGGTATGTTGCTGGATATGACCGACCTGCTCAAGGAATCCGGCTTCCAGGCAGACAAGTACAAGATTCCAAAGAACCTGATGGACATTTACCAGGTGGATGGTCATACGTACGGCATTCCTTTCAGCTCCTATGTGACGCTACTGCTCTACAACAAGGATCTGTTCGATGCAGCAGGGGTAGCCTATCCACCGTCGGATTACAACGACAAGAGCTGGACGTTTGAAAAAATGGTCGAAGACGCCAAAAAGCTGACTGTGATTTCGGACGATCCGAACAAGCAGCAGTATGGCCTGCAGTTCGGATGGGGCGAGCTGGATAACCGTCCATTCTATTTTGGAGCCAAGATGTATTCCGATGATACGTGGACCAATGGAGGCGTACCGTCCGAATCCTATTTTGACTCTCCGGAATCTATTGCAGCGTACAAGAAAATTTTCGGGCTGGTATTCGATGACAAAGTCTCTCCACCTCCTGAATGGTCTGCCAGCGTAGCCGGACAGGGCGGCGATCCGTTTGTTACCGGTAAAGTAGCTATGTCGGTCGGCGGTTCCTGGAACCTGTCGGGTGCCAATGATTTTGGCTTTAATGTAGGTGTGGCTGCTGTGCCTGCAGGCGGCAATGACAAGGTACGCAGTACATTGTTCGTCGATCCGCTCTTTATTCTCAAGGATTCCAAGCATCCCAAAGAAGCACTGACGTGGATTGAATATTTGCTGCAGACCGATATCCAGAAACAGTCGATTGAACTGAGCGGTGGTACACCTCCAGTGAACCAGGATGCAGCCGAAGAGTATTACTCTCATTTCCAGAGTATTGATCCCAAGGATCTGCGCAATGTATATGAAGGCGCGTATCAATATGGCTATGAATCTTTCAATCATCTGATCGTCAACTACTCCCAGATCAACGATATGATGATCAATGAAATGCAGCCGCTGCAAAATGGCACAGCCCAGGTAGAGGATGTGATGCCGAAGGTTCAGCAAAAAATGGAAGAGATTCTCGCCCGTTCCAAAAAATAAAATTCTGTCATAAATACCTGCAATTGTAGTGGGTACTGTATTCCTTCCTGTATAATGAGCACAAAAACGGATGTCAGCTTTACTGCAGTGAAGGAAGCCATATTCAGTTCGCTGATACAGGAAAGACTGCATCAACTAGGAGAATACACAATGAAAGCCAGTATATTTGATGTTGCCAAACGTTCCGGTCTATCCGTCGTCACGGTCTCCCGTGTGCTGAACGGTGCGGATACCGTACGGGAGAAAAATCGCCAGAAAGTGCTGGACGCGATCAAAGAGCTTGATTATCGTCCCAGTGCAGCGGCACGCTCACTGGCTCGCGGCCGGACCGGAACAATCGGTCTGATCGTCACCACGCTGCACGATTCCTTTTTTGACTCGGTAGCCAAAGAGATTAATGATGCGCTTGCCCTGCAGGGATACTATCTGGCAATCTCGGTATCCAGTGGATTTGGTAATGAAGAGAGTCACTATCTGATTCAGGAAGATCGGGTAGATGGATTGATCCTGCTATCTCCACTCGAGGAAGACCGTTTTGTAGCCGAACTGAAAAAGCGCAATATTCCGTATGTATTGATCGACAATCAGCTGCAAGAGAACAATTCGGCTTCGATCAGTGTAGATAATTTTAGCGGAGGCTACGAAGCAACACGCCATCTGCTGGAACTGGGTCACCGGGAGATTGCGCACCTGAGCGGTCAGGAAGTCTTCCTCAGTACCCGTGAGAGACGGCAAGGATTCCTGTGGGCCATGAAAGAAGCGGGAATAGAACCTTTTGCAATGGAACAGGGTGTATATGGTGTGGAATTTGGCTATGAGACAGCGCAGAGATGGCTGAAAAGCGGCAAGCTGCCAACAGCGCTATTCGCCGGGGATGATCATATGGCTATCGGATTTATCAACGCGCTTATGCGGGAAGGAATCCAGGTACCCAGAGACATGTCGGTGATCGGGTATGATGATCAGATGCTCGCTTCACAGCTGCATCCGCTGCTGACAACGATGCGTCAGCCTGCCGATCAGATCGGTCTGGCAGCTGTCGATATCCTGCTGCGCAAAATGGCGAATCAGAACAAGCGCATGAATGGAATCAAATTAAAACCGGAGCTGATTATACGACAATCGACTGCCGCTAGAGGTGAATAATGTGAACTATTACCTGGGTATTGATGCCGGTGGAACCAAGACACTGGCTTATGTCACCGACGAGTCTGGTCGTCTGCTCGGCCGCGGCCATGCGGGTAACGGCAATCATCAGATTGCCGGACAGCTGGCTGCAGACCATATCGGTCAGGCAGCCGATCAGGCGCTCAGGCAGGCTGGAATCTTGATGGAACAGCTGACGTTTAGCTGCTTTGGATTGGCAGGAGCTGATCGGCAGGCCGATTATGATATCCTGCATCCGATGATTCGTGATCTTGGCTTTGTAGATTATGAAATTGTATGTGATACGATTATCGGCCTGCGTGCCGGCACCAATCGACCGTATGGTATATCGGTCATTTGCGGTACCGGCACCAACAGTGCTGGTGTCTCACCGGAAGGTGAGATTTTCCAGTGTGGTGGATTTGACTATATGTATGGAGATTTTGGAGGAGGGGGAATGCTCTGTACTGAGGTATTCCGTACGGTTATTCGTGCCTGGGATGGCAGGGAACAGCCTACTCTGTTGACTGGTTTGCTACTGGAAAAGCTCGGTTATGCGGATGTGTCTACGATGTTTAATGATTATCTGGATCATCAGCGGCAGGTCCCACTTCAGGTAGCAGAGCTGTTATTTGTAGCAGCAGCGCAGGGCGATCAGGCGGCACTGAATATTCTTGCTCATCAAGGGCGCGAGATCGGTCGATCGGTTACAGCGATTGTCCACCGGCTCGGTATGCAGCATGAGACTTTCGATGTAGTGATGGCAGGCAGTCTGCTGACCCGTGGAGACCGGGGCTGGATCAGCCCATGGATTGAACGGGCAATGCAGGAATGCGCTCCTTATGCTTCGCTGGTCCGACTGAATATGGAACCGGTGGTCGGGGCAGTCCTTCGAGCTATGGAACAGGCGGGCATCGTCGTTCATGATAGCGTATACAACCAGCTGCGTGAACAGGGTAGCCTGTATCCGGTATCGGCAGAGACCATCGAACCCTAGAACAAATAACGACTCGAATGATGGGCAGATTATCCAGATTGATCCATGTGAATTTCCAGATTTGAACTATACGACAGGATGTGATTGAATATGCAAAAGAAACTGAAAATTGCGGTGATCGGTGGAGGTTCCTCCTATACACCGGAGTTGGTGGAAGGATTTATTCGATATTACAGTGAGCTGCCGGTACAGGAGTTGTGGCTGGTCGATATTGAGCCGGGGCTGCACAAGCTGAATATTGTAGGCGAACTTGCCAAAAGAATGATATTGGCGTCGGGATTACCGATAGAAGTTCATCTAACAACAGACCGTAGAGCAGCAATCGAGGGTGCGGATTTTATCAGTACCCAGATGCGGGTGGGCATGCTGGATGCCCGGGCGCTGGATGAGAGTATTCCTCTGAAGTATGGCGTTATCGGTCAGGAGACCACGGGACCAGGTGGCATGATGAAGGCGCTGCGTACGATTCCGGTACTATTGGATATTTGCCGGGATATTGAAGAGCTGGCACCAGACGCATGGCTGCTTAATTTTACCAATCCTGCCGGCATGGTAACTGAAGCGATTACCCGGCACAGCAAGGTACGCAGTGTCGGATTATGCAATGCACCGATCGGAATGATCAAATGGCTGACTTCCCAATATCAGGTCAGCCCGGATCGTGTATATGCCGAGTTTGTCGGACTGAATCATCTGCACTGGATCACCCGGATCGAGGTGGACGGTCAGGACAAACTAACTGAGCTGCTGGACAATCGACAGGAGTACGCGGCAGTCAATGTATCCCATCAGGATTGGGATGGAGATTTTCTGCGCTCGCTCCGGTCACTTCCCTCTTATTATCTGAAATATTTCTATATGACTCCTGCGATGCTGGAAGATCAGATACAGGCGCTGCAGGGCGAAGGAAGCCGCGCCGAAGTTGTGAAAAAGGTCGAAGAAGAATTATTCCAGCTGTACAGTGACCCGAATTTGCAGGAGAAGCCCAAGCAGCTGGAACAGCGCGGAGGTGCTTATTATTCCGAAGCAGCTGTCAATCTGATGCGCTCTCTATATAATGGTACCGGCGACGTACAGACGCTGAATGTGCCCAATCGGGGGATTATCGATTTTCTGCCGGATGAAGCTTGTATCGAAGTGAACTGTCTCGTTACTGCGAACGGTCCACTGCCTGTTCAGCTCACGACGATTCCGCAGCATATCAAAGGACTGATCCATGCAGTGAAAACATATGAGCAGCTGACGATCGAAGCTGCGATTACAGGGGATCGGGACATTGCGCTGCAAGCCATGGTGCATCATCCACTTGTTCCTTCAGTGGATATTGCCAAAGCACTTCTGCAAGAAATGCTGGAGGCCAACCGGCAGTACCTGCCTCGATTTTTCCGGAAAGAGACTCTTGCGGCAGATAAAGCGCTGGTCTAACAGCTCCCCAATTACATGCTCTGCCGTACACAAAAAAATAAAGGAGGAATCAGAAATATGCGACATCTTATCCGCAAAAGGAACATGGTGAGAGCACGTCTGACTCATCTCTCTCTTGTTTTGGCGATGGTTATTGCATCTATGGGGATGACCGGGATGTCAGGCACAATTCATGCTGCCGGGGAAAAGAAACCTTTTCCCCAGCAGGTGAATTATCCGGGGGTAATCAAGCCGAACCATATTACCCAGGCGCAGATGAACCGGGATGTATCCGGTTATTACGATTATTGGAAATCAACCTATCTAAAGCATGATCTGTCTTCGCTACCAGGCGGCTATTACGTACGGGGTGATATTACCGGTGATGCGGAAGGGTTTGAACCGCTGGGTACTTCGGAAGGGCAGGGCTATGGTATGGTCATTACCGTACTGATGGCTGGTCATGATACGAATGCACGCACGATCTACGATGGTTTATTCAAAACAGTCAGAGCCTACCACAGTAGCGGTAATCCTGCGCTAATGGGCTGGGTAGTAGCAGATGATCCTGCAGCTCAGGGCCACTTTGGTTCTGCAACCGATGGTGATCTGGATATTGCCTACTCACTGATTTTGGCAGATCGGCAGTGGGGCTCCAGCGGTGCGATCAATTATCTCGCCGAAGCCAAAAAGATGATCAGTGCGATCAAGTCCAGTTACATTACGAACAATAACGGCATCAATCTAGGTGACTGGGATTCCAAGTCCAGTTATGATACCCGTCCTTCCGACTGGATGCTAAGCCATCTGCGTGCTTATTATGATGTCACCGGCGACCAGACCTGGCTGAATGTCATTAATAATCTGTACAACAAATATGCCCAGTTCAGCGCTGCCTATTCGCCAACGACCGGTCTGATCTCCGACTTTGTCGTTGGTAATCCGCCCAAGCCGGCACCGGAATGGTTCCTGGACGAGTTCAAGGAGACCAATGAATACAATTACAATTCTTCCCGCGTACCCCTGCGAATCGTGATGGATTATGCACTCTATGGTGACACACGCGGCAAGAATATCGCGAGCAAAATGGCAACATGGATTCAAAAGAAAACCGGCGGTAATCCGGATAATATCAAGGATGGCTACCAGTTAAACGGTAACGATCGAGGCAGTTATGCGACCGCTGTATTTGTTGCCCCATTTATCTCGGCAGGGGTGACCGACAGCAACAATCAAGCCTGGGTCAACAAAGGTTGGGGCTGGATGGTCACGCACAAGGAAAGTTACTTCAGTGATTCGTATAATATGCTGAACCTGCTGTTTATTTCCGGTAATTGGTGGAAGCCATAACGGCTGGGCAGTATATAGATGCAGCGTAGCAATGAAGGCAAATAGCATCTGCTGCAGTACACTTATAATGAATATATTCAGACCAAAAACGCCGTTCTCCCAAAAGAAAGCGGCGTTTTTGGTCTGAATAACATTTAGCGGATCTATTTATTTAATCATATGATTTTGTTTAAATGTACATCTCCAATCAATACATACGCAGCCGTATGCTATAGTAAATAGAGATATGAAATAAACAGCGAGCGATTATAAAGGATAGGAGACCATCAATGAAGCTACTTACACTGAACACCCATGCTTGGCACGAAGAGAATCAGCTGGAGAAAATTGGCCAATTAGCGGATTTTATCAATGAGCAGCAGTTTGATGTGATTGCGATGCAGGAAGTCAATCAGC
>Ga0308161_1001954_pt1 | contig 23021 bp, 22 predicted proteins | sample PhyFR2_FD_201034 | JGI IMG/M metagenome (GOLD analysis project Ga0308161, IMG submission 201034) | Phyllosphere microbial communities from UC Gill Tract Community Farm, Albany, California, United States - DLSLF.R2 | ecosystem: Host-associated > Plants > Phyllosphere > Unclassified | place: USA...
CGTCGGTGTGGATCCCGGAGCTACGTGCGACGTCGGTCATGCGTTCCACGATAGTCACGGTGCGTCCACGGGTGCGGAGCGAGCCGTGCTCGCGCGGGGTCGCGGGGTCGGCGGCGGGGTGGGTGTCGCTCGCCGGGGGCCGTGGCCGCGCGAGGTCGCGGAGTCGGCGGCGGGGTGGGCGGCGGTCGCCGGGGGCCGACCGCCAGCCGGGGTCAGCGTCGCCCCGGCCGGCGTCGGCGGGCGCGGGCGACCACGAGTCCGCCGGTCCCGAGCGCGAGGAGCGCTGCGGCCAGGGCGGTGGGCACGCCGGGCTCCGCTCCGGTCCACGCGAGGGCGTCGAGCGGACGCCCGCCGTGCCGGAGCTGCTCCGTCGCGCCGTGCACCTTCCCAGGGGTCGGGCCACCGGGCACCACCGCGCCGGGGTCGGGCGACGGCCGGCCGGGGACGCGCGGCAGGACCAGCCGCAGAGAACCCTGCTCGACGTCGTCCACACGCTGCTGCACGACGACGGCTTCGGCGGGCAGGGCGGACCGGGGCACCACGAGCTCCCACGCGCGACCGATCCGCGCCGAGTACGGCGTCCCGTCCGGGTCGGTGAGCGTGCGGCCGTCGTCGTCGAGCAGCGCAACCGTGCCCCCGGTCTGCCCCGTCCCGGCGATCCGCACCGAGCCGTCCGCCGACGTGGCCGCCTCGGCCGTGACCGGTGCGACGACGGTCACCTCCCGGGTCGTCGAACCGACGGGTCGGTCGTCCTCGAGCGCGGTCACCGTGACGGGCAGGGTCCCGGCGCGGTCGCCGAGCGGGAACGCCACGCGCCAGGACGGGTCGTCGCCCGTCGTCACGCGGAGCGGACGTCCGTCGGCGTCGGTCACGGGCCCGTCCTGGTCCCGGAACGCGAGCGTCGTGTCGACCGGGGCACGTCCGCTCAGGAGCACGGTGCCGGTCTGCCGCGAGGCCGTGGCAGTGGTGACCTCCGGCGTCGCGTCGATCGTCTGCTCGCCGAACCACGAGCCGTTGTGCTCGCCGTCGTAGTACTGCGCCCCGGTGAACAGGTGCGACCCCGCGGCCAACCCGGTGAAGTCGAACGCGACGACGCCGTCGGCTCCCGCCGTGGCCCTGCCCGCGGGCTCGCCGTCGCGCGTGAACTCCCACCGCGCGCCGGGCTTCGCGGGCTTGATCTCGACGTGGGTGGTGCGACGGAACCGGTCGGTGTCGAGCTTGCCGACGGGCTGCAGGTTCGTGTTGTCGATCGTGACCGGGACCTCGATGCGCTGGCCGGTCACCTGCGAGGTCGCGACGAGCACGGTCCCGGCCCGGGGGACGTGCACGGTCGCACGCCAGGTACCGGAGGCGTCGGCCTCGGTCCAGGTGGGCTCGACCCCCTCGCCCGTGATCGCCACGCTGCCACCGACGGGCCCCGTGCCGACCATCCGCACGCGCTGCAGGCCGTGGTTGATGGACTCGACCCCGGCGGTGAACCCCGCGTTGGGCAGAGCCCCGGCGGTGGGCAGAGCCCCGGCGGTGGCCCGGGCCGCGACTTCCGCCGAGCCGTGCGACCGCGGCGCGGCGGACGCCGACTCGACGACCGCGGCCGGGGCGACGACGGCTGCCGACACGACCAGGGCGGTGACGGCAGTGCGGCGCAGCCGTGCGACGGGGACTCGGGGACGGGTGGTGCGGCGAGGGGGCATGGTGACTCCTGACTGGTACGTGGCACACCATATACGAGTCGAGGGGTCGTCCACAGGTGCGCGCACGACCTGTGGCGGAGGGCGCGCAGCCGGTACGGTCATCGCATGGGAATGGGCTGGAAGCTGCACGGGGACGGCGCGACCGTCTCCGCATCGACGATCGTGGCGCCTGACGAGCGCCTCACCTGGGGTCGTACGATCGGCCTCGGTGTGCAGCACGTCGTCGCGATGTTCGGCGCCACGTTCCTCGTCCCGCTGCTGACCGGGTTCCCGCCGTCGACGACGCTGCTCTTCAGCGGTGTCGGGACGATCCTGTTCCTGCTGATCACCGGCAACCGGCTGCCGAGCTACCTCGGGTCGTCGTTCGCGTTCATCGCCCCGATCGCCGCCGCGACGAAGATCGGGGGCATCCCGCTCGCGCTGTCCGGGATCATCCTGGTCGGTGCCCTGCTCGCGCTCGTCGGCCTGGTCGTGCACCTGGCCGGCGCCGGCTGGATCGACCGGCTCATGCCGCCCGTGGTGTCCGGCGCGATCGTGGCGCTCATCGGGTTCAACCTCGCGCCGGCCGCGCGTGACAACTTCACGAAGGCGCCCCTCACCGCGGTGATCACGCTCGCGACGATCATCCTCGTGACCGTCCTGTTCAAGGGGCTCGTCGGTCGGCTGTCGATCGTGATCGGTGTCGTCGTGGGCTACCTCGTGGCGATGCTCTCGGGCGAGGTCGACCTGTCCGCCGTCGCCGCCGCGCCGTGGGTCGGGCTGCCGACCTTCACGGCGCCGTCGTTCGACCCCGGACAGTTCGCCGTCTACCTCGGGTTCGTCCCCGTGGTGCTCGCGCTCGTCGCCGAGAACGTCGGGCACGTCAAGGGCGTCGGGCAGCTCACCGGACGCGACCTCACCCCGCTGACCGGACGCGCCCTCATGGCGGACGGGCTCTCGACGGTCCTCGCCGGTGCCGGCGGCGGCTCCGCGACGACGACCTACGGCGAGAACATCGGCGTGATGGCCGCGACGCGCGTCTTCTCGACCGCCGCGTACTGGGTCGCCGGCATCGTGGCGATCCTGCTCGGCCTGTCGCCGAGGGTCGGCACGGTCATCTCCTCGGTGCCCGCCGGGGTGCTCGGCGGCGCGACCACGGCGCTGTACGGCCTCATCGGGGTCATCGGCATCCGGATCTGGGTCGAGAACAAGGTCGACTTCGCCAAGCCGAAGAACCAGCTCACCGCCGGCATCGCCCTGATCATGGGCATCGCCGACTTCACCTTCGCGTTCGGCGGAGCCACCTTCGGCGGCATCATCGTCGGCACGGTCGCGGCCATCGTCGTCTACCACGTGATGGACCTGATCGGACGGGCACGCGGCACGGAGCCCGCCGCCCCGAAGGCGTCGGACGAGGCGCACGCCGCGACCGGCGCAGTCCCGGCAGAGCCGCGCGCCGACTGACGCACCCAGGCGACGGACGGGAGGCGCGTGGCGGCGCCGCCACGCGCCTCCCGTCCGTCGCCGCCCACCTGGCCAACGCGCGACGTTGCCCGGAACGGACTGGGCGCTGACCGTCGTCGCGTCGACAGGATCCGCGCTCGAAACGGCACCGACCGCGGTCACGGCGGCGCGTTTCCCGACCGGCAGCCCGGTGGCCGAGCGGCTACCGGGACGTCCTCCGACGCCGTACGGTCAGCGGATGGGAGCGATCCGTCTGAGGGGCCAGCTGGTGTGCGTGACCGAGGAGGAAGCGCAACGAGTTCGCGAGCACCTGCCGGAGCACACCCGACTCACGCGGAGCGAGCCGGGATGCGTCGCCTTCGAGGTCGTTCCCACCGAGGATCCCCTGCGGTGGTCGGTCGAGGAACGATTCGACGACCGCGTCGCGTTCGACGCCCACCAGGAGCGCGTCAGGTCCAGCACGTGGGGCAGAGCCACTGCCGGCATCCAGCGTCGCTACTCGGTCACCGAAGCTGCCCACTGAGCCATCGGCTGTCGGACGCTCGAGGCCGCGCGGCTGCGCGCCATGTCGGGATCAGGGAACACGCCATGTTCTCCGTACCCTGGCACCATGACCGACGACCCGATGCGTGACCTCCTCGAGGAGGCAACCACCACCGTCGCGACCGGCGGCGACGTGCGGCGGGCGGTCGGCCTCGTCAGCCTCCTCTCCCTCGTCACCACGAGCGTCGCCGCGGTCACGGCCGCCGTCATCACCCTCGTCGTGTTCCTCTTCGTCCTGTCGCCGTTCGCCTTCATCCTCGGCTTCGGACTCCTGCTCGGCTGACGAGTTCCGGAGCCGACACGCGTCCGGCGGCTTGTGTCGAACCGCGTTCGCGGAGGAACAAGAGCTGATGACCAGGCGCTTCCATATCTTCGATCCGGTCTGTCCCATGGATGGACCGCTTCGCTGCATGCCCGTCAGATCTGGGCTGCGACAGAGCTGGGCGAGCAACGGCAGTCCGGTGCGGCTTGGTTGCGGACGGCATGGAGGGGGGGTGATGCTGGGAGGGTGTGGAGATCGCGAAGGAAGCGCCGTGGCGACGAGGCTCCGTCCCCTGAGGCAGTGTGGATCGTCTTGCACGACGAGTCCCCTCACAACACGGTGCTCGGCGTCTTCGCGACGGAGCCGGAGGCATCACGATTCGCGGACGAGGTGGAAAGTCGGTTCCCGCAGGGTGTCATCTGGACGCGCTTCGCGGTCGGGTATCGATACGACCGCGGCCCCGGGCACGTGGAGTTCGGGCCAGAGACCAGCTAGCCCCGAAATCGGCGGGGGCCGTCAGCCCCCGCCGACTCGATCTCACGGGTTCGTGCCGCAGGGGAGCTTGGCTTCCTCGTAGGCGGAGGCCGTGCCTGTGCTGCCGGTCGGGAACGTGCCGGTGCTCCGCACGATCATTCGGAACGTGGTCTCGCGGAGGTCATCGCACTTGCGGATCGGGGAAGTCTGTTCGAGCCGCCCCTGGCCGGCGTTCACTGAGTTGAACGGACCCGCGACCTTCTGCAGTCCCCACCACACCGTCTTGTAGATCTCCGTGGTCTGGGAGATCCGCGCCATGATGACGGTGCACTGGGTCGTGGGGTGGCCGCCGACCGCGCCGTACGGGTAGATCCCGCCGGACTTCCGCTTGTAGACATTGCCCGTGTCGATCGTGCATCGCTGTCCGTTCGGAGCCGAGATCGGTGTCACCGCCTTCGTGCTGATGCTGCCTGCAGCTGCTGGTGCGACGGGGGGAGCGGAGAAGGTAGCGCCCTCACTGGTTGCCGAAGGCACTTGCGACCAGGTGAGGTCGCCGGGTCCTGGAGCGGGCACCGATGGGTCGTAGGCGGGTGCATCGGCGGGTGCGCCGGCAGCGAGGGCGGCCTCGGGGCCGGTCTGAGCGCTCGTCACGGCCGACGCGGGCGTGGCCGCCAGCAGAGAAGTTGCGATCAGGGCGCAAGCTGCTGCGGAAGCAGCCAGGACGGTTTTCGTGGTGATAGGCACAGTTGACCTCTCAGAGAGCGCCCTCGACTGCCCCTCGCAGCCGATCCGAAGCGCGCGTCCTGTCTAGGCGCTGTTCACCCTGGGTCGCATCCCCCTCGAAGCTACGGTCAGGTAACCACTCGACCAATGCTGACGAGCCCCCGAGGAGAAGTGAACCGATCGACGTCCTCTCGGCTGCCCTTCGCGACCTTGGTCGCGAGTTGCCGTGGTGGCGTTCCACATACCTTCGTCTGATTGCAGTCACTTCGGTCGACAGAGCTGTCCCAGTTGCCGTCGGTGGAGTCTTGCAGCGCCTGCGCGAGCTCGGCAGCGGTCGGCAGTGCGGCCTGCAGCGACGGTGGCGAGAGATCGAAGCTACCGACTCTGATTTGGTCTTGCTGACCGGCCAGGGAGTAACGGACGCCGAAGTCGTTCTTGTCAGCGACGAGCAGATCCTCACGGGATGAGCCACTGCCCGCAGCGGTCCCGGGCGCCAATGTGCTTGGCAGCCGTGGCCTCCGAGCGAGCGACGGCTCGCTCGTGATGGATGTTTGACACGAGGCAAAACCGACCCGATGCAGATGCAGTTATGTCGCTGCGGGGCACACCCTGACTCAACGCCTAGTGGGCAGCCGTACCCCGTAGTTCCAAGGCGCTACGGCGTTCTCCTGTGGCGCATGCGTACGCCGGTCCTGAGATGGTGTGAGGTGCGCAGCGGCCTCAGGCCGGCACGTTCAGCAGCAGTGCGCCGGCTTTCTCGAGGGCGGTGGCTCGCGACGACTGGACCCGCCAAGTGAGCCCCTGCGCAGTGGTGAGTTCGAGCTGTCCGTACTGGACGACTGGTAGCACCGGATTGTTCTTGAACCGACGATCCGGTCCGCCCTTGACGTTGACGTACTGCCAGGTCTGATCGATGAGCTGGGTGTCCTTCGGGACCTGGCCCGGCTCTTCGACGAACCGTGTCACGGATCGGCGCACGGCGAGGTGTCGGTAGGCGACGTCTGAGTAGTGCTTGCCGGAGCAGACCAGGAGGCGATCAGGCAGGAAGTACAGAGCGTCCTTTCCGGCCCGCAGAGTCGGGATGTCGACGTTCGTTGCGAGACCCTTGGGTTGCTGGATCCGTGCCGTGGCAGAGATTCGACGCACGATCGCGCCGACGCCTGCGTTCGCTTTGTGCTGGTAGGTGGTCTGGACACGGCCGGATTCGACGGTGCGCCAGAGCCGGTCACTTGCAACAGCGGCGCTCCACGCTGTGCTGAATCGGTCGAACCAGACAGCGGAAGCGTCCTCGAGGTCGTAGAGCAGGACGACGTTCTTCTGCAGGGCGTCGCGGAGGAAGAGCCACCAACATCCCGGTATTGCGACCGCCCAGACGATGAAGCCCCAGGGCAGCAGCGCTGCTCCGAGGATGAAGGCGGTGATCGCGGCGATCCAGCCCCATCGAGGGCGGCGTGTTGCTGTGTTGAGCTGCTGGACGATGTCGTCCCCGCCGGTCGGACGCAGATCGAGTGCTGTGAGGCCGCTGACGTCGTTCATGTCCACCGCGGCAGAATTTCGCATCGCCGGCGGGCGTGGCGGTGCGATGCGCGGCGCTGGTGATCCTGAGGAGGACAGGTACGTGGTGCCACGGGAGCCAACACGTACGTAGTTTCCCCTTGGCCCGGTGCCTACCCGCAGTCCCGGGATCCCAGCGCTCACTCCGAGTCCGGACTTCGACAGGTTGAACCGAAGCGGCCCCGCCTTCACGCTTCGCCGGATCGTGATCCCCACGTTCTCATCCCGTCTCATGAGTGTCTCGTCCTGCCTGCAGGCTGGTCGCGTCATTCGCAGCTTCGGTGCGGGGTACCCGCCGCCCCTCGAACTGGGATGAGGTGATGCAGTGAGAGCTCACGCAGACTTGGGCAGTCCTCAGCAATCAGGAGCATCATGCCACCTCTCCCCCACGCCAACGGACCGTCACAAGGCGCCACTCGGAAGAAGACCGCTCCGTCCACGTGGGTCGGATCGGCCGGGACAATGCTGGTTGCGCTGCTGGGGCTGGCGTCGGGTGGTGTCTGGTCGATGCTGGTGATGGCAGCCCTCGTGGTCCTCCTCACGGCTGTCTACGGGCTGCTGTTCCGTCGCACCACCTGGCTCCGCCTCCCGCGGAAGCGCTCCGCCGCTGCCCTCGGGGCAGGGCTCGCCCTGGTGGTGCTCCTCGGATCCGGATCGGCCTTCGGCGCCACACACCCAGCAGCGCCGGCCTCCGCGGTCGACCCAGGACCTGGCGTTTCGTCTTCTTCCGCAGCAAGCACAGCACCGCACAAGACACCGACACTGACACCGACACCGACACCGACACCGACACCGACACCGACACCGACACCGATCGTCACGACGAAGGACGTCACCGAGACGACGCCGATCCCGTTCGACTCCACCACGGTCGAAAGCGCCGCTCTCGCGAAGGGCACCTCAACCGTGACCACCGTCGGTGTGCACGGCGTGCGGACGACGACGTTCCGGGTCATCTTCATGGACGGCGTCGAGACCAGCCGTCAGCAGGTCAGTGAGACGGTCACGACCCAGCCCGTCGCTCAGGTGACCACGATCGGAACGTACGTCGCACCAGCCGCACCGGCACCGGCACCGGCACCGGCACCGGCACCGGCACCGGCACCGGCACCGGCACCGGCACCGGCACCGGCACCGGACGATGGTGGCGGAGCGACCGCACTCTGCAACGACGGGACGCTCTCCAACGCAGCCCACCACCAAGGGGCTTGCTCGCACCACGGAGGTGTCGCCAAGTTCTACAGGTGACCCCTGGCTGCGCGCCAACGGCAGCGTCGGCCCCGACGCGCTACGGAACCAGCGGGGGCGAGGATGTCGGCGCTTGTTCGTACGGTATGGGTAATGCTCACGTCCGTGAGTGCTGATGGCAAAGGAGCCGATCATGCGAGTCGCCGCGTACCACTCGACGAACCAGTCAGACCCCGACGTTCACCACGACGACAGCAACTGCCCCGTGGGTAAGCAGATTCCCGAGGGACGAACGGATGGCCCCGCTGCAAGCGCTGTGTCTGACGATCGGTGCGAGGCGTGAACGGGTTCGTTCGCGCCTCGCACGCGGCTCGAGCTAGATGCGGCAGCAGTACCGCGGTCGGTCTGGTGATGGGCGAGGCTAGTGGTCGCTATCGGCTGCTTGCGTGGGGTGGCGGCCTCTTGCAGGTCGACCTAGGTGCGCGACCGTTTCTTCGGGCTCCTCGGTTCCGGTCAGATCGACCAGCTCGTGGACCTGGCAGAGGCGGTACTCACCCCGCTCCGCGGTGAGTGCATCGCCGTCCTCCTCCTCGCGCACCGCGCTCGTAGACCCTCGGCCGCCAGCGTCAGGACAACCGCGCACGGAGGGACTCCTGTCCCCGTGCGTCCGTCCACTCCGGATCCTGACCACGGCGCCGGAACGACGCAGCGTGACCGCAGCCCCTGGAACCGTCTCGACAGCCGGTCTCCCGGCGTCGCCGCAGGCCGACCGACCCGCCCAGGAGACGGACGGGAGGCCCGTGGCGGCCCCGCCACGCGCCTCCCGTCCGTCGTGACCCCACGGTCGGCGCCCCCTCCGTCGTGCGCGGCCCACGGTGCGGGCGCGACGATCCTTCGCGGCGGGCGCGCGTCAGCGCAGGCCGGCGAGGCCGACCACGAGCTGGACCGCCGCCAGCACGACCAGCACCACGACGAGTCCCACACTCCCCCACCGCTCGATGCCCGTCCGCAGCGCGGCCAGCGGTCGGGAGGCCCGCGGGCCGGCGACCACCGCAACCAGCACGGGCACCGCGACCGTCGAGGCCGCGAGCGCCACGAACAGGGCCGCGGCGAGCACGGCCTCCACCGGGGACGGCTCCGCGTCGCCGAACGCGAGCCCGGCTGTCAGCGCCAGGACGAGCGCCTTCGGGTTGCAGAACAGCAGCACCCCGAGCCCGAAGCCGTGTCGGGCTCCGAGCCGCTCCACCGCCTCGGACCACCGGGCACTCGACGGCCGCCCGTCCGGGAGCCGCCGGGTCACCCACTGCCAGACCGCGAGGCCGGCGAGCAGCACGGCGGCGGCGAGCGCCACGAGCGCCTGGACGGACGAGCCGCCGGCGGTCTCGAGCGGGAGCCGCTCACCCACGAGCACGGCGGCCACGAGCGCCAGGAGGACCGCCGTGGCCCACCCGAGAAGGCACGCGACCGCGGCGCCGTACCCCCGACGGTGCCCGAGCAGGAACACGACCGCGGCGATCGGGAGCGGGCTCAGGGCGATCCCGACGGCGCCGGGGACGAGGGCGGTCAGGTCCACGCTCGGAGCGTACCGCCGCCACAATGGTGCGGTGCCCCCTCCTCCCGTGTCACCCGTGCGCGCCGAACAGCGCGCCGTCGACCGGGACATCGTCCGGCTCGCGGTCCCCGCGCTCGGCGCGCTGGTGGTCGAGCCGCTGTTCCTGCTCACCGACACCGCGCTCGTCGGGCACCTCGGCGCGACCGCCCTCGCCGCCGTCGGCATCGCGAGCGCCGTGCTCACGACGGTCACCGGGCTGCTCGTCTTCCTGGCCTACTCGACCACGCCCGCGGTGGCCCGTGCCCTCGGCGGCGGCGACCGTCGCGCCGCGGTGCACGCCGGCATCGACGGGATGTGGCTGGCCCTCGTGCTGGGCGTCGTGCTCGCGCTCGTGGGGTGGCCGCTCGCCGGACCGCTCGTCGGGCTCTTCGGGGCCTCGCCCGCGGTGTCGGCGGCGGCGACCGCGTACCTGACGGTCTCGCTGATCGGGCTGCCCGGGATCCTCGTCGTGACCGCGTCGACCGGGTTGCTCCGCGGGCTGCAGGACACCAGGACCCCGCTCGTCGTCGCGACGGTCGGGTTCGTGGCGAACGGCCTGCTCGACGCCGTGCTCATCTACGGCGCGGGCTGGGGTGTCGAGGGGTCGGCAGCCGGCACGGTGGTCGTGCAGTGGGCGATGGCCGCGGTCTACGTCGGCATCGCGGTCCGCGCCGCCCGGGCGTCCGGCGCACCGCTGCGGCCCGGGGCGTCCGGGGTCGCCCGCGCACTGCGGTCGGGCGCGTGGCTGTTCCTGCGCACGGCCTCGCTGCGGGTGGCGATGCTCGCGACGGTGGCGACCGCGACGGGCCTCGGGACGACGGGCCTCGCGACGACGCAGGTCGGGCTGACGGTGTTCTCGACCCTGGCCTTCGCCCTCGACGCGCTGGCGATCGCCGGGCAGGCACTCGTCGGGCACGGCCTCGGCGCGCGGGACCCCGACCGGGTCCGGCTCGTCACGCGGCGCCTGGTGCTGCTCGGGATCGCGGGCGGCGTGCTGCTCGGGCTCCTGACCGCGGGCGTCAGCGGGCTGCTCGGCCCGGTGTTCTCGGACTCGCCCGCGGTGCAGGACGCGCTGCCCACCGTGCTCGTCCTCGTCGCGGTCGGGATGCCGATCGCGGGCTACGTGTTCGTGCTCGACGGGGTGCTCATCGGCGCCGGTGACGCCCGGTACCTCGCGGTCGCCGGCGGGGTGAACCTCGTCGTGTACCTCCCGCTGCTCTGGTGGGTCGGGGGGACGCTCGCGGGGCTCTGGGCGGCGTTCGCCCTCGGGTACATCGGCATCCGGGCGGTGACGCTCGGGGTCCGGGCGCACCGGGCCGGCTGGGTCGACCAGGCGATGGCGCGGTGAGCGGCACCGAGGAACGCGCGACGGCGCCCGGGGTCGCGTCGTCGGCGGTGCTCGCCACGGTCGGCATCGGCGTGCAGGGCGTCGCGAAGCTGCTCGTGACCGTCGTGGTGGGACGGGTGTTCGGCACCGAGACCCTCGGGCAGGTGACGGCGCTGCTGTCGCTCTCCGTCTTCGCTGCGCTGCTCTGGCCGAACGCGGCCGGCAACACCGCCTCGCGGTACCTCGCGATCGCCCTGCGCGGCAGTCGTTCGGACGCAGCGCTGAACCGGCTGCTCGGCGCGACCACGGTGGTCTCGAGCGTCGTGCTCGCCGCGGTCACGGTGCCGGTCGCCCTCGCGTGGGGCAACGGACCCGGCGCGGTCGTCGGCGGGGTCGCCGTGGTCGTCGGGTACGGCCTGTACTGCACCGCCCGCGGCGCCCAGCTCGGCTACGGCCGCGCGCCGCGGGTCGCGTTCTGGGACACCGTCACGAGCATCCTCGCGCTCGTCCTGCTCGTGCTCGCCTGCGTCGGCGACCTCGAGCCGCTCGTGCTGCTGCCGCTCGCCGTCGGGTACACGGTGTTCGCGATCGCCTGCTGGCCGCGGGGGAACGGCTTCACCGAGCCCGTCGAGCCCACGACCGGGGTGCTCGGGTTCGCCGCGTGGAACGTGCTCGCGGTCGTCACGTCGAACGGCCTGCTGCAGCTGACGATGATCTCGGCGCAGGTGTCGTCGTCCGCGCGGGAGGCCGGGGTGTACGCCGCGGCCTTCACCCTGGCGACGCCGGCGTCGATGCTCGGCCAGGCCCTCGGGCAGGTGCTCGTCCCCGCGTTCGCGCACCGCACCGACGGCGGCTCGCTCCGGTCGCGCGGGGCCCTGACGCTCGTGGGCGGGTTCGCCGCCGCGACCGCGGTGGTGTTCGGGCTCGTCGCGCTGCTCGCCGGGTGGTTCCTACCGCTCGTCTACCCCGCCGAGGGTGCGGCCGCCGTCGCCGACCTGCGGTACCTGATGGTCGGCGTGTGGGTGTTCACGGTGGGGCTCGTGCCCGCGGCGCTCCTGCTCGCTGCTGGTCGGTCGCGGCAGGTCGCACTCGCCTCGGTCGCGGGCTTCGTCGTCGGTGCGGTGCTCATGGTGGTGCTCGCGCCGACGGTCGGGGTCGCCGGCGGGACGACGGGGTTCCTCGTGGGGAGCGCCGTGAACCTGGTCGCGGTGGTCGCGCTCGGACTGCGGCGGGGCTGAGCCCGGGAACGGTCCCGGGTCACCCGACCCGGTCAGCCTGAGCCCGGGACCGGTCCCGGGTCACCGGCGCACCCGACCCGGTCAGCGTGCCGCGTCGAGCGGCGTCGAGCCGGAGCGAACCGGCCCCGTCGTGTCGCCGATGCGCAGCTCCGAGGTGAAGGCCGCCGGACGCGGTTCCTCGCCCTCGAGCATCGCGAGCGCCGCACGCGCAGCGGCCCGCCCCTTCTGCTCGAACGGCTGCACCAGGGTGGTCAGCTGCCGGATCGGTGAGCGGTGCAGCAGGCTGTCGTCGACCGTGATGCCGTCGAAGCCCACGACGCTGACGTCCTCGGGCACGCGGAGCCCGGCGTCGAGCGCGGCCGAGACCACCCCGACGGCGAGCAGGTCGCTCTGCGCCACGACCGCGGTCGGGGCCGCGGCACCGGCGGCGAACAGGGACTCCCCCGCGATGCGGCCCTCCTCGACCGCGCTCCCGGCGGCCTCGAGGGCGGGAGCGTCCGGGTAGACCTCGCGGACCCCGCGCAGCCGCTCGAGCGTCGTGTGGGCGACGCCGGCCGCCTCGCGCGCGGCGTCGACCGGGCCGCGACGGCGTGCGGCGTCGAGCGGCAGGGTGACGACGGTCACGGCCGTGTGCCCGAGGTCCCGGAGGTACGCGGCGGCCCGGCGGGAGGCGTCGCGGTTGTCCAGGTGGATCGGGACGGCACCCTCGATTTCGTCCGCCTCGATGGCGACGACGGGGATCTGCCGCCGCCGGAGCACGGCGACCGCCGGGTCGATCCGCACGTTGCACCCGACCAGGACGACCGCGTCCATCGGGGCGTCGACGATCGGCCCGGTCCCGCGGTCGTCGTCGAGCGGGCTGCGGACGAGCAGGAGGGACGCTCCGGCCTCACCGGCGACGGCCGCGATGCCGTCCAGCGTCAGGACGTTGACCGGGTCGCGGAAGGCGTCGCTGAGCCGTTCGTCCATCACGACGCCGAGCACGCCGGAGCGACCGCGGCGGAGCGAACGCGCCCGGGGGTCGGGTCCGCCGTAGCCGAGCTCGGCAGCGGCGGCCAGCACGCGGGCCTTGGCGTCCTCGGACACCGGCCCGGCGCCGCTGAACGCGAGCGAGGCGGTGGACGGCGCCACCCCGGCGGCACGTGCCACCGCGGCCAGGGTCGGGCGCACGGCCCGACGCTCCGGATCGCCGAGACCGCGGTCGCGCCCGCGGGCCAGCGGCGGTCGCGACGCGCCGGTTCCTGTTGCCGGTTCGTCCATCGCCCGTTAGCGTAGCCACCGAACGTGGTCGAATCGATTCGACCAGCCGCGACACGCAGGCCGCCGAGCCTGTTCGAGCACGATCGGAACCACCCATGACGACCACCGCCGCCCCGACGACCCGGACGTGGATCGTCGCCGTGTTCGCGGCCTTCACGGTGTCCGGGCTCGCGATCGCGACCTGGCTCGGACGCATCCCGAGCGTGCGGGACTCGCTCGGGGCGTCGACGTTCGAGATGGGCCTGCTCGTGCTCGGCATGGCGGTCGGCTCGATCGGCGGCCTGACGTTCGCCGGGCACGTCGTCGCCAAGGTCGGCGCCAGGCGCGGCGTCCAGGTGGCGGCCGTCTGCCTGGCCGTCGGGGTCGTCCTCGCGGGCGTCGCGGTCACCGCGGGCTGGGGCTTCGCGGCGATCTGGGTCGCCCTGGTCGCCTTCGGGTTCGGCAACGGGCTCTGCGACGTCTCGATGAACGTGTCCGGGGCCGCGGCCGAGAAGGCCGGCGGGCGCACCATCATGCCGCTGTTCCACGCCGCGTTCAGCGTCGGCACCCTCGCCGGTGCGGGCCTCGGCGCCCTCGCCGAACGGTTCGCGGTCCCGGTCGTGCTGCACTTCGCCGTGCTCGGCGTGGTCGTCGCCCTCGTCCTGCTCGCCGCGGCGTCGCGCTTCGGCGACGAGCACCGGTTCACGGAGCACGAGGCCACCGACACGAGCCCCGTCCCGACGCAGCTCACCCGTCGCCAGGTCTGGACGCAGCCGTCCACGCTGCTCATCGGCGTGATCGTGCTCGGCATGGCGCTGGCCGAGGGCTCCGCCAACGACTGGCTCCCGCTCGCGATGATCGACGGACACGGGCTCGACAACGCCGCCGGCGCCGGGGTGCTCACGGTGTTCCTCGCCGCGATGACCGTCGGCCGCGTCGCCGGCAGCCCGCTCATCGACCGGTTCGGCCGCGTCCCGGTGCTGCGGGTCAGCGCCGTCGTCGCGGTCGTCGGGCTCGGGCTCCTCATCTTCGTCGACGTCATCCCGATCGCGATCGTCGGCGTCGTGCTCTGGGGCCTCGGCGCGAGCCTCGGCTTCCCGATGGGCATGTCGGCCGCGGCGGACGACCCCCGATCGGCCGCGCTCAAGGTCAGCGCCGTCGCCACCATCGGGTACGTGGCGTTCCTCGCGGGCCCGCCGCTGATCGGCTTCCTGGGCGAGCACGTCGGCCTGCTCGGCGCCCTGCTCGTGGTGTTCGTGTTCATCATCGCCGCGGGGCTGGCCTCGGGTGCCGCGCGCGAGACGGGCGCGGCGGCCGAGACGATGCGGCAGCGCCGTGCCGGGCGGGACCAGCCGACGGACCGGACGGGCACCGCCGGGGGCGAGCCGCGCCTCCAGACCGAGCAGCAGGAGAGCGCGACGCGCGACCCCCGTTAGGATCACCGGGTGCGTCTCGTCATCGCCCGCTGCTCCGTCGACTACGCCGGACGCCTCTCGGCCCACCTGCCGCTCGCGACCCGGCTGCTCATGCTGAAGGCCGACGGCTCCCTGCTCGTGCACTCCGACGGCGGCAGCTACAAGCCGCTCAACTGGATGAGCCCGCCGTGCTCGATCGAGATGGGCGAGCCCTCCGCGGAGCAGGCCGAGGCCGGCATCACGCAGGTCTGGACCGTCACGCAGAAGAAGACGCAGGACCAGCTCATCGTGAGCCTGTACGAGGTCGTCGCCGACGAGACCCACGACCTCGGGGTCGACCCGGGCCTGGTCAAGGACGGGGTCGAGGCGCACCTGCAGCAGCTCCTGGCCGAGCAGATCGAGCTCCTCGGCGAGGGGCACACCCTCGTCCGCCGCGAGTACATGACCGCGATCGGCCCGGTCGACATCCTGGCGCGGGACGACGCCGGTGCGAGCGTCGCGGTCGAGATGAAGCGCAACGCCAACATCGACGCCGTCGAGCAGCTCACGCGCTACCTCGAGCTGATGAACCGCGACCCGCACCTGCGGCCGGTCCAGGGCGTGCTCGCCGCGCAGACCGTCGCGCCGCAGGCCCGCACCCTCGCCGAGGACCGCGGCATCCGCGTCCTGGTGCTCGACTACGACGCGATGCGCGGCATCGAGGGCGGGCACACCCGCCTGTTCTGAGCGACGCACCCCGCGCAGGGGCGCACGTCGCCTCACGACCGGGTCGGACGGGAGGCGCGGCGCGGCTCCGACCGCGCCCTGCGGCCCGGCTCCGGGTCGCGTCCACCGCCGCGACTAGGGTGGGCAGGACATGACGCGCCCGTACACCGCCATCCTGTTCGACCTCGACGGCACCATCAGCGACTCCGCTCCGGGGATCCTCGAGAGCATGACGCACACCTTCCGCACGGTCGGCGTGCCCGTCCCGGACACCGCGACGCTGATGTCCTTCGTCGGGCCGCCGATCATGGACACGTTCCGCATCGCCATGGGCATGGACGAGGAGCAGGCGGACCACACCCTCGCCGTGTACCGCGAGCACTACCTGTCGCACGGTGCGCTCGACTCCGCGATGTTCCCGGACGTCGACGTCGTCCTCCGCACCCTGCACGAGGCCGGCCTGCCGATCTCGACCGCGACGAGCAAGCCCGAGACGCCGGCGACGCTCATCCTCGACCACTACGGCCTGCTCCCCTGGATCGACGTCGTGACCGGCGCGAGCGACGACGAGGTGCGCAGTGCCAAGGCCGACGTCGTCGAGGAGGCCCTCCGCCGCCTGGCCGCCCGCGGCGACGACGTCAGCCGTCCGGTGCTCGTCGGCGACCGGATGCACGACGTCGAGGGCGCGCAGGTGCACGGCGTCCCGGTCGTGTTCGCCGCGTGGGGCTACGGCGCCCCGGAGGAGGCCACCGGCACCGTCGCGCAGGCCGCGACGCCGCTCGACCTGCTGCCGATCCTGCTGCCGGACGACCGAGCACCGCGATGACCACCGCCGTCCGTCGAGGGGTGCAGGGGGCCGCCTGGGTGCTGCCCGCCGCGATCGTCCTCATCGCCCTGAACTTCCGCGGGCCGATCGTCGCGCCCGCGCCCGTGATCGGGGAGATCCGCCTCGACCTCGGCCTGACCGCGACGGTCGCGGGGCTGCTGACGACGATCCCGGTGCTGTGCTTCTCGCTCGCGACGCCGTTCGCGAGCTGGCTCATCGCCAAGGCCGACCCGGAGCGGGCGGTCTCGCTGTCGCTCGTCATCGTGCTCGTCGGCACGGTACTGCGCTCGGTGCCCTCGGCGACGGCGCTGCTCGTCGGCACCGCGGTGATCGGCATCGGCATCACGATCGGCAACGTCGTGGTCCCGGTCGTGATCCGACGGGACACCTCGCCGGAACGCGTGGGCCTGGTCACCGGGGTGTACACGTCCGCGCTCAACGTCGGGTCGATGACGACGTCGCTCGGCACCGCCCCGATCGCCGCCGTGTGGGGCTGGCCGGTCGCGATCGCGGTGTGGGCCGGGTTCGCGCTCGTCGCCGGCGTCGCGTGGTCGTTCGCCGTCGGACCGCGCGCCGCGTGGCGCCGTCCGGAGCGGGTCGAGCCGGTCGTCGAGACCGGTCCGGTCGAGCTGCTCTCGACCGTCACGACCGACACGGGGAGCGTGCACACGGTCGACGCCCGGGCCCCGCGGACGACGACGCCCGAGCCGGTGCGGCCGGCCCGACGGCTCATCACGTGGGGACTCACGCTGGCCTTCGGTGGCCAGGCGTTCTCGTACTACGCGCTCACGGCGTGGATCCCGACGCTGCTGCACGACGAGATCGGGTTCTCGGCGGAGTCCTCCGGGGCGAGCTCGTCGGTGTTCCAGATCCTCGCGGTCGTCGGTGCGCTCGGCGTCCCGGTGCTCGCGTCCCGGTGGCGGCCGCGGGCGATCATCGCCCTCGTCGCGTTCCTGTGGCTCGCGATGCCGCTCGGGCTGCTGTTCGCCCCGCAGCTGTGGCTGCTCTGGTCGGTACTCGGCGGGGCGGCCCAGGGCGGTGGGATCACGGTCGTGTTCATCATCATCGTGCGGATCGTCACGAGCGACGACGACGCCCGCCGGATGTCGGCGTTCGTGCAGGGCGGCGGGTACCTGATCGGCTCCGCGGGGCCCCTCGTCGCCGGGTCCCTGCACGGGGCGACCGGGGACTGGACGGTGCCGCTGCTCGTCGTGCTCGCGTCGGTGCTGATGCTCGGCGTCGCGGGGACCCTGGCCGCCCGCCGGGTGCCCTGAGCCCGACGCGACCGCACCCGCACCGCACCCGGCCTGCCGGACGCACCCCGCGCCTCCCGTCCGCCCCGCCGCGGGCCGCACCCGGCCTGCCGGACGCACCCCGCGCCTCCCGGCCGCCGATGGAGCAGCAACTGTCGAGTCGGGGCCCGCCACCCGACGTCTTCTGCTCAATCCGCGGTGCCCGGCCCGGCGGCGGACGCGCGGCGACCCCGCGCGCGTCCCCCGCGCCGCGTCAGCCTGCGGCCAGCACCTCGCGCAGGGTCATCGGCCGCCGCCCGGTCACCCGCTCGACGTCGCCCGACACCCGGGCGAGCGCGCCCTCGGCGATCGCCGTGTACGTGCTCACCCACGCGTCCGCCTGCCACGGCGCCGGTTCCCACCGCGCGCGGGAGGCGTAGGCCTCCTCGAGCGTCTCCGGGCGGTACGAGACCTCGCGCCCGCGCACCTCGGCGACGATCGCCGCCGCCTGCGCGAGGGTGATCGCCGCCGGCCCGGTCAGCTCGTACGTGCGGTCGAGGTGCGCCGACGGGTGCAGCAGCACCTCGGTGGCGACCCGTGCGACGTCCGCCCGGGCGACCGCGGCCATCGCACCGTCCGCAGCCGGACCGCGGATCACGCCGTCCTCGCCGACCAGGTCCTCGACGAAGTCGAGGTAGAACGAGTCCCGCAGGAACGTGTGCGCCATCGAGGTCGCGCGGATCGCCTCCTCGGTCGCCCAGTGATCGCGCCCGAGGGTGAAGGTCGCGTCGGGCGCGGCCCCGACGAACGACGTGTACACGACGTGCCGGACGCCCGCGGTCGCCGCGGCCCCGACGAAGGCGCGGTGCTGGGCGAGGCGGTCCTCGGCCTCGGCGCCGGAGACCATGAGCAGCAGGTCGACGCCCTCGAGGGCGGCCCGGCTCGCGTCGACGTCGGCGAACGACGCGACGGCGACCTCGGTCCCGGGCAGCTCCGGTGCGCGGGCGGGGTCGCGCACGAGCATCCGGAAGGGCGTGCCGGCTGCGGCGAGCGCGCGGGCGACGGCTCCGCCGATGTTGCCGGTCGCGCCGGTGATGGCGATGGTCATGGTCGGTCCCGTCGGTCGTGTGGTGCGGTGGTGGTGCGGTCCGCCGGTCGGTACGGCGGTGGTCGGGTCGGTCAGATCAGGTCGGTCGCGCCGGTTCCGGTCACGTCAGGACCGTCCTGGAGGCGCGGTGCAGCCCCGCCACGACCCTCGCGGCGTTCACGCCGTCGACCTCGACCGCCCAGGCACGGGCCGACTCCGGGTCGCGTCCGTGCCGGACGTGTCGGCCGACCAGTCGGTCGACACGGACGTCGTCGGCGACGACGCACGCCCACGTCTCGGTGAACAGCGTCGCGAGCGCCGACCACGGCTCGTCCTCGTCGAGCAGGTAGTTGCCCTCGGTGACGACGAGGCGTGCGGCCCGCGGCACGGCGATGCTGCCGGCGACCGGATCGTCGACCGTCCGGTCGAAGTCCGGCGCCCAGACGACGGGCTCGTCGGCGGCGACCAGGCGGCGGACGAGCGCGACGTAGCCGGCACCGTCGAAGGTGTCCACCGCACCCTTGCGGTCGCGGCGTCCGAGGGCGTCGAGTGCGCGGTTCGCCAGGTGGAACCCGTCCATCGGCACCTGGACGGCGGTGCCCGGACCGTGCTGCGCGTCGACCGCGGCGACGATCCGGCGAGCCAGGGTCGACTTGCCCGCACCCGGGGCACCGACGATGCCGAGCACGACACGGCCACCGGCTCCGGCGAGCTCCACGGCACGGGCGACGGCGTCGTCGGTCGAGCTCTCGGCGGTCACGCGGTCATCCTCGCAGACGCGGTGTCGGACGGCCCGGGCGGAGTCAGTCGCGGTCGCCGAACAGGCCGAGTCCGTGCTCGGTCAGCACGTCGTAGGCGTCGCCGAAGGTCTCGGGCACGGGGGCGCCGGGCTCGTACTTGGCCAGGAGCAGGCCGAGCAGCCCCTTCCCCGGTGCCGTGACCGGACGGTCGCGCTCGGCACCGCGGGGACGACGGCGGCGGGCGGCGGCCTCGGGGTTCGTCGGGACGTAGGGCGCGGTGACCTCCGGCCAGAGCTGCGGCTGCCGCGGGACGCGCCGGTTCAGGACGTTGTGGATGCCCTCGGCGTCGGCGTCCCGGTGCGTGAGCGGCTCGAGGCCGTGCTGCTGGCAGAGCGTGTGCGCGATCGAGCCGTGGTGCATCGGGGTGTTCACGATCGTGCCGGGCTCGGTGTACGCCGACACGACGAAGGTGGGGACGCGGCCGCCCAGCCGGTCGAACCCGAAGCCCATCTCCCCCGGCTCCGCGGTGCCCGTCGGCGGGGTGGCGGTGGGCGGCGGGACGTGGTCGTAGATCCCGCCGTGCTCGTCGAAGGTCACGACCAGCGCCGTGTTCACGGCGTTCGAGCCCGTGGTCGAGCGGCTGGCCCGGATCGCGCCGTACACCTCGGCGAGCAGGGCCTCGGCGGCACGGACGTCGCTCATCGCGCTGTCGAACGACGCGCCGTCGGCCTCCGGCACCACCTTCGGGCGGGAGACCGGCGGGTGCATGTCGTTGTGGTCGAACATCGTCCGGGGCTCGACGAACGCGTAGTCGGGCAGGTTCCCGTTCGCCGCGTCCTCGTGGAACTGCGCCATGCTCCGGAAGTTGGTCTTCCAGTACCGCTCGATCGAGGGGGCGTGCAGGAAGCCGGTGAGCGAGACGACCTGGTCGGCGTCGAAGTAGACACGCCAGCTCTTGCCGGCCTTCTCGAGCCGGGTGAAGAGCGTCGGGACGTCCGGGGCGTCCAGCCACTTGGCGGGTCCGTCCGGCTGACCGTTCGTGACGAAGCCGTGCGACGTGCCGGCATGGAAGAACGACCGGTTGCAGAACGTCTGCGACGGCACCGCGCAGAACCAGTGGTCGTAGACCGCGAACGACTTCGCCAGGGTCGAGAAGACCGGGAGCATCGCGGGCGAGAAGCCCCCCATCACGCGCTCGTACTCGTCGCGCGTGGGCTCGACGCCGCGCTCGAGCCGGTAGTTCACCACGTAGTCCCGGACGAAGCCGGACATCGTCGGGCGGCTCGTGTCGGCCGGTGCGTTGTACGGCGGCGCGTACCCGTTCCGGCCGGGATCGGCGTTGCCGGGCGGGTCGACCGTGCCGAACCACTGCGTGTTGACGTGCGGGTAGAACTCGCCGGGGTCGGGGTCCGGCTGGCTCATCACGTGGTCGGTGCTGCCCTCGTAGACGTGTGCCGCGACGACCGTGCCGTCCGGGGCGGTGTTCTCGTGCGTGCCGCGCTGCAGCCCGGCGAAGGACTGCCCGGGTCGGAGCTCGGCGTCGGTGTACAGCCGGCCGAACACGTGGTCGAAGCTGCGGTTCTCGAACATGAGCACGACGACGTGGTCGAACCCGGGCTCGGCGCGTTCGGGGAGCGGCGCGAAGCCGTAGCGCTCGTCGGACCCGCGTGCCGCCGCGACCCCCGCACCGACCGCACCCGCACCGACCGCGGCACCGGCGGCCCCGATGCCCGCCCGCCGGAGGAACGACCGTCGGCTCTGGTGCGGTCCGTCCGCGGCGCGCCCGTCGCCGCGGTGCTCGTCAGCTGCCATGGCACGTTCCTACCACCGGGCGGTGCGGACGTGGCGTGCAGCCGCCGGGCCGGCTCCGGGAGGGCACTCGGTGTGCGGCCGGGCCGTCGGTGTGCGGCGGGGCGCCGTCGGTGGTTGCCTGGTGCGGTGATCGACGCGACGAAGGCGTTCAGCGGGTTCTCGGTGCGGGACGTGCCGACGGCCCGGAGGTTCTACGAGGGGGTCCTCGGGGTCCCGGTGCGCGAGGAGCACGGCATGCTGTCGCTGCTGCTCGGCGACGGACACCGCGTGCTCCTGTACCCGAAGGGCGACGCCCACGAGCCGGCGTCCGCCACGGTGCTGAACTTCCCGGTGCCGGACGTGGACGCCGCGGTCGACGAGCTCACCGCCGCCGGCGTCGCGTTCCTCCGCTACGAGGGCCTCACCGACGAGCGCGGGGTGAACCGGCACGGCGGACCGCTCATCGCGTGGTTCACCGACCCGTCGGGCAACGTGCTCAGCGTCGTCGAGGAGTGACGTCGAGGCGCTCCCACTCGTCCCGCAGGGGTCCGGGGGGCAGCGCCGCGGTCACCTCGGCCGCGAGGCGGTCGAGCGCGTCCACGTGTCCGGGGAGGAGCAGGTCCCACGGTGGCGGGGCGACCGCGGCGAGCGCCGCCAGGGCGTCCGGGTCGGCATCGTCGGTGCTGCCGGGCGCTTCCGTGCCGCCGGCTGCGAGCGCGCTGCCGGGCAGGTGTGTGCCGTCGGGGTGACCGAGGGCGTCGCGCCGGTCGGGCTGTGCGGCGCCCCACCGGGCCGCGAGGGCGTGCACCAGGACGTCCCGCTCCAGGCGCAGCGCACGGAGCCGCTCGAACAGCGCCGGGACGACGTCCGCGCGGTCGGCGTCGTCGACGAGCTGCGCGAGCACCGCCCGCTCGTCCCAGAGCCGGGCGGACAGGTCGGTCGCCTCGCCGTGCACGTCCGCTCCTCTCGCTCGACGTCGTGGCACGACGCTACCGACGGACCGTGGACGCCGCCCGGTTTCCCGCTCCGTCCGTGCCCGGGTGTCCCCACAGCGACGACGCCACCGGCCGGGACCGGCACGGGCCGGGCTCAGCGTCCGAGCACGCCCGCCCACCCGAGGGCGATCGGCACGAGCAGCCCGTGCCGTCGGTGGGGCAGCTCGGCGATCGGGACCCAGGCGGCCTCGTCGGTGGTGCCGTCCGCCTCGTGGCGCAGCGAACCGCCCGTGACCGACGCCCGGAACACGACCTGGACGGCCTTCATGGGCCGACCGGTGGCGTGCAGTCGCCGCTCGACGGGCACGATGTGGTGCCGCACCCCGAGGAGCGCGCCGCAGGTCGCCTCGTAGCCGGTCTCCTCGCGGATCTCCCGCACGACGGCCTGCTCGACGCTCTCCTCGAACTCGACCCCGCCGCCGGGCAGCGTCCACGTGCCCCGCTCGGCGATGCGCAGGCGGGCGAGGAGCACGCGGTCGCCGTCCGTGACGACGCCGTAGGCGGCGAGCCGGGTGTCGTAGTCCGTGTACTCCATCCGCCGACCCTGCCACCGTGACCAGGGGGCGGAGGCGAGCCGCGCCGCCGGACCGGCACCGCGCCTCCCGTCCGTCCCGCAGCACCGCGCCCGCCGTCCCCTGCTGCCGCACCGCGCCTCCCGTCCGGTCTCCGCGGCGCCTGCGACCGCCTGCCGCCGCATCGGCCGCGCGACCCCTTCCGATCAGCCGACCGGACAGTCTCCGGCCGTCGGCCGGCCACCTCGGTGCGGGATGACTCAGGATCAGCATGGAAGGCACCCCGGAACGGCCGTTCCGGCCCCCGCAGGACACCTCCGCTCGCTACGGTGCCGAACAGCACGCCGAAGCCGCGCTCCGCGGACACCACACCCCCAGGACCCTCGTGACGACCCTCCCCCTGCTCTCCGCCCACCTCCTGCTCCCGCTCTACGCGGTCACCGTC
>Ga0308161_1001955_pt1 | contig 23014 bp, 28 predicted proteins | sample PhyFR2_FD_201034 | JGI IMG/M metagenome (GOLD analysis project Ga0308161, IMG submission 201034) | Phyllosphere microbial communities from UC Gill Tract Community Farm, Albany, California, United States - DLSLF.R2 | ecosystem: Host-associated > Plants > Phyllosphere > Unclassified | place: USA...
TTAACCAAATTTTAATTTAATATATAAAGAATTATGGAATTTTCTTTGGGTGTTTCCTATTTTGTGAAATAAAATTCAAGATTTGTGCTACTTTTTCTTCTTTGATCGGTAGTAACTTTGTATTGGTTTCAAAGGAATCTTTGATACTTTGTTAGGTTAAAGCTATGTGGAAGCATTTTATTTTTCTATTTACAGCGCTGTTGATATCATTTAATAATTTAAATGCAAACAGTCTTGTACTGAAAAGTGATAGTTTTAAATCGCAGTTTTTAGCCACAAAAAATACGAAAGCAAACCTCTTTAGTTCCCCGGTAAATTTTCAAAAACAAGACAATTGCAATTTTGCTCCAGTATTTCCTTCGGTTGATTCATTTGCCGAAATGGATGTGGAGATCAGTCAGGAATGGTTAGCCGATAGTTGGTTGATCACCGTTGACCTGCTTTGGCATGAACTACTGCCGTCTATGTTGCAGAACGATTATCGCTACCAGCACACTTTGGATTTAGAGCCTATCCCTATAGCTCGATTTTTGCTGTTTGAGCAAATCAAGATCCCATTCTAGTCGTAAGCTTTTCTTACCTATCAGAAACTTATAGAAATCTATGATTTCTTACCTATTTATTTATCTCTTAAAATATACCCATGCACGAGCTAAGTATAGTAAAGGATATTTTTGATACTTTGACCTCGCATTATGAGGCTAGAGTAGATGATATTCAAAAAATTCAGGTGACAGCCGGGCTGCTATCCAATGTACAGCCTGTATTGATCCAAAACGCATTTGATGCCTTTATTACCGAAAATATCCAGTACCAGGATATGGAAATGGAAGTAGTGGTCAATGACATCATTGCATACTGTGAGCACTGTCAGAAAAATTTTCCCGTTCATTTTCATCGATTTGTCTGTGATTGCGGGCAAGCCTCCAGTACAATCGTTCAAGGAAATGAACTCTATATTTCAAAAGTAATTTTTAAACAAGACTAAAAATCGTTTATCATGTCAGACAATACTTCAAACCCTAAAAGCTTAGGTAACCGTGTAGGTTCGGTTCAATGTGAAAATACAACTTTACATTTATTAAAAGCAAATGATTTCGTTGCAAAAGCCATCCGTGATAGATTGAAAGATGTATGTGTGATCAACGTGTGTTCTTCTCCGGGTTCGGGTAAAACAACCTTGATGCAAGAGACTGGCAAACGTTTGTCAAAAGACCTAAATATTGCTGTTTTAGTTGGCGATCCAGAGACAGAAAGGGATGCTGTACGCATGCGCGAGGTAGGCATTAATGCGTTGCAAATCGTGACTGGTGGAATGTGTCATATTGAAGCCCAAATGATTTTGCAGGCCCTTGATCATATTGATATCGAAGGTATAGATCTATTGTTTATCGAAAATGTCGGAAACTTACTGTGTCCATCGGCATTTGACTTGGGTGAAGATTACCGTGTGACCTTACTGGCAACAACAGAAGGTGATGATAAACCGAAAAAATACCCACGTATGTTTTTAACAAGCGAATTGATGTTGGTCTCCAAAGCTGATTTACTACCCTATGTACCTTTTTCTGTAGATGCAGTCACGAAAGATGCGCGTGAGGTGAACCCTAATCTGGAAGTGATTACAATCAGTACCTTGAACGGGGACGGACTGGATACATGGTGTGAATGGCTGAAGGAAAAAGTCCAGCTGAAAAAAGAACAGTATAAGGCGCTCGAAGCTAAATAATAGACGACACATGCGATTGCCAGTATAACAGTGATCCATATTCATTGTTATGCTGTCCTTCGATTTAGGAATATCCATGTTTGAACAGTATAAACAGCGATGACAAAGGTCTTCTGCCTGCAACTACTGTGTGAATAAAAAAGATTTACAAAAATGAATGAGCTGCCACTTTCAATAGATCAAATTGTAGCAAACTATGCATTTGCCCCGGCTGATGTCGATCAAGTGCAACTTGAATGGTACGAAGTCCATAAGAGACGTTTAACCCGCCATACGATAGGGGGAAAATCTATCCTTATGCAATTGGAGCAGGGAGCTGAATGGCATCATGGCGATGCTTTATTTCATCAAGAAACTTTGCAGGCAATTTTGGTTGTCAAACCTTCGTTAACAATCAGGTTCAACCCGTTGGATTTGGTTCAACTTGCTGATTTTGGCTATTTTATTGGTAATAGGCACTTGCCGATATTCAATATTGCAGCGGAAGGATCCCTTCGTTTGCCTTATGATGGCAGGCTTTACGAACAGGTATTAGCAAAATATGGAAAGTCGATCCAGCTGGAAGAGGCGCTGTTGCTGTCTGAAGATTTGATTCGCCAGCAGGTAAAGAGTAAGCAGAGCAGTGGTGTGAAGGCGATGGATAAGCATACTGGCCTGAATGAGCAGTCATAAAAGATAATTAAATGAAAGTGAATCGTATTATGCCCCTATTGCTTTTGCTGTTGTGCTTCTTTTTTAGCGCCTGTCAAAATCAGCAATCAGGAACTCTTAATGATCGTGTGAAGGCGATTGATAGTCGAGGTAAGGAAGTGCGTTTGCAGCAGACTGCAAAGCGTGTCGTTGTACTGTTTCCTTCTCTAGTTGATGAAGTTTATATGTTGGGTGCTGGAAATAGTCTTGTAGGGATTCCCGAGCAGGTCTATCAGATGGAAGATACCTACAGCTTTTTATCAAAATTAGATCCTCGAATAGCAAAAAAAACAATCGCAACGCCAACTTTTGGTGGACAGGCCAATAATGTGGAGAGCATTGTGGCACTGAACCCTGATCTCGTGCTGACATTCAACACAGATCAGGATAATATTTCCCAATTAGAAAGTCTGGGAATTCCGGTGTTTACTTTTTCATCCCAAGATGAAAAAAGTATTTTTAGTGAGCTCATCGGAATGGGAACATTGCTTGGTAGGAAAGACCGCGCCGAAGAGATTGTTGAATTCGTTTCAACGGAGATCAAAAAAATGACTGTTCCTAAGGATCAAAAACAGAAGACGGTCTATTACGCCTGGTCTAAAGGACGGGTGCTTTCAACATCGGGTCGTGGTAGTTTGATTGATATGGCGATTCGCCTTTCGGGGGCCGTTAATGCCTGTCCGCTGGAAATGGAAGCTCCAAATGTCGGTGCAGAAACTATCTATAAATGGAACCCAGATCTCATAATTCTTTGGAATTCAAAATTGACAGATGTATACAATCTAAAGGAACTTGCAGCTTTGCCGGCTGTGAAAAATAAACAGGTGTTTGTGATGTCGCCATCATTTCCATTCGATCCGCATACGGTAAAATTTATGCTGTTTGCAAAACAGGTACGGCATTGGTGTTTTTCGGATTATACTAAAAAGCAACTTGATCAGGATATGACGGTAGCTTTTGAAAAACTTTACGGTAAAGCAGGACTACTTCAATGATACGTCACTTCAAAAAGCTGTTTCTGCTGGTTGTTTTGCCGCTGTTCGTTTTATTGTCCTCCTTATTGGTAGGCACAAGTCAGCATATCGGTTTGGTTGAACTCTTTCAGCGTATAGGTATCGAATTGGGAATTTATAAGGGGACGAATGCCACTACATTTATGGGGAATATGGATACCATATTATGGCAGGTACGTTTGCCACGGATTTTGTTAACTTTTATGGTCGGGGCAGCGCTAGCTTCCTCGGGCGGAGTTTTACAGGCGATATTTAGAAATCCTATTGTCGACCCTTTCACATTGGGTATTTCTTCGGGATCTGCTTTTGGTGCTGCTTTGGCCATGTTGTTTCCATTATTGTCGGTCAATTTATCCGCATTTTTGTTTGGTGTATGTGCTGTGTGGCTGACCTATTTTGTGTCGAATGCTGGTTTAAAAACCTCGATTATCGGGATGGTTCTAGCTGGCATGGTTATTTCAGGTGTGTTTACAGCTATGTTAACGCTGCTGCAATACATCAGCGATCCCTATAAACTGCAGGCTATTGTACAATGGACAATGGGAAACCTTCATACGGCTTCATGGTCTAAAGTACAACATGCTTTTCTGCCAATCACGATTGGATTGTCGATACTTATCCTGTTGCGCTGGAAGCTGAATCTTCTTGCTTTAGGTGATCAGGAAGCCATTGCTGTTGGCGTTAATCCGAAGCTATTAAAATTGGCGTTAATTGCTGTGGCGACAATGATTACGGCCTCAGCTGTAGCAGCTGTAGGAGTTATTAGTTTGTTTGGATTAATTGTACCGCATATCAGCCGTATGATCTTTGGCCCCAACAACAATATCGTCGTATGGGCCAATATCAGTATCGGTGGTACATTTCTTTTGCTTATCGATGATTTTTCTAGAGCTATCATGCCATTTGAAATTCCGATAGGTGTATTTACAATGATTATAGGTGCTCCTTTATTTATTTACCTGATGCGCCGTAATGAAATTAACTGGAATTCATGAGTAACTCGATTCATATCAAAAATCTTTCCTTCGCTTATGGTAAAGACAGCATCCTAACAGATGTAAATATGTCATTTCCGGAGGGAAAGCTATCTGTTATTCTCGGACGAAATGGAAGTGGAAAATCGACCTTATTCAACATTATAGCAGGATTGGAAAAAAAATACCAAGGAGCTGTATATATCGGAAAAACGGAGCGAAGAGAATGGAAAGTTGGCCAAAGCAATGCTTTGAAATTAGGCTTTTTGAACCAGTTTCATCAGACGACGTTCCCCTTTAAAGTTGTTGATGTTATTTTGACCGGTCGTGCTTCATTCTCCCGTTTTTCTCCCGGAAAGAAAGATTTTGAGGCTGTAGAGTTGATCTTGAATAAATTTAATCTCGCCCATTTAAAGGACAAGCCTTATACTTCTTTATCTGGAGGCGAAAGACAACTGGTATTGCTTTGTCGTGTATTGGTGCAAAAACCAGATTTATTGTTGCTTGATGAACCTACCAATCATCTGGATCTAAACTATCAGATTGCTGTTTTGCAGACGGCCAAAGAACTGGTGAAGGAAGGAACAACAGTGTTATGCGTGATGCATGACCCCAATATGGCCTACCTTTTTGGCGACCAGTTTTATTTGATGAAAGATCATACGCTGGTGGATCTGGATGGTATGGAAAGGGAGCAAGTGAGAAAATTATTGGAACAGACTTACCAACTTCCTTTGATCAGTTTGGAAAATCAGAAAAAATGGATGTTTGTTCCATTGCTAAATGCTGGCCGCGCTTTTGATTCAGGTTGTGGAATAATACATGGGACGACGAACGAGATAGAGATAAGTGCCCGCTAACGGAGCCGCCGACTGCTTCAGAAAGAGTCATTATAAAAAAAACAGTGATTTTCAAATGGTGTGCTCGGTAGACCGCATTATTATTAAGATAATAAATATAACATTATGAATAGCATCAAGGATCGTGTCGATATATTGGTTAATGAACAAGGGGCGAGCAAACAATGTCATTCCGTTCACGCTCATTTAAATAACATCACCATATCTCGTGTAGGTGAGGAGGATGTTGATGTCATATTACCTTATGTCATTGAATTTAGGAAACAGCTATTTCCGATGCTAGACGCAAATAAAATACCTAAAGATCTGCTTGCTTTCTCAACGGTGTATCTGGATTCGGAAGCTGGCGCATTTTTGCAGGCCAGAGATCATGAGGGGAAATTGATTGGTGTAATTGGTATGCTTGCCTACGATTATCGCTTTCCCTATCTGAATATAGATCATCGGAAAACGGTAGAGGTTGCCCGGCTTTTTGTAGAGCCAGCTTATCGCAGGTCGGGATTGGGAACAGCACTATTTCTACAATTGACGCAAGTAGCAAAAGAAAAGGGGATTGAGCGGCTGTATCTGCATACACACCCATTTCTAACAGGTGCGTATGAGTTTTGGAATAAGCTGGGATTTCAGCTGAAGGATTTTCGTGACGAATCGAATTTCCCGACAATACATATGGAATTATTCGTCGATCAAATCGCTTAACCATTGAAAAGGATAAGCCACAAAAAATAAATTATTCGAATGAACAACATGATGAAGGCGTTAGCTTTCGCTTTACTGGCGAGTGCTTCTGTATCGGAAGCCGTATATGCACAACAAGGTGTAGTCATCTTTGGGAAAATACAGGATGAGAATGGTGACCCCATCTCTGGTGTAACACTAACTTTGGCAAATGGACAACAGCAGACAAGTTCAAATAATCAAGGTGAATTTAGTTTTGCTGGGACCAGCAGCTTTCCCGTACAGTTAAGAGCAGATGCAATTGGGTATAAGTCTGTATTGCTAGATTTGAATGCCGTCAACTGGAACGCAAAAAAAGGAGTCAGAATAGGTATGGTAGCCGGCGACAATACCTTGGATGAGGTGTTGGTAACGGGCAGACGCAACAATTCGTATCTGACAAACAATATGGAACTGGGCGGCAAATTTGCTGGAAAACTGAAAGATCTACCACAATCGGTCGCTGTTTTGAGCAAGGAATTTATCGAGGATAAACAGGCTTTTACAACTGGGGCACTCGTACAGGATTTGGCAGGGGTGACAGAGGCATCTTCCTATGATGATGTGGTCATTCGTGGTTTTAAAAGCGGTTATGAAACGGGTGTCCGGCTTGTCAATGGTTTGCGTTCGGGCTATGGTTATGGCAATAGTTATTATAATTCGCCCTTGACAATCAACCTTGAGAACATCGAAGTATTGAAAGGGCCGGGGGCTTCTTTATTTGGTGACATTGTGCCTGGTGGTACGATTAACATGACGACGAAGAAACCTTTAGAAGATTTTAAGGGCTATGTGAGTTTTGCGGGCGGTAGTTTTGAAACGATGCGAACCACGGTGGATCTTGGTGGACCTTTGGATAGTGCCAAACGGATATTATATCGTTTTAATGCAGGTTATGAAGATACAAAGACTTTCCGCGATGTAAATCGACAGAAAAGAATAATGGTTGCTCCTTCATTTACGTTCAAACCGGCAGAAGGAACAATAGTTGATATTGACATGGTATATAATCAGTTCAACGGTTATCTTGATCGGGGGATGGGGATTAAAGAAAATAATTTTTACGCTTTGCCGAGATCATTTACCTTGAGCCAACCATCAGATTTTTATAATTCAAAAACTTTTTCGTTAAGTGGCCGCTTGTCTCAGCGTCTGGCGGAACATGTTAGTTTGAATCTAAGTTATATGAAATCGATCTATCAAGAGGATGTCAATGAACACCGGACAATGAACACTTTCGCTGACGCTCCGCATAATACAATTATGAATATGCGTTTTTTTGATCGTCACGGGCGTGATTATACAGATAATGTTGTTGGCTATGTGAAGTGGGATCTCTTCGGTGATCGGGTTGATCATCACATAGTGGCAGGAATTGATTTTGCGCAATATCGTGGTGACAAAGAAAATCAATTACGGGAAGCTAGACAACAAACTGTAGATGGCAAAGTTGTTCCTTTGACTTTTGATCTCAACAATCCTACGTATACGACTCATGCCCTGACAAATTATGTCTGGCGTACTGGTGTAGCCTATCCTTTTTTGAGTCCCTATAAAACAACGGGTAAATATATACAGGATCAAATCAGTATTGCCGATCGATTGAAATTCATCGTTGGCTTGCGGCATGAACACTATTCTTCTGAAACTCTTGATGGACAAAATCGTTTTCATGCGACCCAAAATGCCTTATTACCTCGTTTTGGCGTAACTTATGGAATCAATAAGCAGATCAACTATTTTGCCAGTTATTCGCAAGGATTTGTGCCTGTGGGAGCCAATTTTATTCAGAATTATAAAGACTATGGAGCCGATAAGCCATTTGATGCTGAGCGGAGCTTTCAGGTTGAAACAGGGGTTAAGACTGGTTTCTTTAAAGAACAATTGCAGGTAGATCTTTCCCTGTTCCGAATTGAACGACGAAATATGCTCATTGCAACTGGAGCAATCAATGATTCTGGACTGCCTGAATATAGACAATCTGGCAAAGCACTATCACAAGGCGTTGAGCTAGATGTCCGTGGGCAGCTGACGCGGGAGTTTCAGGTCATGGCAAACTATACCTATAATGATACCGAGGTAAAATCGTCATCTATTCCTTCAGAAGTCGGACAGTCCCTGCCGGGAGCACCCAAAAATATGGCCAGTGCCTGGTTAAAATATGTGTTTTCAACCAGCTCACTAAAAGGCTTGGGTTTTGGGGCCGGTGTGTATTATGTAGACCGTAAACGGATGGATAACAGTATCGGAAAGGATAGCGATGGGAATGCACTCTGGGGACAATGGCCTTCTTATACAACCGTAAATGCTGCAGCATATTATCACGTAGGAGCAATGAAGATCGCCATGAATCTGAACAATGTATTCGATAAATATTACTTTTTAGGTGGTTTTGACTACACTAGGGCATTTGCTGGTGCTCCACGAAATATCATGGTATCAGTTGGTTACTCTTTTTAATTTTGAAATAGTGATCTAAAAACTTCAAAGCGGGCTTTTTCAACAAATTTGGACTATTTAATTCAAGATTTGTGCTAGTCAGATAGCCCGCTTTGGTTGTAAATTTGGACAACAAATAATAGAATTGTGAACACAAGAATGAGGTTTGTTTTAGTCTTTTTAGTTTTCCTTTTGAGCACCTTGCTCATGAAGGGATTGGCTATGCCTACGCATTCGAGTGCACTAAATCCGGTTATTAGTTTAAGGTTGTCTTCTACCTTTCCTACTCAGGTGGAAAAGGATTCGGGGCAGTCTGAACGAGAAAATTTGATCGCCGCGGTGAAAGATCATGATCTCTATGATATCACCGAACAGATCGATCTAAAAGATGAATGGAGCAAGTTGCTCTATTGGGGAGTTCTTTCTATTTGTCTTTTTGTATTCTGTTATCCTGTATGTCTCAAAATTCAGAATAATAGAAAACCTTATATGGATCGCTTGATCCTACCCCCAAAATATATTCTTTTCCAAAGTCTAAAAATTCCATTTCTGGGATAAAAAATTCCATTTCTTACGATGCTGAGCATTGGCCTACTATGCGATCCGCATAGGCCGACTGTGCTATTTTAATCACGATTTTGAACGATTTTTATACGTCGTGTGGCATCGCTATGACTTGTTTTAATTGAATTAACAACAATTTAAATAATATTTATATGCATTTATTACCTAGAGAGACAGAGAAGCTATTGCTTCATCTTGCCGGCGAACTAGCGAAAAAACGTAAAGCTAGAGGATTAAAGTTAAACTATCCGGAATCTATTGCATTGATTAGCAGCGAACTTTTGGAAGCTGCTCGTGACGGACGCACTGTTGCTGATTTAATGCAGTATGGTGCAACGTTGTTGACACGTGAGGATGTGATGGAAGGCGTACCTGAAATGATTCACGACGTACAGATTGAAGCTACATTTCCAGATGGTACAAAACTGGTTACTGTTCATAACCCGATTCGCTAATTGTTAAAAATATAATCTATGATCCCAGGAGAATTTTTTATTGCAGATGGCTATGTGATCTGCAATGAAGGTAGAGAAGTAACAACCATCACCGTGACGAATACAGGTGATAGACCAATTCAGGTAGGTTCACATTTTCACTTCTTTGAGGTGAACAAAATGATGGAATTTGATCGTGAGAAAGCTTTTGGCAAGCGATTGAATATTATTGCCAGTACTGCTGTGCGTTTTGAACCAGGCGAATCAAAAGAAGTAGAATTAGTTCCTTATGCAGGAGCGAGAAAAATCTATGGACACAATGATTTGGCCAATGGAGATACCGAAACCGAAGTTGCGAAAGCAAATGCAATGAAAAAAGTAAAAGAACAAGGCTTTAAAAACAAAGTATCATGAGTTTAAAAGTTAGCAAATTAAATTATAGCGCCATTTTTGGCCCTACAAGTGGTGATAAAATCCGTTTAGGAGATACTGATATCATTATTGAAGTTGAAAAAGACTACGCTTACTATGGCGACGAAGCTAAATTTGGTGGTGGTAAAACGGTTCGTGATGGTATGTGCCAATCTTCGGTCCATACACGAGACGAAGGTACATTGGACATGGTAATCACAGACGCTATTGTAATAGACCACTGGGGTATCGTGAAAGGTGATATCGGTATTAAGGATGGTAAAATTGTTGGTGTTGGTCGTGCTGGAAATCCAGATACCATGGATAATATTACCCCAAACATGATTATCGGTGCTTCTACTGAGGTACATGGTGGATCAGGGTATATCCTAACTCCAGGTGGTATTGATACTCATATTCACTATATCAGCCCAACACAAGTTGAAACGGCCTTGTATAGTGGTATTACAACAATGATTGGTGGTGGTACAGGTCCTGCAGATGGAACAAATGCAACGACAGTAACACCAGGTAAATGGAATTTACGCCGCATGTTACAAGCTGTTGAAGATCTTCCAATGAACTTCGGTTTCTTTGGTAAAGGAAACGTCGGTACGGAACAACCTATTGTTGAACAAATTGAAGCCGGCGCCTTAGGTGTTAAAATCCACGAAGATTGGGGGGCTACTCCAGCAACAATCGACAGAGCGTTGACTGTTGCAGATCAATATGATGTGCAGGTTGCCATCCATACAGATACGCTGAATGAAGCGGGTTTCTTGGAAGACACAATCCAGGCAATCAACGGACGTGTCATCCATACATTCCATACAGAGGGTGCTGGTGGTGGTCACGCTCCGGATATTATCAAATCTGCGATGTATCCAAATGTATTACCAGCATCGACAAATCCAACTCGCCCCTTTACAAAAAATACAATTGACGAGCACTTGGATATGCTTATGGTCTGTCACCACTTGAGCAAAGAAATCCCTGAAGACGTTGCTTTTGCTGATTCGCGTATTCGCCCAGAAACGATTGCTGCTGAGGATGTATTGCAAGATCGCGGTGTATTCAGTATCATGAGCTCGGACTCGCAGGCAATGGGACGTGTAGGTGAGGTCATCACACGCACTTGGCAAACAGCAGACAAAATGAAGAAACAAGTAGGTCCATTACCTGAAGACGAAGGTAAGGACAACGATAATTTCCGTGCACGCCGCTATGTAGCGAAATATACCATCAATCCAGCTATCGCGCACGGTATTTCTAAATACGTTGGTTCAATTGAGCCTGGTAAAATTGCCGATATGGTGATCTGGCGCCCAGCTTTATTTGGCGCAAAACCAGAAATGATTATTAAAGGCGGGATGATTATCGCTTCAAAAATGGGGGATGCAAATGCTTCTATTCCGACACCACAGCCAATCATCTTAAGAACAATGTTCGGTGGTTTAGGTAAAGCTGTTCACCAAACTTGTTTTGACTTTGTCTCTAAAATTTCATTGGAAAAAGGTATTAAAGAAGAGTACAAATTGGAAAGAACCTTACTTGCTGTAGAAAATTGTCGGAATATCTCCAAAAAAGATATGATCCACAATGATGCTACACCTGAAATTATCGTTAATCCAGAGAACTATGAGGTAAGTCTTGACGGTGAGATCTTGCGGTCAAAACCTGTTGATACAGTTTCGTTGGGACAACGATACTTCTTGTTTTAACCCTATAACTACTTTTTTATGGCGTGATCCTATATCACGCCATAAACTATGAAAAACAATATGTTGATGAAATCATCATGGGCTTATCAAAAGCGTATAAGAGAGGGAATAATGACTGCTCATGATGTTTCATTAAGCTAAAATACGATTTACGCGAATGAAAAATTTGAAGATATTTTTAGGCTGTTGTATAGCAATGGCGTGCTTTACCATACAATCTGCCTATGCGCAAAAGGGAGGTATCATGGTTTATGGGTCACTGAATTACCACGAAACAACAGCAGGGCATCAATTTAGTGCCGCTCCGGTGGGTGCTGCCTATTTTTTCACCGACAACATGAATGCGGGGCTAAACTATGGATTCAATTCTGCTAAGGATAAAGCACTGGATTTCACAGATCATTCGCATGAAATAGGACCTTTCTATAGTAATACTTGGCCTCTGAGTGAGCATTTCATGTTAATTGGTCAGGTTGATGTGCATTATTTGTGGGGCGATCAACATGTCGCTACCGGAGGTACTATGGTCGATGGTAAATACAATGGCTATCTATTCAGAGTATATCCCCTTGTCGGTATTGCCTTGGGAAAAGGCTGGGCATTAAAAGCCAAAGTTGCTGAACTCTCCTATAAAAAGATGCACAGCAAAGATCCTGCTATTCCCAACGATCACGAAGTCATTACCGGAATCAATGGATCTACAGTAGGTTTGGGCCTGTCTAAAAATCTATTTATTAAAAATTAAAAAATGATAATCACGGAAATCACAAGGAATATTCATGATGAGCAGATTGATAAGCGTCTTGATTTGCTCGCTATTGAATGGTATGAGTCAACCAAACGTATTCAACGTTTACGTACAGCGGAGGGAATGGATATTGCCGTCAAATTATTGGGAAATACGTCCTGTTTGCAGGAGGGTGATATCTTGTACGAAGATGAAGAGAAAATCGTTGTGGTAACGATCAAGCCTTGTGAAGCCATCCGTGTTATGGCAATTGATTTCCTTCAGATTGCTTTTGTCAGCAGTGAAATTGGAAATAAACATTTGCCTCTATTTGTGGAGGCAAATGAATTGCTTATGCCTTATGAGCGATCCATGTACGAGTGGTTAAGTAGACAAGGGTTTGACCCGCAACGTTGCGAGCGTCAACTTTTACGTCCGCTCAATGCAAATGTCGATCCGCAACATCATCAGAAGATGAAGTTTTCGACCAAAAATATACCGCTCTTCATTAACGATAAAACCTTCATGGATTCGTAATTGCCAACAGCTATGGCGTACCGAAGGTTCTTTCGGGCTAATAACCGAGCAGTGTGAGCTCATTAATAGCCTAATGGAAAAAACGGATCAATAAAAAAGATGATTGAGAAAAAAAGGATTGCGGTTTCGTTCCTTTTAGAAAATAAAAACTTTGTGCAGTGGGTAATGCCCGTTGGACAAAAGAATAGAGAAGGTTCTTATTGACCTTTGAATATATACTTACAATAAAAATAATGTCAATGAAAAATACATTTCTGGGCAAGTTACTCCATCTAGCAGACCCTACATTACCAATCGGAGGATTTACCCATTCGAATGGTTTGGAGACCTATGTGCAGCAGGGCCTGGTCAATGATAAGGCTACGGCGGATAAATATGTACGCCATAACCTGTGGTACAATTTGAAGTATAATGATGCAGCATTGATGAAATTGGCCTACGAAGCAACTTCATTGAGGGACATGAATGCACTAATAGCCCTGGATCAAGAATGTACGGCATTAAAGAGTCCAAGGGAAATTCGCGATGCCAGTAAAAAATTGGGCGTTCGTATTTATAAAATATTCAGTCGTTATCAGCAGCAGGATTTTATGCTGTCCTGGGGTGAATTAATCCAAAAGAAGGAAGTAGATAGTCATTACTGCCTGATGTATGGCATGTTGGCGTCACTTTTAGAAATTCCGCTAGAAGAAGCATTACACGGATTTTATTATAATGCCGCCATTACGATGGTGACCAATGCTGTAAAACTTGTGCCACTAGGGCAATTGGATGGCCAAGATATACTTTTTGGTTTACATGATGATATACTTGATCTCTGTAAAGAGACCTTAACAGTTGAACGGAATTTAGTGGGCTTATGCAACATTGGATTTGATATCCGTTGCATGCAACACGAACGATTATATTCTAGAGTTTATATTTCTTAAAAAACAATTAAAATGGAAAATAGAAAATATGTTAAAATAGGGGTTGGTGGTCCAGTAGGATCTGGTAAAACAGCATTATTGGAAAGATTGAGCAGACGTTTGATGAATGAAATTGATCTTGCCGTAATTACGAATGATATCTATACGAAGGAAGATGCGGAATATATGGCCAAAAATAGTTTGCTACCCCGTGAGCGAATTATCGGTGTAGAAACTGGCGGTTGTCCCCATACGGCGATACGGGAAGATGCAAGTATGAATCTCGAAGCTGTAGATGAACTAGCAAGCCGCTTCCCGGATTTAGAGTTGATTTTAATTGAAAGTGGTGGTGATAACCTGACTTCTACCTATAGTCCGGATCTTGCCGATATTACCATTTTTGTAATTGATGTTGCCGAAGGTGAAAAAATGCCTCGTAAAGGTGGCCCGGCAATTACAAGATCAGATCTGTTGTTGATTAACAAGAAAGATTTGGCACCCTATGTAGGTGCAAGCCTAGAAGTGATGGAGCATGATGCGCGTAAAATGCGTAAAGGTTCTCCATTCTTGTTTTCAAATCTGAAAACCGGCGATGGTTTGGAAGAGATCGTGGGCTGGATTAAAAAATACGCACTCCTTCAAGATATTGAGGAGCCTAATTTGTTACGTTGATTATGATTTGTTCTTTAGATATTAAAATAGCACATCGCGAAGGAAAATCCTTTTTAAAAGATGCATATGCGACACAACCGTTTCGTATCGTTCCTGTTGGACAATATCAAAAAGACAATGCCGCTTACTTGATGATCATGAGCTCATCCCCAGGCTTACTCGACGGTGATGACCACCGTATTCAAGTGGATATTGCTCCCGGATCTAAGTTGCAATTGCAGACACAGGCTTATCAGCGTCTATTCCATATGAAAGGGCATTCGTCCCAAACTATGGAAGTGAATGTAGGCGAAAATGCGGTTTTTTCTTATGTACCCCATCCTGTAGTACCGCAGCATTCGTCTCATTTTTTGAGTCATAACATTGTGCATCTTGCTTCAAATTGTCACTTATTGCTGAGTGAAATCGTGACCTGTGGGCGGAAAATGTCCGGTGAGGAATTTATGTACAATCACTTCCAGAATTTGACCGAATGTTATGTCAATGGCAGGCTCGTTGTAAAAGATAATGTATTGTTACAGCCAGATCGTATGCCCATACAAGGTTTGGGCATTTTGGAAGGTTATACGCATCAGGGAACCTTGATCTATCTCAACAGTGCCGGCTTGAATCCGAGCGACTGGATCGAGACTTTCCATGAACAATACGGTGAAACTAAAGACGTCGCGTTTGGGATTAGTGAATTGCAACATGACGGTTTTATGGTTCGCGTTTTAGGCTACGGTGCCGAGCAGCTTTATCTTCTTTTTAAAGAAATGCAAAGCGCATTATGGGACAACATATTTTTGAATAACAACTAATTATATTCCAATGAAAAATAACATCCTAGCTTTTATCAAAGCTTTCTTTAAAGGATTTGGGCAAATTATGTTACAGGGTAACATTTGGACGGGTATTTTATTTATAGGTGCCATTATTTATGATTCGGCGCTCATGGGCTTTGCAGGAATTCTCGCCAATATCGTGGGGGTATTGACGGCTAAATTGATGAAGTTTGATGAAGACCATATCAATGATGGACTCTTCGGGTTTAATGCTACGCTGTATGGTATTGCTTTAGTTTTCTATTTCCAGACCAACGTTTGGGTGTGGGGGGCTTTAATCCTCGGATCTGCGTTGACGACTATCTTAATGGGATTTGCACTGAAGAAAAATTTACCTGTATTTACATTTCCCTTTATCTTGATCACCTGGATTGCGTTGTATGTATTAAGTATTCCAGAATTGGCTTTGCGGACCGTGCCTGAGCATTTTGTAGATATTCAGGAAATGGACGACTTTTTAATTGAAGGGCATGCGTTTGGTCAGGTTATATTTCAGGGCAGTTTAATCGCGGGATTGATTTTTTTCATCGGAGTTTTCGTCAGCAATCCGATGGGTGCGCTCTATGGCTTCGCAGCTGTTATCATTAGCGTTTACATTTCTCATCATGGACATGAATCAGCAGATATGACCAATAATGGCATCTTTAGTTTCAATGCGGTCTTGGTTGGAATCGCCCTAAGCGGCCCCCGTGTTAGAGATGGTGTATATGTTCTAATCGGAACAATTATCGCCACCTATTTTGATCATTTTTTGATTCATAACGGATGGACGACATTGACTTTTCCTTTTGTTTTTGCGATGTGGGCTATGCACCCTGTGAAACTTATCGATAAATGGTTGGTGAATAAATTTTCATCAGCCGAGGGGACTTCATAGTCCTTTTTGTGAACTAAAATTTTATGTATGTTTAAATTTCGTTTAATAAAACTATTCCCAATAATGCTCTTATTGGGAATTCATGTAAATACGGTCTATGGACAAGTCAGTCCGCCGGGATTAGGAAAAGCAAAGACCGCATCTTGGTCAGTTTTGGGCTTGCGCCGGAAACTGGATAGTGCGGGAACCAAAGAGGCACTAACCTACATCGGTCTGGGAACCAAAAGTACGCCCGACGATTCAAATCCATTTCATAAGCAGGCCATTTGGGTGCTAAATCATGAAGTCTATCATAAGTTTGCCAAGAATCAACAATATAGCTATGCATTGAGCTATCGTCGCCAAAATATCTATGATGAGGCGGCACCTTATTATAATGAAGGCGTCGAGCAAGAGTTTAGGTTATATGGACGATATGCGTATACATTTACCCTTAATGATCGCTTGAAATGGAAAAATACCTTAAGGCAAGAGTTTCGAAAGTTCTTTACAGCTGATTTTCAAAAGACAGAAGAGAATTTTCAATTGAGGACCCGCTTGAAGTCGCAGCTAAATTTTAAAATTTCGGCTAAAAATAAACAAGAATTGGCTTTGAGCGCAGAGGGACTTTTTGCAATCAGTAAACTCTACGAACCTGTTAGTGCCTGGTCAAGCTTTGGCTATAAAGAGACCCGTCTAGGTTTCTATTACATGACAGATATTCCAAAGACACCTTTGCGATTGGATCTAGGTTATATGAACGACTTAATTAAAGGCTATGACAAAGTAGATTTCGGCGTCCATTACCTAGCGGTAGATTTAATCTGGAATCTACCATACACTAAGAAAAAGCATTAGTCTGCCATAAACTTATGTTTTCTATAGTCACTGGGTGAATACCCAGTGATTTTTTTGAATAGTCGGGTGAAATAGGAAGGAGACTGAAATTTCAGTTCAAAGGCGATACCAGCAATATCCCTTGTAGCGTCCTGCAGCAGGATCTGACTGTGTAAAATGCTGATCTCACTGATCCATTGCTTTGGCGGTTTATTTGTCGCCTCTTTGACACATTTGTTGAGATAGTTTTCGGAGATATGCAATAAATTAGCGTAGAATAATACGTTCTTATGATCGATATGGAACTTTTGGACGTATTCGCGAAAACGGAATGCAATATCTAACTGTCTGCTCATAGGAGCTTTTGTCTCGATATCTGATTTTATTACCTTCAATAACACACACTGCATCATGGAGATGCAAACTTCCATCACACGACCCTCTGTAAAAAGTTCTTCTTCTAGCAGTATCAGCATTTGCTGGATCCAATGTGCAACATGCGGTTTTAGTGTGGTAAAAGGATGGGAATTGAAAAACTTGATATCGTTTATACCTAGTTCAATATCCGTTACAATTTCATTTTCATAGACCACAAAAAAACCTTCTACATCATCAGAGATCGCTAGGGTTGCTGTGATATTGCCTTGTTTGATATTGATGACTTGGTTTTCGGTCAATGTATAAGAAGCACTCTCCAGGTGCTGTGTCAATGTGCCTTTCGTAACAAAAATGAGGAAATTAAACGTTGTACGGTAGGGGATGACCGGCATCAGGATACTGCGAAGGTAGCTTTCAATTCGATAGACTTGAATTTTATTCTCATTGAACAGATTATGCTCCGAAACATCAGGTAGAAATAGTTTTTTGTACTCGTAATTGTTGATGATCTTAATCGAATTTTTCATAGTCTTAAAACAACGTACTTAACAACGAAATCTTATGAAGAGAAATAGTTGTATGTATGACAAATATACTTAAAAGTTTGTGAAAAATTGTTAAAACTACCTGCCCTTATACAACGAATAAATGTATTAGATGGCGTATAATAGGGTTTTTAGTGCCTATTCTCCTTACCCAGCTTTTAAAGCTCAGCAGAGAGATTTTATCTGCTATTTTTCCTTGTCGAATTTCTCTTTGTTATAGGATGCAGAAGCGCCTTTGGGGATGGATAAGGAGGACCATTTTTCATCCATACATATTTTTCCGATATAAACAATCTGTCCGATATGGTAGGGGTAATGTGCAATCTGCCGCAAAATAGCCTCCATGACAGTATGCTCTTCATTGCGTATATAAATAATTTTTTTGAGGTCTCCTTCTTCGAGGGATTCAATGGCTTGAAAGAGACAGTTCCATCCGGCATTCCAATGATCCATAAGCTCCTTGCGGTCTGTCCAGGTATTCTCAAATTCCAGATCCCGATTTCTATTTTCTTTTTCTCCGTCCGTACTGAGAAAATCGGTCCAACGTGAAAGCATATTTCCACTTAAATGTTTCACAAGCAGTGCAATGCTATTGCTCGAATCATTTGGCCGCCAAAATAGTTGTTCAGTACTTAATTGATCAAATGTTTTATTACCCAATGATTTATAATATTGAAATTTTGTTAAGCAGCTCGCTAGAAAGTTATCCATCCTTTTGAAGTTTATGGTTTTATACCCTTAAGATAAGAAAATGTCAGGAATACCCGATTATTAAAACCTGGACTCCATGTTAAGAACTGCTTTAATGATAGGAGGCCGTTGTAGTTGAGTAGGATAGGAAAAGAGAATCGGTTTAAAAAAGCAAAGGTGATACTGGGGATTGTATCACCTTTAAGCTAACTAAACATTAAACATAAATAAACAGTCTTTTTAAAGACCACACTAAAAATTACATGACTACTCTGCCACTTGTTGATTTGTCAACTTGGACATTTTTCGGTTGATTTTTTAACGCAATTCTTGCAGATGTAGAGACATTTCCCTGTAAGTTTTCTTTCACGCTGAGCGTTACATTGGCGGACGAATTTGCTTGTACTTGTGCATTCGTTGTCGTGAAACGGCTCATATCAACCGATGCTGATGAGTTGGTGTTCAGATTTAAATTTGAAGCGCTACCCGCAATTTCTTGCTTAGACGAACTACTTGCCGCTACTTGCAAATTTTTACTGTTCACTTCTGTCGTTAACTTACTTGAAGAGCTCGTTGAAAGGCTTATATCATCAGCGATTAATTTTTTAAGGGATATGCTAGCTGAAGAGGAGACGTCAACAGAGATTTTATCGGCCTTAATCGTTTCGTCGGTATGAATCGAACTGCTGGATGATGCGGAGAAACGTTTTGGTATCTTGCTTGAGTAAACAGTTACGCGATTGTTTCTCGCATTTCTGACTGAACTGTTTCTTTTATACTGCACATAGAGTGTACCGTTTTTTACGCTTGTTTCAATAAGGGATAAATGCTCGGGATTATCTGCTTCAACAACGACCTCATTGCGATTAGAATGAATATAATCTACACGTAGTGATGTTGCTGATGAAATGGCATCTGGAGCCGTGATTTTACGTGTTTCGCGTTCTTGTGCCTGAGCTACATATAAAAATGAAATAAAGGCAATGGTTAAGATTCTTTTCATTATTTTTCTGTTATTTGTTTAAATTTATTGTTATTGAAAGTTTCATGTTAATTTCCCTTTTATCATTTCTTATGTAGCCGTATTACAGCTTTTGTTAACTGCTACTATAGTATAATAGTGATGCCAAACCTTAAAATCTTCGTAAATGATTGTTTATCATCGTTTTTTTGTTTTACATCTACTTTTCCGAATGCTCATTACCGAACAATAGCTGTTCGGTATCGGACAGTTTGGGTTTGTTTACCATACCCTTCGTTCGTAAGCCGCTAACCAGAACTGATACTCTAATTGGGAAGCTGTTATAAATACTTGTCGCATCTTCTCCCGGTTTGTTGCAGTAGTTTCTGTCGCAATTTTGTCCACATAGTTTTTGGCCCTAATAACGCCCTTTGCAAAATCGTCGCCGCTATAGGTTTCTATCCATTTGGAATAGGGATTGCGATGGGTATCTGCCGTCGCTACAATATGGTCGCCAACCTCTTTATAAATCCAAAAGCAGGGGAGTGTTGCGGCCATGGCAACTTCAATACTTTCGAAAGCTGCTACGCTTTTGAGAAAATGGACATAATGATGGCAGGTTGGTTCGATCTTGTTGCTGTTATCGTCGGGTGTTAAACCAAATCCCCGGAAATAATTTTCGTGAAGAGATCTTTCAACAAGAAGTGCGTTGCGACCAAAGTCGAAATAGTCCAAGGCTTGTTGATTATCGGCGCTTTTTGCACCTATAAAAGCTAGCACACGGCCAAATTCCTCTAAATAAAAGGCATCTTGTTGCATGTAAAATTGAAATTTATCGAGAGGAAGAGTACCCGCACTAAGCTGACGGATAAACGGCATCGTAAGTATATCCGAATAAATAGAAATTATAGAATTCCAGGCGCTATCAGTCCAGTTCATATTGAATAAGCTTAAGGGGTGTGTGAAAATGATTTAATGGCCCATTTCCTTTTCCAATGCGCAAATCTTTGCTCGCTGCTATGGCTGCGTGTATATAGGTCAAGGCAGTATCCACTGCAGCATCCAGGCTATTGCCTTGTGCGAGTTGACTGGCAATTGCAGAAGACAGGGAACAGCCCGATCCGTGCGTATTTTTGCTGTTAATTTTTTGCGATATGAATTCAATTGGAGGCTTCCCGTGCTGAAACAAGAGGGATGTTAACTCTTGACTTTGGAGATGCCCGCCTTTGACCAGAACCGATTGGCAACCTTTGGCCAGCAGTTTATTTCCTGCTTTTTCCATTTTCGGGACGTCGTCAATAATCTCGTCCACTAAGACACTTACCTCATCTAGATTTGGCGTAATAAGGGTTGCCAAAGGAAAAAGCAGTTCGATACAAGCCTGAATGGTATCATCGTGAATCAGCTTGTGTCCACTGGTTGAAACCATGACAGGGTCAAATACAATAGGCCCCTTATATTCTTTTAAATAGGCGCTGATAAGTTCCACAAGTTCGACGTGGTGTACCATACCTATTTTAATCGCATCGGGATAGATGTCGTCAAAAATTGCCTCCAATTGGTCACGGACGGCTGCTGTAGGGATTTCGTAAATATCTCTTACGCCCTGTGTATTCTGTATAGGCAGAGCGGTTAAAACATTCATGGCATAACAACCTAATGCAGATGTCGTTTTGGTGTCCGCTTGTATACCAGCACCACCGCTACCATCGAAACCGGCTATACTGAGTACAGTAGGTACGCGGTATTTTTTATCTTTTGTCATGTTAATAATTGCTTTAGTTGTGCACTGGCCAGTCTAGGATCGTTACTTTGGCATATGGCCGAAACCACAGCAATGGAATCTGCTCCTGCATTCCAGGCCTGTGCAGCAGTCCGTAGGTTCATTCTTCCGATTGCTATTAATGGTTTTTCAGTTTTATGGCGTAATTGTTTTAAGCCCTCGATTCCCCATTCTGTAATCGTATTGGTTTTAGTTTTTGTAGAGAAAATTGGACTTACTCCAAGATGGTCAGCAGCTGGGATTTCCGGGCTTTCAAGCTGTAGCATATGCTCTAAGGACCAGCCTATCGACATTTTGTGTCCATATTTTTCTCGAATAGCAAGTGGTTGACAATCACTTTGCCCCACATGTACACCCCATGCCCCAATTTGGTCGGCAATTTCTACTGCATCATTGATGACGAGGGGAATACCATGATGATCGGTAATTTTTTTCAAGCGAATGGCTTTATCCAAAAATGTGGCTGGATCGTCATCTTTCTCCCGCAATTGGATCAGGTCGACACCGCCCAAAATTGCTTCTTCGGCTACACGGAGCCAATTTTGCGGAAAGCAATCTTGCGCGGAGATGACTAAATATAAAGGGTAGGGGAAAAGCGGATTAATGCGCATACTGTTTGATCTTGAGCTTTGATTTTAGACGTTCTGCATTGAGCTGATAGAGTTCATCGTAGAGATTCAATTGCAGGGTGCCCGGGCCAGCTGCTGTTTGGGCAGCGAGTTGTCCTGCTAAGCTCAAAATGGATACACCGGCTACTGCCGCTTCAAAATATTGATCTGTGATACCCAAAAATGCTCCGATGAGTGCAGTAGCGCTGCAGCCGAGCCCGGTGACTTGCGTCATTAATGGATGACCATTATAGACTTCAACCCGGTATTGTTCGGAAAGGATATAGTCGACTGCGCCAGAAATACAGATAATAGAGCCGGTCTGTTCCTGCAATAATTTTCCAAACTGAAGGGCGTCCCTGCTATCCGTTGTGCTGTCTACTCCTTTGGTATTCGGTTGGCTGAAATTGTATAAGGTCATGATCTCTGAGGCATTTCCACGAATTACTGTTGGTTTAAGATCCAAGAGATTGGACAATAAATCATTTCTGAAGGCCGATATTCCAGCACCAACAGGATCCAGTACCCATGGCCGTCCGATGGTATTGGCATGCTCAGTAGCGACCAGCATAGCCTCGGCCGTACCTTCACTCAAGGTGCCGATATTAACGACCAACGCTTGTGCAAGGTCAACAACTTCGCGTACTTCCAATGGGCTGTGTACCATAACAGGGGAGGCGCCTAGAGCTAAAAGTGCATTGGCCGTATTGTTCATCACGACCAGATTGGTGATGTTGTGGACAAGAGGTTTTTCAAGCCTCAACCGCTCTAAAAGTTTGATCATTGAATCTTCCATTCTTTTTGCTTGTTGTAAGATGTTTACTTGCGGCTTTGATGGGAAGAAGAGAGATAGCCTGTACAGTATAGAGGTATTGTGCTGTACAGTTGACGTTTGCTTTTCCCTACGTCGGTATAAACCGAATCAGGTTCAAAGGGACTATCTCAATTCTATACAGAATACCCCCAAAGCCATATCAAACTTAAACAAAAAAGTAGACATTTTATATAAAAAAATGCTGAGCTGTTAGCTGACTAAGTAGGATGCATACATTGCTGCTTTAAGATCCTGATTTTTGTTCCGTACACATTTCGATATATTCGTCGGGGGTATAAGTAACGCGCGCAAAATTTTTGGT
>Ga0308161_1001956_pt1 | contig 23002 bp, 17 predicted proteins | sample PhyFR2_FD_201034 | JGI IMG/M metagenome (GOLD analysis project Ga0308161, IMG submission 201034) | Phyllosphere microbial communities from UC Gill Tract Community Farm, Albany, California, United States - DLSLF.R2 | ecosystem: Host-associated > Plants > Phyllosphere > Unclassified | place: USA...
GCATCATCAGCCACGCGCTGGCCGGTGCCGTCGTCGCCGACATGCAAGGCGGCAATGCCGCTGCCGGCGCGGCCGGTGCCGGGCTGTCAGCCGCAGGCGCGAAGTACATCGCCGAAGCGCTCTATCCAGGCAAAGACATCAAAGATCTGAGCGAACAAGAGAAACAAGGCGTAGTTGCGCTGGCAACGTTAGCCTCAGGGATCGCCGGTGGCGTTGTGGGGGGAGATGTAAGCTCGGGGATTGATGGGGGTAAGGGCGGGAAGAATGAGGTTGAGAATAATGCGCTGAGTAGTCTTGGTGACGTTTTTGGTAGCCAGGGTGGTAAGTATTTTGAAGGTGCTGCCTCTTTAGAAAAAGAGCTTTTGCATGATCCAAATCTGACTGATCAAGAAAAACAGACAATTCGTGATCAATACATAAAAGGCGACCTACCTGAGGATGTCATCAAGGCTATCTTGGAAAATAATCCAGGATCAGACACTGTGATGGCATTATTGAATGCAAAAAATCCAGAAGACTAAGCGTTAGCATTATTAAGTTCATTACCTGCTGAACGAGCACTAGCCTTAATTGGGAAAATGACAAAAGGCGCTCAGGTGACTGGAGTCTTTAATATAGCTGATCGAGTTTACGCTCAATTAAATGATCCGAGGTTGGGTAATTTATCTGGAAAACTTAACGCTGCGGAGCTGCAGAAGCTTGCTAACAACCCCGCAGCTGTACGTGTTTATGATGCAAGGAGTGGCCATATCAATGTAATACAAAGTGTTGATGGAAAACTTTTGCGTATTACAGTACCAAATAATGAAATGAAGATAATATCTGTCGGCCCTATAAGGCCAAACCAAGTGAAAAATCTTATCGAGAAAGGCTCTTTTGTTCCTTTACCTTGAGGTGTTTAACGAGAATGGCAAAAATACATATTGAAGAAATACAAAAATATCTTGCGGCACGAGGTGAAAAAGATGCATTACCTCATGTGAACAACGGCGAAGGTTATTTCCTTGAAATCCGATTTGATAAACAAACGCAGAAGGCTTCACACTGCATTGATGAAGAGCTTAAAAACAAAGTTATCACGGCTGATTGTCCTTACGGAATGGTGACAATTATTTTTGGTGATGACGGGCAACTCGTCTCTTTAGATTTAAGTTGATCGCTCAATCCCGCCATTGTTGGCGGGATCTTACTTTATACGTCAGCTAATTACGCTTCAGTCGCCAGCCGGATGATCAGCTATCCCCGCGCCGCTTTAATCATCCCGTCCAGCCATTCCTGATGACCGTTGATCATCGGGTTAGGTCGCGTTATTGCCAGTTCGCGTGCCGGTTTTCCATTTTGCGTTTCCTGCGTCAGGATACGTACGCGGCCGCCGGACAGTTCTTCGATAAGCCACGCGTGATGCACGTCGAGACGGGTGTCGGCATCGCCTTCTGCCCAGCCGTGCCACGCCATTCGCGCTGGCTGGCCTTTGACCGGCGGGACGTATTCATTAATCTGCGCTTCCACCGGAAAACCAAAGGTGCTGAAACGAAAACGTGCGCCGTCGCTCAGGCCCGGTCCGCTGCCGTCGTGGAAGTCAATATCAGATGCATTACTGTAGTAAACCGGCCAGGCGGCAGTGTTATCAAGCTGTGCCCAGAGGTCTTCCACGGTCACGCCGGTGATGATCATTTCGTTAGACGCGAAGTTGTCGGTTTCGCCGGGAATATAGCCCTGTGGCCAGTTAATCGCATTCATGTGTGTTTCCTTTTTATCTGTGGAACAGCCCACTGGCTGGTGTTCACAAAGAATACGCATCGCTGAGATATTACGGAAATCACCGCTTGTGATGATAAATATTCATTATTTTTATATCTAAGCGCCGGACAAAAAAACAGGCAGAAGAAAGCTTCTGCCTGTGGGTTAATGCGCTGATGTAAAACGAATATCAGCTGATGCTGTAACGCTCAAGCCAGTGTGCATAAGGCGCAGGCAGAACCCATGAAGGGTTGTCTTCTCCCAGTTCTTTCGCCAGCGCATACGGATAATGCGGGTTGGCGAGCATAGCGCGGCCAATCATCACCAGATCCATATCTTGTTCGCTGATACAACGCTCGGCGATTTCAGCGGAAGCGACGCCCCATGAACTTGCCACCGGTAAACCGGCTTCGGCACGCACACGACGCGACACCGGTGCCAGGAAACCAGCACCCCATGGGATCTGTGCTTCCCAGGTCGAGAAACCGACGCTGACGTTAAGCATATCCAGCCCTTTCTCACGCAGAATACGGGTCAGTTCGATAGATTCCGCCAGGGTTTCTTCATCACGGCCATCGTATTCGATCACGCCAAAACGCGCGGTGATCGGCAGGTTTTTCGGCCAGACGGCATTCACGGCATCGAAAGTTTCAATCAGGAAACGGCTGCGACCAGCGAAATCACCGCCGTATTCGTCGGTGCGGGTGTTGGAATGCACGGAGAAGAAGCTTTGCGCCAGATAGCCGTGGGCGAAATGCAGTTCCAGCCATTCAAAACCGGCATCGCGTGCGCGTTTTGCGGCAGCGACAAAATCGGCCATCACGCGCTGGATATCGGCTTTGGTCATTTCTTTCGGCACTTTTGGCAGATGTTTGCCGAATGCTACCGCGGATGGCGCAATGGTCGCCCAGCCACGCGGATCGCCTTCAGCAATATGGTCGTCCCCTTCCCACGGCAGATTGGCGCTGGCTTTGCGGCCTGCGTGACCAATCTGGATCCCCGGTACTGCGCCTGCGGCTTTGATGGATTTGGCGATCTTCGCCAGTTCAGCAGCCTGTTCATCGTTCCAGATCCCCAGACATCCCGGGGTGATACGGCCTTCCGGTGAAACCGCCGTCGCTTCGACAATCACCAGGCTCGCGCCGCCGCGTGCCAGCGTGGCGTAATGCACCTGATGCCAGTCATTCGGCACGCCATCAGTGGCGGAATACTGGCACATAGGCGGAACGGCAATGCGGTTTTTTAAGGTGACGTCTTTCAACGTAAACGGCGTAAATAGTGCAGACATAATATTTCCTCGGTGGATTGACACATTCAGCACTCAGAGTGCTGCCAAAGAGCTATAAGCAGAAGTGTAGAAATATTATAGTGCGTATCAAATTTCGTTATAACTCAATCGGTGCCCTGCCCATGCGCAATCTAAAAAGTCTCGACCTCAACCTGCTAAAGACTTTCGATGCATTGCTCGACGAACGCAACGTGACCCGCGCCGCAGAACGTCTTTCCCTGACTCAACCCGCCGTGAGCAGCATGCTGACGCGCCTGCGGGAAAGTTTTGACGACCCGTTATTTGTGCGGGCGCGCTACGGCATCGTACCGACCGAACGCGCGCTGGCGCTGGCTAAACCGGTGAAGCGGGTGATGGCTGAAATCGAGGCACTGTTGCAACCGGAAGTCTTTGTGCCTGCTGACTGCGAGATGACGTTTACCCTCGCCGCTACCGATTACGCGCTGAGCGTGATTATCGTGCCGTTCTTTTCCCTGTTACAGAAGCTGGCGCCCGGCATTCATCTGTCAGTCCAGCGGGTTGAGGATTCGACCATCCAGGGGCGGCTGGAGCGCGGTGAAATCGACCTCGCGCTGCTGACGCCGGAGACAACCCCGCCTGATCTGCATATCCGCCATTTATACGATGAGCGTTATGTTTGTACGCTGCGCAAAGACCATCCGGCGCTGGAACAGGGGACGATTTCGCTCGATACTTTTTGTCAGTACGATCATGCGCTGGTGTCGCTGAGCGGAGAGAATTTTACCGGCGTGACGGATACCGCGCTTCAGGCGCTGGGTAAAAAGCGCAATGTGGTGCTGTCGGTAAACAGTTTTCTGGTGCTGCCGCCGGTCTTACAGACCACAGATTTGATCGCCGTGGTACCGGAACGGCTGGTGCGCGGCGTCACAGGGCTGGAAGTCATGCCGCCACCGCTGGACATTCCCGGCTTTACTAAAGTCGCCGCGTGGCACGAACGCTCGCATCTTTCTGCGGCGCATCAGTGGCTTAGACAACAACTGGCGCAGGTCTGTAGCGGACACTAATATCTGCTTTCTAAAACATCGATAAAATCTTCCAAAAAGGGTCAGCACCATGGAAAAACTGCCTGCCATTACCATCACTTATTGTTCCCAATGCAACTGGATGCTTCGCGCCGCATGGATGGCGCAGGAACTGCTGAATTCGTTCAGTACCGATCTGGCCTCCGTGACGCTGGTTCCGGGTACCGGTGGCATTTATGAAATCAAAGTCGATGATGAAATTATCTGGGAACGCAAACGCGACGGCGGTTTTCCGGATGCCGCGCCGCTCAAACAGCGCGTGCGCGATATCTGTTTCCCGGACAGATCGCTGGGGCATGTGGATAAGAAGAAGACTGGCGAAGAGTAAGTCCTGAGGCTGCCCTTCATAAAAATGAAGGGCAATAATTTTTTTTGATTATGATTAATCAGAGTCAGATGTAAATTAAGTTTTATAAATATGTAATAGCACGCAAAGACCCTGGGAGTATTTCCTGAAACGGGTCTCATCATAAATCATATGATTCCTAGCATTATTACCTGCATAATTTATCTGAACTGCGTCTATAAAGTGATGAATAGCCTTTTAAAAAAAGTGGTTATCATGGTAATTTTAATTACACTTTTAAAAACTTTAGGCTCATCATGGCTGAAATAATTCCAACTATTAATAGTTTCCCTGGTAAATCAACTTTCGGGGAAAAACGCCTTGCGAGAAAAATTGAAGCAACTCTAAATGATAACTGCTTATGCTGGTACGACATTCCAGTTGGAAAATCGCGACGTTATCCTGATTTCATCATTCTCAATCCAGAGCGTGGATTATTGTTTCTGGAAGTGAAGGATTGGTCAATTCAAAATATCCTGCAAATCGACAAATGCAGCGTTAAGTTTCAAGATAATGATGGCATCAAAATAAAATCTAATCCTTTTGAACAAGTCCGTCAGTCCGGTTACTCTGCAATTAATCAGTTAGAACGTGACATAAAATTACAGCAGGATAATGAACGATATAAAGGGAAATTATGTGTTCCCTATAGCTGGGGGGTTGTTTTCAGCAATATCACCCGAAGACAGCTAAACTTGGCCATCCCCCTTGAAATACAAGAAGAGATACTTCCTCCTCACCAAGTTATTTGCAGTGATGAAATGACTGAATCTGTCAGTAAACAAGATTTTTCTGACAGAGTGTGGAAGATGTTTCGTTATGATTTTAAAAAACCATTAGAACCTTCACAAATTGATCGTATACGCTGGCATTTATTCCCTGAAATCAGGATCAACCATACTCAACTTGATTTGTTTGGAGAAGAAACGACAAAAGAGCAAGGTTCATCATATTCAGAACCCCCTGAAATAATTAAAATTATGGATATCCAACAGGAGCTTCTTGCTCGAAGTTTGGGTGAGGGGCATAGAGTTATTCATGGCGTTGCGGGTTCAGGTAAGACCTTAATTCTTTTATACAGATGCCTTCATCTTGCTGCAGCTATTTCTACACCAATTCTGGTGATTTGTTTTAATGTCACACTTGCTGCCAAACTTAGAAAACAGCTTGCTGAGCGGGGTTTATCTGACAAAATAGAAATATTCCATTTCCATGGCTGGTGCATAAATCAGGTCAACAAGTATAATCTCCCCCTTCAGAGTCCCGAAAAGGAAATCTGGGAAAGTTATGTTGACACTGTCATTTGGGGCGCAGAGGAAGGCAGGCTCCCGTTAGGTCAGTACGGAGCGATATTAGTCGATGAAGGGCATGATTTCGATTCAGCATGGTTATCTCTTATAACTAAGATGGTCGATGAAAAAACAAATGCACTTCTTTTCATGTATGACGATGCACAATCAATATATAAAAAACGAGCCGCGCTGCGTTTCTCTCTCGCCAGCGTTGGTATACAAGCTCTGGGCAGAACTTCAATTCTGAAACTGAATTATAGAAACACCAAAGAGATCTTGAATTTCTCCTATGCGTTTTCAAAACAATACTTTGACTCACATGATGAAGAGCATATGGCTTTTATGCAACCGGAAGCAGTCGGCATGAAGGGACATTATCCTGTCATTAAATCATTCCCCTCAGTATCAGATGAAATCATCCACCTTATTGCATGGATCAAAAACCAACGCGATCTTGGAATAAGCTGGAAGGATATTGCCGTCCTCTGCCCATCGGGGAGAATCCGCAAGGATCTTGAAACATTATTTTCTAAACAGAATATCCCTTATAGTTTTTTATTTATTCCATATGAAAAGAAGAATTACAACCCCACCGAGGATAAAATATGTGTTATTCCATTACCCAGCAGTAAGGGTCTGGAATTTAATTCAGTTGCAGTAATAGACAGCAGCCATCTTATTGAGGTTGGTGAAGATCTTACAAATTCTGTTCGCCGGTTATATGTAGGTTTCACAAGGGCAACTCAGCATTTACTGGTTAGCTGGCACCAGAAAAATTCACTGAGCGCGATTTTAGAGAGAACATCTTCGATTAAATAAGTATCTGTTGGTGTCGCTGCGGCTTTCGCCGCAGCCCATTCATGTGTTAACCGGTCTTCAGCATATCTAAAATGACTCTTGCATAGCCTTTAGCGATGGCGGGACTGGAGAGATATTGCAGCATGATTTCCTGCTGGGCGGCGTTACAGTCCATGATGGCTTCATCAACCGCTTTTGGAAAGTCTCCCAGCATCACCTGCTCAGACGTATTATTGGCAAGTTGCGTCATAACCGTCTGGTTCTCCGAAATCTTGCCGCAAACAGTGTGTAAGCCGCTGATCAAATCTTTATCCGTCAGATTATCGGTAATAAACAGTTCGTTTAAACGCTCCAGCACATGCGACAGAAAATCCTCCTTCTTGTCTTTGGGTTTCGCCGAGCCGACGTCATTACCGGGTTGCAAACGGTCGTCACGACTGCTGTCGGTAAGCCGCAGACTTTGCTCGCGTATTTTCGATAAACGGTAATGGCTCATCACCACGTTATGCAAATCCACGTCGTCTTCCTGCACGTTTTGCTCACGCAGTAAGGGGCGCAGATGCCGTGCGAACAGGCTTAGTTTCTCCAGATCTTTATTATCGTAATCGACGATCTGCGAAATGAACTCGTAGAAACGAACAAAGCTGCCGAGGTCTTTTTTGAAGATTTCCAGCCGGTCTTTTTCCTTTTTGCAGTCTTTAAAGGTGTTCTCTGCATTGGCGATAATCACCGGATCCTGCGTTTTTTTGGTGCGTTCAAACATATCTTTCGCCTGCTTATAGGCTTCAATCGCCGAGGCATAGCGTTTCTCCCAGCGCACCACGGCCGGTCTGCTGATATTGCTGAGCGCGGCGCTGGACTTGTTCTTGCTGAAAAAGGCGGTGCAAAACTGTTCGACTTCATTCCACTGAAAAATCCCGCTGGTACGCAGCTTTTCAAACAGTTCAAAAACGAGCGCCGGATCGGATACGTCCATCAGTTCAGCGGTCTGATAATACGGCTGAAAGGCCGCGAGGATTTCCTCCGGCTGGTCATAGAAATCGAGAATAAAGGTGCCGGATTCGGCTTTGAGGGGATAAATACGGTTCAGGCGTGAAAGGGTCTGCACGCATTCGACGCCGCCGAGCGGTTTATCGACATACATGGCGCACAGTTTCGGCTGATCAAATCCGGTCTGGAATTTGTTTGCTACCAGCATCACCTGATAATCGTCGCTGTCGAAAGCCTTGCGCATATCACGTCCTTTCAGGCCGGGATTCATGTTGAATTCGGTGAATTTCTGTCCCAGTTGCCCGTCACTGTTCGGGTCGTTTTCGGTGAATTCCACTTCACCGGAAAACGCCACCATGGCGCTGATTTTCTGGTAATTATTTTCAATAATGTATTTGTCGAATGCCAGTTTGTAGCGCACCGCTTCCTTACGCGAGCTGGTGACAACCATCGCTTTAGCCTGCCCACCGAGTAAGTTCATGACGTGATTTTTATAGTGTTCGACAATCACTTTCACTTTCTGCGCAATATTGTGATCATGCAGCCGTACCCACTGACTCAGCCGCCTGCCGGCCTTTTTGCTATCGACTTCTTTATCTGCATCTTGCTGTTTCTGCGCCAGTTTATAAGCCACATGATAGGTGACGTAATTTTTCAGCACGTCGAGAATGAAGCCCTCTTCGATGGCCTGCCGCATGGAATAAACATGAAACGCCTGTGGCCGGTTGGTTTTAGATGCCGGTTCGTTCGGGTTGGGAAGACGGCCAAACAGTTCCAGCGTTTTGGCTTTCGGCGTAGCGGTAAAAGCGTAATAGTTGAGATTATTGCTGCCGCGCCGGGCCGCCATCGTGGCGTCCATGATGTCTTCGGAAGACAGCTCAACGTCGTCGCCGGTATTTTCCAGCATCAGCACTTCTTTCAGCTGACGTGCCGTTGAACCGCTTTGTGAAGAATGCGCCTCGTCGGCAATGATCGCGTACTGGCGCTGTTTCAGGCTCACGCTGTTTTCAATCGCTTTCAGCACAAACGGGAACGTCTGGATGGTGACGATAATAATCGGCTGCGAGTTTTCCAGCGCGGCGGCGAGCTTCTCGGCTTTTGAGCCATCGCCGGTCTTATTATTGATGCGCCCGACCACACCGTCTGCATGTTCAAACTGATAGATAGTGTCCTGAAGCTGATCGTCCAGCACCGTGCGATCAGTGACCACAATCACCGAATGAAACTGCTTTTGTCCGCCGGCGGCATACAGCGTCGAAAGCTGATGCGCCGTCCAGGCAATCGAATTAGATTTGCCGGAACCCGCGCTGTGCTGGATCAGGTATTTATGTCCGCAGCCCTCTTCCGTTGCGGCACGCACCAGTTTATTCACCACATCCCACTGATGATATCGCGGGAATATCAGCGCTTCTTTTTTGTATTTCAGTCCCTGCCAGTCTTCTTTCTCATCGATTTGCAGATGCACGTAACTGCCTAAAATGGTCAGCAGGTTATCGGGCAGCAACACTTCATTCCACAGATAATCCGTCGCGTAACGGGTCTGGTCGGTGGGCGTCGGATTGCCCTTTCCGCCTTCCGGCGTGCCTTTGTTGAACGGCAGAAAAAAGGTCTGATCGCCCGCCAGCCGGGTGGTCATGAATACGTCGTACTGGCTGACGGCGAAATGCACCAGCGCCCCGCGCTTGAATGTCAGCAACGGCTCCGGCTTTTTGGTCGCCGGATCTTTCGGCAGGCGGGTGTCTTTGTACTGAGCGATGGCGCTTTGCACCGTCTGCTTAAACTCGGATTTCAGCTCCAGGGTGGCGACCGGCAGACCGTTGATGAACAACACCAGATCGATGCGCCAGCTTTTAGCTTTCACCCCGCTTTCCGCAAAATGCTCCGGGCTGGCATACGGGCTGTACACCAGTTCCGGCACCACGCGGCAGATATTTTGCCGGTAACGCGTCAGCGTATCGGGATTCAGGTCGTGCTCGGGTTTGAACTGGCACAAGGTAAAACTGGCATTGCGGATCTTCAGGTCGTGGCGCAATACGCCGAGGGTGCCGTAAGTACGCGAGAGTTTGTCCGTGGCGTTAGTGTCGGCTTTGCTTAACTGCGCTACCAGCGCATCGAGGAAATGACGTTCGGTATCCTGCGGATACACCCGCGCCAGCTTCTCCCACTCCTTCGGCTGCGTGGTGTGCACAAAGGTCAGAACGTCCTGAAGATACAGCGCCCGCTCGCGATCGTAGCCCTCCGGTTTACCGGTGATCCAGCCGTTAGCGCACAACTGCGCGATTATCTCATCCTGAAAAATCCGTTCTTTGGTCGGATCCGACATCATGCCATCACCTCGTCGGATTCGGTTTGCGTGACAGGAACCTGCCAGTCACGCACGTCGATTTTGCCGGTGACAGCGGCGGAAATCAGGGCGGTACGGCGTTCTTGTATTAATTCAATAAACTCGTATGCACTTGAAATTAGTAGATCATATTTTTCTTTTTGTTTTACTATATAAGAAACAATCTCATGTATCTCAAGGCTCGGTGGTAATCCAACCTTAATACAGCCAACAGTGTCCGTATTTAAATTCAATTGTGTTCCCATCTTGCCTAAACCAAGATAGGCTTGCCCAGCATCAAAAATATAAAATAAGTATTTGTTATTAATTTTCAAAGAAGGGAAATATACAAACCCATCATGAATGCAAGCTTTTGAAGTAGTGATACACGGTTTACCGACAGTACCAGCAATACTTAGAAAGAGTTCACCACGTTCTAGTTTCACACTCAAAGATGACCCTAAACTTGAAAGTCGTTGTTGAGTATCTTTCAGATACATTCCAGCCAGAGATACATCTGCAATACGAGTCCATGCATATTCTCCCTCTTCATCAAAATATTTTTGATCATCAATCGGCCTTGGACTTGCTCCCCTTTTAACCTCAGATAAGTGCTTAATATAAATTACTTTCCAATGCTCAGGCACTTCCCCCAACCACTCAACTCCCGAATCTTTCATCTGCACATCAGGGTCCAGCCCTTTTGTCACAGCATGGCTGATCACCGCCTGACGTTTTTCTATCAACAGTTCAATCAGTTGTTGCTGCTTGTCGATCAGGGTATCGATTTTAGCGGTTTCGTGATCGAGGAAGGCGGCGATTTTCTCTTGCTCTGTTTTGGACGGTAAAGGAAGACATATCTCAGCCATTTCATTATTCATAATTTTCGCACCATTAGTATCCGGGCGTTTATGAAACTGGCTACAATACCCCAAGGAATATGCAGAGAAATTCAAAATTGTTAGTTTATTATTTAATTTTAATGTTCCACAAACATTAGTGCAGTTATGTTTTCCTTTACGAAAAAATATTGTTCCCGCATTCGCACCATCAGTGGTCCAGGTGAGTTGTTCACAATCAAAATCATATGTATCAATATAGCCTAAACAACCATTATTATTTGTCTGTGATGAATATACTGGATAACGACCATTATTCTCTAATTCCTCCTGAGATATTACCCTACCACGCCCAATCGAGAATAAGTGTTTAACTCTTTTAACACGCCAATTGATGGGTAGAATTCCTAATCCTAAAATTTCTGTCTGCTGATATTGAGTGTATCCCCCGTTCATGAATGCACCTCCTGCAACAGCGCCATGATTTCGGCACTGATGGCATCGAGGTCAGCGTCGATCTCTTTCAGATCGCGTGGTGGCTGATAGACATAGAAGTGGCGGTTGAACGGGATCTCGTAACCGACGACGCCGATCTCGTTGTCCTTCGTATCGCGTTTGTCGGCGTTGATCCAGGCGTCACTGACGTGCGGTTTTACCTCACGTTCGAAATAGCTTTCGATAAGCTGGCTGGTGACGACAGAAGGATCGAGCGGAACGTTTTCGTTATCGCGTAAATCACCGTCCGGTTCGAACTCGACCACGTTGCCTTTGTAGCGGAACGCGCCATACAACGGCTGTTCGCTCTCTTTCACGACTTTCTTCACCACCGGTTCGGCTGCCGGATTTTTGGTGGTGATTGCGTCGATAAACTGCTTTCTCTCTCTGGTATCGAGCTTCACGCAAGCAACACTTAGCGCGGTTTTCAGTGAGTGATCAAACTGATTGAAATCGTTGCTGACGCTGTGTTTACCGCCGTCAGTTGCACCAAAGGCCATCTGGATCTGACGGGCTTTCTCCATCAGCGTGCGTTGCGCCAGCCACAGTCTGGGGTCGAGCAGGTCTTTAATCTGTTTCTCTTTTAGCTCGGGGAAATCGGCTTTAATGATGGCGCGGGCTTCGGTTTCTACCTGCGAAAAATCGCCATAAATCTGCGCATTCCACGGCGCGGCGAAATCTTGATACAACCGCTCCATCGGCGCGTTAAACGGCTTCGGCGCGAAACGTAAAGTGGCAATGGCCTGATCGGTGATTTGTGCACAAAGGCGCAGCGGACGTTCAATGGTCAGGCGACGGTAGCCGAAATCGGTGCTGTTAAAGATTTTGCTGGCGAAGGTTTTCGGCGCGTCTTTTTTACTGCTGGCGGACTGACGGCCACGGCTGGATTTTTGTTCCGGCGCTTTCTCTAATCCCAGCTCATACAGCGGGGTCGGATTGATCACCGCAAAATTACCAAAGGTGCGGGTGATGAGTCTGATGTCATCTTCGCCCATCAGATTACGCTTCGACCCTAACGATTTGCGCATTTTACCGCACAGGTTTGAGCCGTCGATCAGCTGAACCTTGCCCTTACGTGCGCTGTCTTTGTTATTCGACAGGATCCACACATAAGTCGAAATGCCGGTGTTGTAGAACATGTCGGTCGGCAGCGCGACGATGCCTTCAAGCAGGTCGGCTTCCAGGATGTAACGGCGGATTTCACTTTCACCGCTGCCCGCCCCGCCGGTAAACAATGGCGAACCGTTAAGAATAATGCCGATGCGGCCGCCGCCCTCTTTGCCGCCATCGCGCATTTTGCTGATCAGATGCAGCAGAAACAGCAGCGAACCGTCGGAAACACGGGGTAATCCGGCACCGAAACGACCATCAAAACCTTTCAGAGTATGTTCGTCGCTGATCTCGGTTTCGATTTTCTTCCAGTCCACACCGAACGGCGGATTGGAGAGCATGTAGTCAAATCTGTCGGCGGGAAGCTGATCATTGGAAAGTGTGTTGCCGAGTTTAATCAGGCTGACGTCCTGCCCTTTGATCAGCATGTCGCCTTTGCAAATGGCGTAGGATTCCGGGTTCAGTTCCTGTCCGAATGCCCGCATCACGGCGTTCGGATTCAGCTCGTGCAGGTATTCCATCCCCGCCGATAAAAAGCCGCCCGTACCCGCCGTCGGATCGTAAATGGTGCGGATGATCCCGTCGCGGGTCAGCGCCTCATCGTCTTTCATAAACACCAGCGCGGTGGTCAGGCGCACAATGTCACGCGGCGTAAAGTGCTCACCCGCCGTTTCATTGGATCCTTCGGCAAAACGGCGGATCAGTTCTTCAAACACCAGCCCCATATCGTGGTTGGATACCGCCGCCGGGCTGAGATCGGTCGCTGCGACTTTTTGCACCACTTTATACAACAAATTGGCTTCGTCGAGCTGACTGATAAATTCGCTGAATTTGAAGTGTTCAAAAATCTCGCGGGCATCGGTGGAGAAGCTCTGAATGTAGTTCTCCAGATTATCCCGGGTGTCTTTTTGCCCAAGCTTGCTGAGGTTCATCGGCGAGGTATTGAAAAACGCCAGTCCGCCGGTGGCGCGCAAAATCAGCTTCTCCTGCGCTTCTTCCGGCAACGCCATGGCGTGCACTTTTTGCGCCTGTATCACGACCGCGTCTTTGCTGTTTTCCAGCACGCATTCCAGACGGCGCAGCAAGGCAAAGGGAAGAATGATGCGTCCGTACTGCGACTGTTTGAAATCACCACGTAGTAAATCAGCCACTGACCAGATAAAGGCAGCGGTTTGGGAAAAGTCCATTTGGGTCATAGTTCATCCATGGTGGGCAGGTTGATGAGAGATAAGCGCATTGTTCAACTTATTAAACTCAATAAACCTTATAAATACCATGGATATTTAACTTTTATTCTTATACAACAACACCTTACGAGTACCACTTAAACAAACAGGTATTTAACGCTAAGAACTTTTTTGTGATCGACTTCAAGTTTTTCCCTTTCCTGCCGATACTAAAACTTAAGATTCCTTCCAGGGAAACGCTCATGCTAAAGACTATCCGTTCGCGCATTATCACCGCCTGTATCGCCATCGTAGCGTGCTCGCTGGTTATCAATACGTTCCTCAGTTACACCGTTGCTAACAAATACAACCGTCAGGCGACTGACAGTACGCTGAACGCGCTGACCTCCAGCCACACGCAAGGGATCAGCGACTGGGTGAGTTCTAAAACACGGATGATCGATTCACTGCAACAGGTTGCGCTGTCGGAAGATCCGATCCCGGTTCTCAAACAGATCGCCAGCGCAGGTGGGTTTACTAACGTCTACGTCGGATACGCGAATAAAACCGCGAAGTTCTCCGATCCGACCGGTGTGCCCGCAGATTACGATCCGACCGGTCGCCCGTGGTATACGCAGGCAGCCGACGCCGGACATCCGGTTGCCACGCCACCGTATATTGATGCCGGAACCGGTAAGTTGGTGGTGACTTTCGCCGTGCCTGTCATGGAATCTGGCACGCTGAAAGCGATTGTGGCGGGCGATGTATCGATGGACAGCGTGGTGAATAACGTTAATACCGTTCATCCGACGCCAGGCAGTTTCGGCATGCTGGTGGATAAATCCGGCGTTATCATTGCACATCCTGACGCCAGTCTGGCGCTGAAGCCCTTTACTGCACTGGCGCAAGGCGTGGATTTACCGGCGCTGTTAGCGGCGAATTCCCCGCAGGATATTGAACTCAATGGTGTGGTGAAACGCGTGCGCGCCATGCCGGTGGCAGGCACGGAATGGTACACACTGGTGGCGCAGGATCAGAAAGAGTCCACGGCGGGTATGCGATCCCTGCTGACGTCTTCGGTGATTACGCTGATAGTGATTGTGTTGCTCTCGGCTGCGGTGATCGGGCTGATTATCAGCAAATCCTTCCGCCGCCTTTCTGTGGTGCGGGATACACTCAACGCCATAAGTTCCGGCGAAGATGACCTCACGCAACGTCTGCCAACGGACGGCCACGACGAGGTGACGCAAATCGCGCAGGCGTTCAACACCTTTGTCGATAAACTCAGCAAGGTAATGTCGGAGATCCGCACCACCAGCGAATCGGTCAAAATTGCCGCCGATGAAATTGCCGCAGGGAATAACGATTTGTCCGGGCGTACCGAATCCGCGGCGGCCAGCCTGCAACAAACAGCGGCGTCGCTGGAGCAAATCACTGCCACGGTTTCTCAGTCGGCGAGTTCCGCTAAACAGGCGTCCGGCACTGCGCGATCGGCCTCTGAAGCTGCCACACGCGGTGACGAAGTGGTGACCAGAGTCATCACGACAATGGAAAGCATTGAAACGGCGTCGTCGAAAATCGGCGATATTACCGGCGTTATTGACGGTATCGCTTTCCAGACCAATATTCTGGCGCTGAATGCCGCGGTAGAAGCCGCACGCGCAGGTGAACAAGGCCGTGGTTTTGCGGTGGTCGCCAGCGAGGTGCGCAGTCTGGCACAGCGCAGCGCACAGGCGGCGAAGGAGATCAAAGTGCTGATCGAATCTACCGTCAGCAGCGTGGCATCGGGTTCAGCGCAGGTCCGGCTGGCCAGCGACAGCATGAGTGAGATCGTCAGTAATGTGGCGAATGTCAGCAGCGCGATGCTGGAAATCACTCACGCGTCTGAGGAACAGATGCAGAGCATTCACGAAATTAACCGTGCCATTACCCAGCTCGACGGCATGGTGCAGCAGAACGCGGCGATGGTTCAGCAATCCACCGGCGCCGCGTCGGCGTTGCAGGAACAGGCAACCGGACTGGCGATCGCCGTGGGGCATTTCCGGGTGTAATCAACGCTAATCAGGACGGGTCAATGTCATGAAAAAGGCCGGACATCTGTAAAATGTCCGGCCTTTTTGTATGCGCGGCGCGGGCGTTATGCTTTCAGTTCACGCTCAACCAGCGTCGTCAGCACGCCGATACCCAGCGGAATAATATCGTCATTAAAGTCATAACGCGGGCTGTGCAAAGACGCTGACGGCGTAGCGCCATCGGCACCTAACCAGAAGTACGCGCCCGGACAGGCTTCGAGTAAATAGGCAAAGTCTTCGGCAGCCATCGACGGCGCATTGTTGAAATGCACTTTCTGAATGCCCGGCGTGTTCTCTGCCGCGACACGCACAATATCCGCCTGCGCCGCATGATTTTGCGTCACCGGATAGCCATATTCCCAGCGCACTTCCCCTTTCACACCAAACGGCTGCGGCACCGCTTTGACGTATTCCTCAATCAGCTGCCAGCAGGTTTCACGGGTTTTACTGCTCAGGCAACGCAGTGTTCCCGACATTTGCAGCGTTTCCGGGATCACGTTGATGGCTTCACCGGCCTGAAGCTGGGTCAGGCTGATCACCGTTTGTTCCAGCGGCGACAGACGGCGGGAAATCAGACTTTGCAGAGATAAAATCAGTTGCGCGCCAGCCACCACCGGATCGGCACCGAGTTCAGGCATCGCCGCGTGGCAGCCCTTTCCGGTGAGGGTGATATAGAAATTGTCCTGTGACGCCATCATCGGCCCCTGACTGACTGCCACTTCGCCGACCGGCAAGCCCGGCCAGTTATGCAGCGCGTAAACCGCCTGCATCGGGAAGCGTTCAAACAGCCCTTCTTTCACCATCATTTCACCGCCACCGAAATTCTCTTCTGCTGGCTGGAAGATGAAATGCACCGTGCCGCGAAAATGGCGGTTCTCACTAAGATGTTTTGCCAGCCCCAGCAAAATCGACGTATGCCCGTCGTGACCGCAGGCGTGCATCAGCCCCGTGTTTTGCGACTGGTGAGCGAAATCATTCAGTTCATGAATAGGTAACGCATCGATATCTGCGCGCAAGCCAATGGACGGCCCTTCGCCGTTTCGCAACGTGGCGATAACGCCGGTTTCCGCAATCCCCGTGTGAACTTCAAGACCAAATGACAGCAACAGCTCACTGATTATTTTTGCGGTGCCATGTTCATTCAGCCCCAGTTCCGGGCGCATATGGAAGTCCCTGCGCCAGTGTTTTGCCTGCTCAATAATGTGTTGGGAAATGACCGCCATAAACCCTCTGTGCTGTTCTGAATCCAAAGCGATGAGTTGCTCTCACCGGCACGCTAATGGGTTCAAAGTATCACATCCCGTCGTGAACAGATAAACGTGAAATCGGGTTGTTTGCCTGTGCCTGGCACGTTAATTATTATCCGTGATCCCGGCGGTACAGTTCCCATTCATCGATACCCCGGCCATCTGCAAATACGCAGTCGGCACGGACACCGTGCGGCGTTTGCACACTCACCGATCTGCCGCCTCTCTCATGACAATAGACTGCCGCCTGATTCGCCATACCGGTCTGATGTTTTTGCAGTTTAGGGTGCTCACTGACACAACCCGCCAGTGCTGAAACCATGATGATAAAAAAGAGTTTTTTCATAACGAGCCTTCATAAAAAGAATAAGCGACGGAGGATTCTATTCCCCGCCGCTTCCGGTTATCTACTCCCGTATTCTTAAAAGTCGTGCTGTTTTGGCTTCGTTTATCAGGCGTTCAGCTTTCAGGACAATCTCGTTTTCGCCACGGTTCGCAAACACGAAGAAGGCGGCAACCGCCGCCTCTGCCGGAAGAAGCTGAGTGGTGGGTGATAGCGGAAATGGTCTGAATCAGAAGAAATGAACCCATAAGCTTGATATTGGCATGGCAAGGATCAGCGCCGGCAGCATATTGGCGACCGGGAAGATTTTGATGCCGCAAATACGGAAACCGGTGGCGAACATTAATACACCGCCGACGGCGGAGAAGTCCGCCTGCATTTCCGGCGTGGTCAGCGGCAGAATAAATACTGCGCCGTACGCCAGCAGCAACTGGATGATGAGCTGCGGCACCGCGACCACCGCCACGGCGAAACCGAGTGTGGTGGCAAAAATAGCGGCGGTGAACAAATCGAGGAACGATTTGGCGATTAGCACGCTGGTATCACCGGTCATGCCCTCATGCATGGAACCGAAAATCCCGGTACCGCTGGCGCAAAACAGCACGATAATCGCCACGTAGCTTTGCAAAAACTGTTCCTGAGACGCCTGATCACCCGGATCGGATTTCACAAAAACCTCCACCAGACTGCGCGCTTTACTGCCCAGCTTGCCGATGCCCTTCTCCAGATAACAGAGTTCGCCCAGCAGCGCACCGAGGATAACTGACAGCACCATCACCGGCATGTGGCTGACTTTAACTACCAGCACGACGCCCATACACATCGAGGCCGCACCGAAAATCAACGGCATCGACGTCCGCAGACGTTCCGGCAGCCGGTGACTGAGTAACGCGCCGACAATCCCGCCAAGCAATACGGCGGAACCGTTGATATAAGGTCCGATAATCATGAGTTATTACTCCTGGTCATTAACTTCATAGTTCCGCCGTTGCCTTCTTATTTTTTAGTAAAGCCTGGAATAAAGCGGTTCACATCCACGTCGAGGAACTCGCTGCGCTGGAAATTCGCTTTCAGGTTGTAAGGTACTGTGCAGTCGAAAATGGTTTTGCAGGCAATACCGTGGTCGCGTATCGACGGGCTGAAGGCCGGATCGGAAGACGGATCAAGCGGATGGCAGCGCACGCCGGGAATAAAGACCGTGCTGACATCGCCCTGATAACGGGTGGTCATCGCCCAGATCACGTCGTTGAGATCGAAAATATCAACGTCTTCATCCACCAGCATCACATGTTTCAGCTCTGAGAAGGCAGCAAATGCCAGCAATGCTGCCTGACGCTGACGACCTTCATCCGCCGCAAAGCGTTTTTTCACCTGCAATACCGCGAGGTATTTACCGGTACCCGGTGACGGGCAGTGAACGTTCTGCACAAAGCCCGGCAACGCACGTTCTACCATTTGCAAAATACTGGCTTCGGTCGGGATACCGGCCATATTGGTGTGTTCATCGCTCGGCCCAATACAGGTTTGCAGGATCGGATGGCGGCGGTGGGTAATGGCTTTCACTTTAATCACCGGCACTTCGGCCTGTGCCGCACCGGTATAACCCGGGAATTCAGGCATCGCTTTGCCGGTATTCGTGTTCTGGTCTTCGCGAACACGGTAGTTCGGCACCAGTTCACCTTCGATGACCACTTCGGCGTTGGCAATACCGCGCGCATTGACGGTCAGGGCATCCACCAGTTCCACGGCCTGATTACGCAGGCTGCCTGCTATCGACAGCTCGTCAAAGCCCAGCGGCGTAGTTGGCGGCTCAAAACACGCACCGATTTCAATCGCCGGATCAACGCCGATGCTGATGGTAATGGGCAGCGCTTTGCCTGCGGCTTCGGCTTTTTGACGGAACACATCCAGATGGCGGCCAGGCACAAAATACATGGAGATTTCATCTTTGCTCTGCACGCACAGACGGTGAATGGTGACGTCATGCTCGCCGGTTTCAGGGTCAGCGGCGTAGCACATGCCAAGGGTGAAATACGGGCCCGCATCTTCCGGCGTATTGGTCGGCGCTGGCAAAATTTTCAGAATGTCGAAATCCGGATCGGTCGCCAGATGAACCACTTCCTGACAGACCGCTTTTTCACGCGGAATAACAATCGGCGGAATGGGATTAGACACAGAATCTTTCAGCATAAACGCCAGATTTTCCGGCGTGGTGCCAAACAGACGCGCCACACGTTTGCGCGAAGACAGCAGACCAATCAGCACCCGCATGTCGTTATACCCTTTGACCTTATTAAAGATCATCGCCGGCCCCACCTGAGTCGGACGTTTGACGGTGCCGTGTGCGCCAACGTAGCGGTATACTCCGGATAACTCCGCAATCGGGTCTACAGGTTCATCGGTGTAGATCAGTTCGTCGTCGTACTGGCTCAACACCTCCAGCGCGGAACGAAGATCAGTCACTTTTGTTTTTTCTTCAGACATCTCATGCCCCTTTAATTCATGTCATTGAGGATACAGCGGCCTGCTGTTCATCGCCGCTACCCCGCCAGTTTGCAAAGAATGGGTGATAAGAGTCCAATAACAATACGCGGCTTTTTAATAAGGGATTATTATGAGAAAAATGCACCGGAGGACATATGGATTACCGACAATTACACTCGTTTGTGGTGCTGGCGGAAGTGCTGCATTTTGGTAAAGCTGCTCTGCAACTGAACATCGCCCAGCCCGCATTAAGCCAGCAAATAAAGGCACTGGAACAGTCTCTGGGGATCCCCCTTTTCACCCGTGATAAGCGCCATGTGGCGCTGACCTTCGAGGGGCAGCAACTGGTAGAAGAAGCGCGCATCGCCATCACCCACTACGAGAAATTCCTTGAGAACGCCCGCAGTTTGCGGCTTGGACATAAAGGACAACTCAAACTGGGTTATGTCGGATCGTCGATTCTGGATCCGGCCCTCGCGCTGTTAATTAATGGTTACCGCAAACATAAACCCGATATTGATATCGTCATTGAAGAACATAACGTTCACGAGCAGCTAACACTTTTGCTCAATTATCAGCTGGATATCGCGCTGGTGCGTTCACCGGTGCCGCAGTTCCCTGAGCTGGAATATCTCGACGTTGCTACCCGTCCGCTGATTGCAGTGCTCCCGCGCGACCATCCGGCCTGTTCAGGGCAAAAAATCGACCTATCCTCGCTGTCGGACTCTCCGTTTCTTATCCAGAAAGATCCGCCGGGTGTCGGCCTCGGCTGGTCAGCACTTAACGCCTGCCAGCAGGCCGGATTTGTGCCGCAGAAAATTCAGTTCACACGCGATGTATCGGTGGCTATCGGGCTGGTATCGATGGGCATGGGCGTGACGTTAGTCCCGGAAACCCAACGATCAGTGATGATCCCCGATGTGAATTACTGCTTCCTGACCGATCCCGGTGCGACCACCACGCTGACGCTCAGCTGGCAGCGGCATCTGAAAAACAAAGCTCTGGCGGATTTCATCCGTTATGCGCGGGAACTGACGAAGCCAGTTAAGGGAAAAAAGCAGGACTAAAAGAGGAACAAACTGAAGAAGCCGGACTTCAGGATTAATCCCAACGCCATCGCCGACTATGCTTAAGGCTTCGTGATAAAAAATGCCGCAAAGGCACCCGCGAAGTCACCCCCTTTTTGGATTCAAATTTTGTAATACCGGAGGTCTGGCATGAGCAACCATGACAATGAAACACATCAGTCCCACCTTAAAATGAAAGTGAACGGCCAGATCCGCCAGCTGGTCGTGGATACACGCACCACCCTGCTGGACGCCTTGCGCGAAAACCTGCAACTGACCGGCACTAAAAAAGGGTGCGATCACGGTCAGTGCGGTGCCTGTACCGTTATCGTCGATGGCCGCCGTATCAACTCCTGCCTGACATTGGCAGTGATGCATCAGGACGCCGACGTCACCACTATTGAAGGTCTTGGCACGCCTGACAACCTGCATCCGATGCAGGCCGCATTTATCAGACACGACGGCTACCAGTGCGGTTACTGCACGCCGGGGCAGATCTGCTCCTCAGTCGCCGTGTTACAGGAAATCGAAAGCGGCATTCCCAGCCACGTCACGCTGGATCTGGTTTCCCCTCCTGCGCGTACCGCAGAAGAAATCCGCGAACGTATGAGCGGCAATATCTGCCGCTGCGGCGCGTATTCCAACATTCTTGCCGCTATTGAAGACGTCGCCGGAGGGCAAAAACCATGAAGGCTTTTACCTATGAACGGGTGAAGACACCCGCCGACGCAGCCAGCAGTGCCTTACAGCATCCCGGTGCAAAATTTATTGCGGGCGGCACCAACCTGCTGGATCTGATGAAACTTGAGATCGAGCAACCTTCCCATCTGATCGACGTCAACGGTCTGGCACTGGATACCATTGAACCCGATGGCAACGGCGGCTTGCGCATTGGCGCGCTGGTACGTAATACCGATCTGGCCGCTGATTTGCGCATCCGCCGCGACTATGCCGTGCTGTCGCGGGCGCTGCTGGCGGGAGCCTCCGGCCAGTTACGCAATCAGGCGACTACCGCCGGTAACCTGCTCCAGCGTACCCGCTGCCCGTATTTTTACGATACCAACCAGCCGTGCAATAAACGTCAGCCCGGCAGTGGTTGTGCGGCCATCAGGGCCTTCAGCCGCCAGCATGCCGTCGTCGGCGCAAGCGCGGCCTGCATCGCCACACACCCGAGCGACATGGCCGTCGCGATGCAATTGCTCGATGCCGTAGTGGAAACCATCAACCCTGACGGCGCGGTGCGCCTCATTCCGCTGGCCGACTTCTACCTTGCACCGGGCGATACGCCACATCTGGAAACCGTGCTGGCCAAAGGTGAACTAATCACCGCCGTTATCCTGCCGCCCCCTGCGGGAGGCACGCATGTTTACCGCAAAGTCCGTGACCGCGCATCTTACGCTTTTGCGCTGGTGTCGGTTGCTGCCATCGTACAGCCCGACGGCACCGGTCGTGTCGCACTCGGCGGTGTGGCGCATAAACCCTGGAGGCTGGCAGAAGCCGATGCACAGGTGGCGAACGGTGCGGGAGAGGTTTACGCGCGGTTGTTCGCCGCTGCGCAACCGACGCCTGAGAATGCGTTCAAGCTGATACTGGCGAAGCGAACGCTCGCCTCCGTGCTGACTGAAGCGAGGGCATAACAAATGAAATTCGACACGCCTGCAACAGACAATCCGATCGACCAGATGAAAGTGGTTGGTCGTGCGCATGACCGCATCGACGGTCCGCTGAAAACCACCGGCACCGCGCCCTACGCCTATGAATGGCAGAATGAAGTGCCGGGCGCCGCTTACGGTTATGTCCTCGGGGCCGCCATTGCCAAAGGCCGGATCACCGCGATGGACCTGCATGACGCCGAAAGCGCGCCCGGCGTGCTGGCCATCGTCACCGCGGCCAACGCCGGGAAGCTGGGCAAAGGTGAGATGAATACCGCCGCACTGCTGGGCGGCCCGCAGATTGAACACTATCATCAGGCGATTGCTGTGGTTGTGGCGGAGACGTTCGAGCAGGCACGCGCCGCCGCGTCATTGATCCACGTTGACTACCAGCGTGAACAAGGTACGTACAGCCTGGCGGAGCAAAAGCCTGCCGTCACCACTCCGCCGGAAGATACGCCAGACAAAACCGCAGGTGATTTCGACACCGCCTTCGCTGCCTCGCCGGTGCAGCATGACGCCATTTATACGACGCCGGATCAGAGCCATATGGCGATGGAACCGCACGCCTCGCTGGCCGTCTGGGAAGGCGACAAGCTGGTCCTGCGCACCTCGAACCAGATGATCGCCTGGTGTCGCAGTGAACTTGCCAAAACGCTGAATATTCCCGAAGAGAAGGTGCGGGTGATTTCGCCGTACATCGGCGG
>Ga0308161_1001960_pt1 | contig 22980 bp, 21 predicted proteins | sample PhyFR2_FD_201034 | JGI IMG/M metagenome (GOLD analysis project Ga0308161, IMG submission 201034) | Phyllosphere microbial communities from UC Gill Tract Community Farm, Albany, California, United States - DLSLF.R2 | ecosystem: Host-associated > Plants > Phyllosphere > Unclassified | place: USA...
GCGCTGTTCCCCGACAGCCAGCGATGTCTGCCTGATCCACGATGGGCCATGAGCAGCGATCTCCTGCGCCACGGGCGGCGCTCCATCATCGGTCAGGTATATGTGCTGACCACGACAACATGCCAGCGCCGCCGACGCTTTGAATGCGGCGCTACCGCAGGCTGCGTCTCCAGCCAGTTTGAGGAACTGGAGCGACAAGGCCTGGTCCAGTCACTGGCATGGGTGGTGATGCCGGATCATGTGCATTGGATGTTGCAACTACGTGCGTCGGAGCTGTCGGGTATCGCCCGTCGGTTCAAGTCATCCAGCGCGTTGTCCTTGAATCGGCTGGTCGGTCGTCGCGGCGTGGTCTGGCAGTCCGGGTACTTCGATCATGCGGTCAGGGCAGAGGAATCGTTGCATCGCCAGGCTCTGTATATCCTGGGAAATCCCATTCGAGCGGGCCTGGCCAGGGAGATTGGCCAGTATCCCTATGCGTGGTCGATCTGGTAGAGCCGGCCGCTGGCCGGCAACCAGGCGGTGTTTCCGGAGATTCATGAGGCTGCCGACCAGCGGTCGGCACTACCACGGGGCAGGCGCGCGGGATTTTCCTGTCGGGTAGTGCCGGCCGCTGGCCGGCAACCAGGCGGTGCGTCCGGAGGTTCATGAGGTTGCCGGCCAGCGGCCGGCACTACGGCAGGGTGAGCCGATACACCAGCACCCGGTTGTCGTTGTCGTACGCACTGTCGCAGTGCTCACCCTGCATGCGGCAGTTGCGGGCGGTGAAGTCGTTGTCGTTGCCGATCAGCAGCAGTACGTCGTTCGGGTGCTCTGGATCAAGCGCCGGCAACACGTCCATTGCTTCCCACTTCTCCGACAGCAATCCCGGGTGAGGGCCGCGCCCTGTATCCAGGTCCAGCCCGGCCCGGGCCAGCTGTGGCCGGTCGAGCAGGTTCAGCACCTCATTGACCTTGGCGGGCACGATGCCGGTCTTCAACATGGCGTCAGCCGGATCGGCCAGCACCGATACCGTGCCGGTCTCATAGGCCGTGTCCACCAGATTGGAGGCCTGCGCCACGTTCACCAGCAGCACCGATTTATAGACGATCGGGTCGTTGCCCTCCTTGCCCAGTCCATTGCCATCGCGCGCCAGCATCAGGAAACGCTCGTTGTCCAGCGCACGCAGTTCGCTCTGTGCAGCGGTACGGTCGAGCTTGCCTTTGCCGTCGTGGGCGTAGGCGGGCAGGATCATCACATGGTGGCCCACCGGTTGCGTCGGCGTCGGGTTGGCAGACACGTCGTAGACCAGCACGCGGGTGTTGATGCGGCCGGCGGCATTGCCCGCCGCGCTGTCCTGCATCAGCGCGCTCTGCAGGGCAACGAACAGCCGTGTGCCGTCGGGCGACAGGCCCATGCCTTCCACGCCCTGGTTGTTGCGGCGCCCGGTCTGCGGCGGGGCCAACGATCCAAAGGCAGGCTTGCCATCACGTTGTGGCTGGATCGCCTGCGGCGGCACGATCACGCCCTGCAGCTGCCCCTGTGCGTTGAAGTAATAGACGTTGGCGGTGTACTCGTCGCCGATGTAGAAGTGGCCGTCCGCAGTGAACTGCAGCGATTCGGCATCAAGTGCGACCTTGCCGGCCCCCGCGCCCACGGCGGGTGAGGGCAGCACCACGCCACGCTGGATGATGGTGTGATCACCGGGGTCGGCACCGGTGAATGGCTGGCCGTTGTAGTCCTTCAGCACCAGCCCCTTTTCCGGCTTCATCGTCAGCGTGCCGAAGCTCTCTGGCTTGTCTGCAGGCCAGTCGATGCGCAGCTGCATGTGCTCCAGGCGGCCAGCGTAGTCGTAGAACAGGCCGGCCTCCGGATCGTTGCGACCGCGGTCGGGCAGGGTCCACAGCACCCCTTCATAGCCATGCGCGGTACGCCGCCACGTGCCCGGCTGTACCGCCAACGACGAGAACGAGCCCAGCGTATCGCCGAGGAAGTCCACGGTGCCGGCCGGCAATCGTCCGGCGGCGACCAATCCCTTGTCCACGTAAGTGAAGCTGGCCACGTCCACCGCGCGTGGTGGCATGCCGCGGGCTTCATGCGGTGCGTTGTAGCCGCTGACCGAGAGCGCGGCCAACAGCAGGGCAGTAACGGACATCAATGGACTCCTCGGCCGGCGATCAGAAACGGATGTCGATGGTACCGAACACCTGGCGCGGTGCCGACGCATGGAACACATACAGCTTGCCGGCCGGGTCGCTGGGGGCGAACACGCTCGAGTCCAGGTTGCTGGCGTAGCGCTTGTCACCTACGTTGGTCACGTTCAGCGACAGGCGCATGCCCTTGGCGAAGCCAACCTGACCGAAATCGTAGCCACCGGCCAGGTCGAACACGGTGAAGCCACCAAAGCCCTGGTCGTTGGTATAGGTGTAGAAGCGTTCGCCGGTGTACTTGCCGCGCAGGCTGGCGAACCAGCCGTTGTCGCGCCAGGTGATTTCGGTGGCCAGCAGCTGCTTGGGCGTGTCGGTCTGGATCTTGCCCTTGATCTGCTGCTCGGCGCCGGCCTGGGTGTAGTTGGAGGCATATGTCGAGCGGTTCAGCGACGCCGAGGTGTACCAGCTGAAGTGCTCGTTCGGTGTCCACAGCACGGTCAGTTCAGCACCGCGGCTGTCGACGCCGCCGACATTGTAGAAACGGTTGCCGCAGGTGGGGCCGACCGGCTGCCGCGAATCGCAGGGGTTGTACTGCAGCAGGCGATTGTCGAAGCGCACGCTGTAGGCAGCGACCGATGCCTGCAACGTATCGGTGACGAAGCGATAGCCCGCCTCCAGCGAGCGTGATTCTTCCGGCTTCAGGTCGCCCTGCGCGTTCCAGGTGGCCTGGCTGACCGCCTGTGGGCCAAGCTTGAAGCCGCCCTGGAACATGGCGATGTTCTCGGCGTAGCTGGCGAACACTTCGTGATGCTCGCTGAGGCGGAAGTTGGCGCCCACGCTGGGCAGGAAATCCCTGCTGGCCTTCAGCGAACCGGTGGCGAACTGGTTGTTCGAGCTCGGCAGGATCGGTGTCTTCGCATCGCCGGGCAGCGCCTGTGCGTCGGAGGTGGCGTGCGGGCTCTTGGCGCCGAACTCCAGGGTCAGGCGGTCATCGAGCAGGCGCCAGGTGTCCTTCAGGAAGAACTGGTGGGTCTTCCAGCGCGTACGCTGGGCGAACACGCCCACATCCGAGGGCAGGGTGTTCATGCCGCTGAGGTCGCGTGGACCGTCCACCGCCGTCTGGTAGCGTTCGGCGCTGCTGGTGTTGCGTTCGTACCAGAGGCCACCTTCGAGGCGGTGCGCGCCCAGCTCCCAATCGAAGGACAGCGTGCCGCCATCGCGGTCGATGGTGTAGATGGTGTTGCGGAAGATGATCGGGATTTCCTGCGCGGTGCCTTTGTTGGACCACGCACCGCTGTTCCAGTTGTGGCCTTCGCCGCGGTCATCGTGGTGGTAGGCCAGTGCCCGCAGGCTGAAGCCATCGGCCAGGAAGAAATCACCGGCCAGGTAGTAGAGGTTGTCATCGCGCAGGATCTGCCCGGCGGTGAATGCGCCGTCGGCGTCCTTGTCCGGACCGCTGTTGTCGCACTTCTTCGCATTGAGGCTGGCGGTGTTGCAGTAGGCCTTGGCCACGGCCTTGTTCCAGTCCGGTGCGTAGCCGCCCCAGTCCCAGCCCAGGCCGCGGGACATCTCGTCCTTGGACAGGTAGAAGTAGTCCGCCTGGCTGGTCCGCGAGGTGTCGACGAAACCTGTGATCTGGCCGCTGCCGAAGTTCCACACGCCCTTCGCGTTGAACTGCTTGGTAGTGGATTTGTTGTACGCGGTCTGGTCGTTCCACAGGTCCGAGACCGCGTTCATGCCCGACACGTAGCCGGAGAATCCGTTGTACTCGCCGCTGTCCACGCGCACGAAGGTGCGACGGTTGGCATCGCTGCCGAAGGTCTGCACCACGCGGCCGCCCAGTTCCTGCGCCGGGCGGTCGGAGGTATAGGAAATGGTGCCGCCGAGGTTGCTGGTGGACGGCGTGCCGAGGCTGCCGATGCCCACCGCCAGTTCGGCGCCCTCCATGTTCTCGCTGATCAGCGCACGGTTGATGGTCAGCCCGTTGTAGTTGTTGTACGCACCATCGCCCAGCGGCACGCCGTCCAGCGTGTAGCCCAGGCGGGTGGAGTTGAAACCGCGCAGGCTCAGGGTCATCGACTGTTCGTTGGTGCCCAGCGCGTCGGCCGACTGCGCGTTGACGCCGGGCAGCAGGTTGAGCGTCTTCTGCAGGCTGGTACCCGGCGGCAGGATGTCCAGGTTCTCGCGGGTGATGCGCTGCACCTGGCGCGCCTCGCCACTGCCGATGACTGAAACCGCATCGAGTTCGGTGGCCGACGGCGCCTGCTGCGCCCACGCGGTCGGTGCAAGGGCCAGGGACAACGCAGCAGCCAACAGGGTCTTGGTCATGGAACAGGCACTCAGGCAAGCGCGAGCCGCCGCATGGAAGCGGAGCTCAGGCAGATGAAAGGGGAAACACGCGATGCGATCACGGGCGTCTTGGGCGCCGCGCGATCAGCGTGAAAATGGTGCGCTAGACAGATGACTGTCTGGTGACATGGTCATCGAACCCCGTGCCACGGGTAGATGCCAACCTTGGTTGGCATGCAGCGCTGCGGGCCGCTGCGTTGTGTTGTCGAGAGGCGCCAACCAAGGTTGGCATCTACCGGAGTAGCAGCGTCGACGGGATCAACCCGCGTTGCGCGGCTTGCGTGTGCGTTTGGGTTTTGCTGCATCACCGCCGCTGGCGGCACCATCCTCCAACGCCTGCAGCCACGACAGCGTATCGACATAGTCGATGAAGTGGCGCAGATACCCGGGGCTGGTCGCCTGCATCGTGTCCAGCATGCGCTGCACCAGCACCGCCGAGTTCAGCGGCCCACCATCCGCCGGGGCTTCGGTGCGCAGCGAGCGGCGCACCTGCAGTTCGCTGCGCAGCTCGGACCACTCGCGGCGCACGTCGTCCAGCATCGGCACCTGCGGGTAGTGCAGCAGCGATCGCGACCCGGTGTCGAGGTCGCGCACCAGGGCACGCAATCCCTCCAAAGGCGAGGACTCAGCTGCCATTGCTGTTCTTCTCGCCCGGCGCAGCAGCCTTGGGCTTGGGAATCGGCGCGATCTCCACACGGCGGTTGCGCGCGCGGCCATCTTCGTTTGCATTGGAGCTGACCGGCTGCTCGCTGCCGAACGCCGCGGCGAACACCGCATCGGCCGGTACGCCGTCGGCGATCAGGGTACGGGTCACCGTCAGCGACCGCTGTGCGGACAGCTCCCAGTTGTCGGCGAAGCGGCGGTTGCCTTCCCGCACCGGTGCGTCATCGGTGAAACCGCTGACCATCAGGATCTCTTCGCGCGTGCCGAGATAGGCCGCCAGCGGCGCGGCCAGGCTGCGCAGCAGTTCCTGGCCTTCCGGCTGCAGCTGGTCCGAGTTCAGCGCGAACAGCACGCTGCCGCTGATGCCGATGCGGCCATTCACCAGCGTCACCCGGCCGGCGGCGAGCGGGCCAGCCAGCGCCTGCTCCAGCGTCTGCAAGCGCTTGGCTTCGGCCTGGCGCTGCTTGACCTCCTGGTCCAGCCGCTGCGACAACTCCAGCTGCACGGCGACCACGCCGACCAGGATCAGCACGAACGCGCCCAGCAGCACCGACATCAGATCGCCGAATGCCGCCCAGATCGGGGCGTGTGAGCCGCCGTCGACCTCCAGCTCGTCGCTCATGCGCTGCCGGCCTTGCCGCGGCGCGCGGCCAGCTGCTGCAGTTCTTCCATCACCTGTTTCTGCGACAGCAGGCTGAGGTCGACCACCTCGCGCGCCTGTGCCACGTAGTACGCCAGCTGCTCATCGCTGCGCGCCAGCGAGGCATCCAGCGCACCGCCAATCTGCTCCAGGCGCCCGGAGAGCTCTGCCGAAGCGGTGCCGAACTGCTCGACGGCAGCGCCGAAGGTGCTGGCCAGCTGGCCCACTTCACCGGCACTGCCATTGAGCAACGTGGCGATGCCATCGAGCTTGCCGGTCTCGGCCGCGATATGGTCGCTGAAACGGTTGCCGACGCGTTCAAGCAGTTCGGCCGAGCCTCCGACCAGTGCATCCACAGCGGTGCGCTGCTCGTGCGAGGCGTGGTTGATCGCGTCCAGCAGGGTCTGCACGGTGGCCAGCAGGTGGCCGCGTTCTTCCAGCATCTTGTTGTCGCGCACCAGGCTTTCGGACAGGGTGCTGCGCAGTTCGTTGATGACCTCGGCGGCGGCCTTCGGTGCCGCGGCCGCAGTCTGCAGCAGGGTGGACACTTCGGCCAGCGTGGCGCTGGCCTGGGCACGGCCGTTCTCGCCGATCTGCTGCGCGGTCTGTGCCAACGTGTCGCAGACCTGCTGCTGCTGTTCGGCAAGGCGCTGGCCATTGGCCTGCAGGCGCTCGGCCAGATCGGCCGAAACGCTCTGCAACGCATCGCTCCAGCGCTGCAGGCGCTGTTCGTCGCCTGCCAGCAGCTGGGCCTGCAACGCCGCGTGCGCCTGCTGCAGCTCGGTACTTACCGCGTCCCAACGCAGCTGGCGCTGCTGTTCGCGTGCATCCAGGCCCGCCTGCAGTTCGGCATGCGCCGTGGCGGTGGCGGCCTGTGCGGCCTGCCAATCCTGCAAGCGCTGTTGCTCGTGTTCCTGCAGCAGCGACTGGCCGGCGGCGTGGCGCTCATCCAGTGCCTGCAGCAGCGCCTGCGCACGGTCATCCAGGTGGCTGCTGGCATGCTGCAGCGCCTGCTGCTGGCGCTCGACCAGTTCACTGTTCAATGCATGCTGCTGTTCGGCAGCAGCGCGCCAGGCCTCGGCGTTGCTGCTGGCATCGGCCTGCAGGCGCTCGCCGATGCGTGCCACCAGGGCTTCACCGTGCGTGCTCTGGCCTTCGCTGAAGGACTGCAGATGCTGGCGCAGTTCGGCAACCAGCGCCTGCTGCGCGCCGGTCTGCTCGGCCACTACCTTGGCCCAGCTGGCTTCGGTCGCCACGCGGCTGCGCTCGAAGCCCTCGGCCAGACCATTCAACTGCTGCTGCACGGCCTGTTCGACACGCGAATGCAGCGCCTGGCCGTGGCTGGCCAGGCCGGCCAGGGTGGTTTCGGCCATCGGTTGCAGCGAGCCACCAATGGCCGCAGCACTGGCTTCTGCACCTTCGCGCAGCGACTGCTGCAGCGAGGTGGCCAGGCGTTCCTGCAACGCCTGGCTCTGCGTCAGGAACTCGGCCTGACCGGCCAGCAGGCGCTCATTGGCGGCCGCGCTGTGCTGTTCGAAGGTGCTGGTCATCGCCTGCAGGCGATCGATCAGCGTAGGCAGCGCCGCAGACTGCGACTGCAGCAGGCGCAGCGACTCGGCACGCTGCCAGGCTTGTGAATACGGATGCAGGTCAGTGGCGATGGCGCGGTCCAGCTGCTGCACCACCTGCAGGCGGTCGCGGCGCAGCAGTGCCGACAGCAGGCCCAGCATGGCCGAGCTGGCCACGCCGGCGATGGACGTGCCGAAGGCCACCGCCAGCCCCTGCACCGGCGAGGCCAGCGAGCCGCGGATGGCCGCCATGTCGGTGGCGCTCTGCAGCGCCAGGCCGGTGCCGCGCAGGGTGTCCATCATGCCCAGCAGCGTGCCGAGCATGCCCAGCAGCACCAGCAGGCCTACCAGATAGGGCGTCAGCACCGGCGAGGGCAGGGCGGTGCGTTCGCCTTCCACGCGCAGGCGCACGGCATTGCGCAGGCCCAGCGGCACATGCTCCAGCCACGGTGCCAGGCTTTCCTTGGCCAGCGAAAGGTCAGCCAGTGCGGCGCGCAGGCCATTGCTGGCCTGCCGGTAGCGGTACAGCTCCACGCCACCGGCGATGTAGCAGGCTGCGATGATCGCTGCCACGGCTGCACCCAGCGGGTGCACCGAGACATAGCCGACGCCGATCCAGCACACGGCCAGCAGGCCAGCAAGGAAGACAAGGACGTGGAAAACAGTTCTGGACATGGTGTTCCGGTCAGTGTGAGCGCAGGGCGGCAAGCAGCCCCTGGATCGGGTGGAAGCGCAGTTGCAGCTCGGCGAGCAGCAGCGTGCGCATGTCGTGGCGGAAGGACGCGCGCCAGCCGGGCTGGCCGTGCACGCGTTCGAATCGGGCACCCAGCACCGCCGGGGCGGTGGCAAGCAGGCTGTGCTCGCGCGGGCTCAAGGTCTGCTCCATCACCGCATCGACCTCGGCCAGCCGCGCCAGCTCCGGTGACGCCTGCACCAGCTGGTCGCGCAGGCGGCCGCGCAGGCGGCCGGTAGCGGTCTGGATGGCCTGCTGCAGCACCCGGTAGCGCTGCCGCAACGAAGCGAAGTTCGGCGCGGCGGCGGCCTCGGCCAGGTCCAGCAGGCGCTCGGCCTCGGCATCCTCGCTCAGCGAGGCCAACAGGCTCGCTTCGGCCTGGGCGCAATCGGCCAGCAGGTCATCCAGCGCTTCGGCGGCCTCGGCCGGTTCAGCCAGGCGGCCATCCAGCGCCCCGGCAAGGGCCACGGCACGGCTCCAGTCCACCCACTGGCCGAGGCGATCGGTCAGGGCGGGACTGGAGGCCGGCATCGCGCCGTCGCTGAGACGGGCGAGCAGACGGAGGAAGTCCGGTCCATCCACGACCGGCTGCGCTGCGTTCGCCATCAAGGGGGTGGGGGCCAAAAACCGTTGATTTTACAACCAGATGAGGCCGGCCGTATGAAGGCGGGGGCGAGGGGGCAGCACCGATCGGGCCACAAGGCTTAAAATGGTCGGCTGTACCACCGCACCCCGACTTCTGGAGCTTGAGATGACCGTTGCGCAGTTCTACCCGATCGGCACCCCTGGACAGCCCTGGGGCGACGCCGAACGCGCGCAGTGGCGGGCCCGCCAGCAGCGGCAGCGCAGCTACCACGAAGACGTGGTGACCGCGCTGGAGCGGCTGGACGAGCGCTTCGACGTGGTGCAGTACGGCCAGCTGGACTACGCCCCGGACCACTACCCGCTGTTTGCGGTGGTGAACCACGACTGGAACCCGGCCCTGCCGACCGCGCTGGTCACCGGCGGCGTGCATGGCTACGAAACCAGCGGCGTGCATGGCGCCCTGCAGTTCCTGGAGCAGCACGCCGAGCGATACCTGGGCCGCTTCAACCTGATCGTGGCCCCGTGCGTGAGCCCGTGGGGCTATGAGCGCATCCAGCGCTGGAATCCCAATGCCATCGATCCCAACCGCAGCTTCCGTGACGCCGGCCTGATCGAGGAAGCCGCCTCGCTGATGCGCTGGGTGGCCGAACGCAAGGCCAACATCCGGGTGCACCTGGACCTGCACGAGACCACCGACAGCGATCTGCACGAGTTCGACCCGGCCCGCTGCGCCCGCGATGGCAAGCCCTTCGAGCGCGACACCATTCCCGATGGCTTCTATGTGATCGGCAACAGCGAAGACCCGCAGCACGAATTCCAGAAGGCGCTGATCGCCGCCGTGGCGCCGATCACCCACATTGCCCCGGCCGACGCCGAAGGCAATCTGGTGGGCATGCCGCTGCAGTCGCTGGGCGTGGTGTGGGGTGAGTCGCGCTCGATTGGCGCATGTGCCGGCTTCACCGATGCGCTGTATGCCACCACCACCGAGGTGTACCCGGACAGCCCGCGCACCAACCCGCAGGAATGCAACGACGCCCAGGTGGCGGCGGTGTGCGCGGGGTTGGATTTCGCTCTGGCCAACTGATCGAGTACCGCATTGCGGCGCCGAGCCTTTGCTCGGCCGCTGCAGTGCGCAGCCGGGCCAGTCAGCTCCTTCTGCCCGCTGACGACGACTGTTGGACGCGTCGACCAAGCCGGGCACCGACGCCAGCGGGCAACCGCGCAGAGGTGCCGTCTTCGCCACGAGCATGGCTTCACGGCCCGCGAGCGATGCAATCGCGATGATGTTCTCTCCAGCGAAGCTGCGTGAGACACCATCGGGAATGCTCCAGAATCTGCTTCACCTTGCACCTCTGATCACCGCCGCCATGACCTGCGTAACGGCGCTGATCTGGGTGGTCTATCTGAGCGTGTTCCTGCGCAGCTACCGCCGCCAGCAACGGCCATCCATTCTGATCACCTCCGGTGCGGGCAAGCATCTGGATGCGCACTGTTTTGTGACCAACCTTGGGTTGGAGCCGGTGTATCTGCTGGATGTGGTCATCGATCTGATCGAGCCGGGCGGCAAGGTCGTCCGCGCGGTCATTCCCGAGCGCACCGAACATTGGAACAACGCTGTCCCCGGAGAGGAGGAGGACATCCGGCGCGCCACCAACGTGGGGCCGCTCAGCAGCGGCGGAGAACGCGACCTGGGCCGCTTCCGCACGCTCATCGACCGTGCCGGCACTGAGAACCCGGACATCAAGGCGGAAATCGCCTTCACCAGCCTGGAGGTGACCGTCGTCATCGTGACCGCCAGCCAGGCCGAGCTCTGTGGCGCCTCGCGCTGCTACCACATCGACCACACCGTGGAAGGCGCGCCCTGCCTCATGGCCAAGACCATCAAGGCCAAGCAACTGCAGGGCTGGTTGGCACGCAGGACCCTGACACGTCTGTTGAGTGCCCAGCTCAGAGCCAGCGGCGAAAGCTGAAGCAGCGCCCCTCCGCCTGGAGACCCGATCGCGGCAACTCTCCGCTCTTCAGCGCATCATGATTCCGTGAACATCCTCACGACGCGGCACGCACCTTGTTGAACCGTTCACTGCCCCAGCGCCAGGCGATGCATCCGGCCATCGGCTTGCGGCGTATGCCCTCATGCACGCAACGCTTCTTCCCTGCTGCTACGGATGCCCTGCATTCCCGCATGGCTGCAAGGTGGTGCAGTGACGGCAGCGAATGCTGCGCATTTCCCAGCCCGGTTGGGCTATCAACGAGGACACGAACATGCGTACCCAGATCCAGCGCCTGACTCTTGCCGCCACCGTCGCGGTTGCCTGCGCAACTGCCCCGGCCGCCTTTGCCGCCGACAACCCGATGGTCGGTGGCGTGCCGATGTACGCGAACAAGACCATCGTCGAAAACGCCTCCACCGCCCAGAACCTGAGCACCCTGGTGACTGCGGTGAAGGCGGCCGGGCTCGTTGACACGCTCAGCGGCAAGGGTCCGTTCACTGTATTTGCTCCCGACAACCAGGCTTTCGCCAAGCTGCCCGCAGGCACCGTGGAAACGCTGCTGAAGCCTGAAAACAAGGCCAAGCTGACCCAGGTCCTGACCTATCACGTGGTACCGGGCACCTACACCTCCACCCAGCTGACCACAGCAGCGCGCAGCCACGGCGGCAGCAGCACGCTGAAAACAGTGCAGGGTGAAGCGCTGACGGTGAAGCTGCAGGATGGCAAGGTCTGGGTGGTCGACGCCAAAGGCGGCAAGTCTGCGGTGACCACCGCCGACGTGAGGCAGTCCAATGGCGTGGTGCATGTGGTCGATTCGGTGCTGATGCCGAAGTGAGCCCAGGGCCGCAACATCGATGGCAGTGCGGGAGCGGCTGGTTTCACAGGCCAGCCGCTCACGATTGAGCGCGGTTCAGCGATCAAGCGCGTCGGGCGTTGCGCCTGCCGCCCCCCAGCCCCCACCCAGCGCCAGGAACAGATCCACCTGACGATCCCCCAGCTGCGCGCGCGATGCTGCCAGGGCAGACTCTGCATCGGCCAGCGCGGCCTCGGCAGACAGCACGTCGATGAAGTCGATCCTGCCGAACCGGTACAACTGCCCGGCCTGATCGCTGGCACGTGCCGCGTCGTCGCGGGCGAGGGCAAGGCTGTGCTCGCGATCGATCTCCTGCGCGTAGGCCGACAGCGCGGTTTCGGTCTGCCGCAGCGCGTCCAGCACCACGCCATCGAACGATGCCAGCGTGGCATCGGCATTGGCGCCGGCCGCATCGATCCGCGCCCGGGTTGCGCGGCGGTTCGGCCAGCGCCACGACAGCAGCGGTCCGATGGACGCGCCGACGCTGTCGCTGCTCAGCAGCTGCTTGAACGAACCTGCCGTGCCAGCGGACGCGCCGATGCTCACCTGTGGGTACAGGGCTGCCGTTTCCACGCCGATCATCGCGGTGGCGGCCGCCAGGCTGCGCTCGGCCGCGCGGACATCCGGGCGGCGCTGGATCAGCTGGCCACCATCGCCGACCGGAACCGGTTGCTGCAGGCGCGGCGGTTGTTGGCAGTTGGCGACGTCCTGCGGATAGTCGGCTGGTACGCGTCCCATCAGCGCCGCCAGCGCGAACAGGGCCGCCTGCCGTTCGGCAACCAGATGCGGCACCGCCGCCGCACTGCGGTTGACCGCCGCGCGCGCCCGGCTGACGTCGAATTCGGTTCCGCGCCCGCCGGCCGCCAAGCGCGTGGTGGCGTCCAGCGTGGCGCGCTGCGTATCGAGCACACGCTGCGTCGCCGCCAGGGTGAGGTTGGTCGAACAGATGCCGACATAAGCGCGGGTGACAGCGGCGGCGACCACCACCCGCACCTGGTCACGTGCTGCAGCGACAGCCTCTGCATCGGCGCTGGCAGCTTCGATACCGCGGCGGATGCCACCCGCCAGGTCCAAGGGGTAGGACAGATGGATGCCGAGCGCATATACCTGCGGTGGCGAGGTGGGCGAGGTATATCCCCCGGCATGGTCCAGCGTGGCCGATGCATCTGCGTCGGTGCTTGCCGAGCCCTCGGCTCGGTACTGCAGCACCATCGCCGTGGCGCGGCGCAGGTTGGCATCAGCCGCGCGCAGATCGGTGTTGGCCCGCAGTGCTTCGCTGACGTAGGCATCGAGTCGTGGATCGTCGTACAGCTGCCACCAGCGGTCCGGGAGCTCGGTCTGTGCGTAGGCCGCCTGGTGGCTCGATACGAATGCGCGGCGGGCTGCCGGCGCGGCGGCAACCGCGTTGGCCGGCAGCGTGTAGTCCGGGCCGGACACGCAGCCGGCCAGCGACAGCGCACAGGCGAGCAGACCCACGCGTGATGCGGTGCCGATCACTTGCAGGCTCCCTGCGTGCGCGGAGTGATGGTCACGCTGGCGGTTCTGCCGACGATCAGGCGCGTATCCGGTGCCACGTTGTCCAAGTGGATGCGCACCGGTATCCGCTGCGCCAGCCGCACCCAGGTATACGTTGACGCAACCGATGGCAGCAGGTTGTGGGTGCTCGCGCGCTGATCGTCGGCAATGCCGGCGGCGATGCTCTCCACATGCCCATGCACGTCGCGGCCATCGCCCATCAGGCGGGCGACAGCGGCATCGCCTTCGTTGATGCAGTTGAGCTTGGTTTCTTCGAAATAGCCTTCGACCCGGAGGCTGGCGCCGTCGATCAGCGCCAGCGCCTGGGCACCCGGCTGCAGGAAGTCGCCCGGGTGCAGGTCCAGGTTGGTGACGATGCCATCGGCGCTGGCGCGCACTTCGGTGCGCTGCACGTTCAGCAGCGCCACCCGCCGCTCCGCTCGGGCCTGTGCAAGACCGGCCACTTCGGTATCGACCTTGGCGGCATTGCGCTCCCGCGTTTCCGAAGCCACCAGGTTGCCCAGCGCGATGTCCCGCTTCGATTCACGGCGGGCAAGGGCAAGCGTGGCCTGTGCGCTGTTCACTGCGGCATCGGCCTTGTCCAGCGCGGCGGCGTAGCGCGGCTGGTCCAGCACCAGCAGCAGCTGCCCGGCTTTCACCCGCTGGTTGTCCTGCACCAGCACTTGGGTTACCAGCCCGCCCATGTCCGACGCCACGCGGATCACGTCCGCGCGCACGCGGCCGTCGCGCGTCCACGGCTGCGTTTCGTAGCGGCTCCACAGGGACAGCGCCGCGATCACGGCAACGGCGAACAGGCAGAGCGTTGCGCTCCAGCGGCCAATGACACTCAACAGGTGCTTCATTTCAGGTTCTCAAGCAGGGGCGCGAGCTGGATCAGCAGCTCCGCCAGGATCACGAACAGCGAAAGGCCCACCAGCGGGCGATAGGCGAACAGCCGGTACAGGCCGAGGCTTGCCAATAGCCGCGAGGCCATCATCGACAGCGCCAGCGCGATGAGTGCCACCGCCAGCAGCCCGGGAACGAAGACGCCGTCAATGGAGATATCGGAAAACATCGACTCAGTCCCCATGTACGATCAACGGAGCGATCAGGTCGCGGCGCAGGCCGCAGAGCAGCGGAAGAACACGTTCGGATGCGCCGTTGTTGCCAGCGATGATCACGTCGCGTGTGCGCTCGAGTGATTCCAGCAGCGGCGTATCCACTGTGCGGCATGTGGAGGTACGGATACGGAAGTGGGCAGTGGCCCTGTGCATCAGCAGCGCATGACAATCACGGCTGCTCTGGTCCATGAGCGTCCTGCCGATCACACGAAGTTCGGCCACGGCACTGGCCGCGCGCATGTCCGCAAACAGCGTCCGCAACGTGGGGGCTGCATCCGGATGGCCGCGCAGGCGAGGGGAAAGCAGCGCAAGCCGATCCACCATGCGGCTCGTCCAGTCGCTGGCATTTCGCACCTGCCCGGCGGCGAGGCGTGCGATGTCCCGCCGGATCACATCCTGCAGGCGCGCGCGGCTGCGATTGCTGTCCAGCGTCTGCAACAGCGACATGCTGCACAGCGCCGCCGCCGTGCCCACGAACAGCGCTACGCTGCTGTTGAGCGCGCCCGCGATGTGGGTGGCATTGGTGGCGCCCAACCCGGCGATGAGGGGGAAGGTGAGCACTACCCCCAATGCGCCCATGATGAACGGCGGGCGGGCGAGGAACGAGCCACACACCAGCAGTGCCGGCGCCAGTGTCATGGCCAGGCCGACGAAATCGGACAGACCCGGAAAGATAACCAGCGCGTAGAACAGCCCGATGACCACGCCGATGTTCGACCCGATCAGGTAGCGCATGACATGCCCGGCAGGTGCCTCGGTGGTCCCGAACAACACGCAGGCGGTGCCGATGATGGAGACGGCGGTTGCACCATCGGACCACGCGGTAATGATCCACAGCGCGCAGGCCAGTACGATGCCAACGAAGGCGCCCAAGGCGCTGCGCAGGGCGATCCGGTGGTCACGATGCAGCACATGACCGTTCGCCTTCCTGGCAAGGTGCGCGGGCACATGCCGGCGCCAGTCTGGGCGGGCAGCGTGCAGCTGCTCTTCCAGCAGCCGGCAGTCGTGATGCGCAGCATCGAGTTCGGCCTGACGTGCGCAGAGATCTGCACGCATCAATTCCTGCCAAGTGGTGTGCGCCGTGCCAGCGGGCTGCGCGCGCAGCTGGGCCAGTGATTCGTCCACGGCGCTGGACAGCATCAGCACATCGAGCATCCGGTCATGCAGTGCGCGCAGGATCTGCACCTGGGCGACGCCGTGCACACTGTCGAACGGCAGGTGGATGGACAGCGTGTGCAGGTCGAGGAGGTCCGCGGCTACCTTGGAGCGATCCGCAGCCAGTACCGTTTCGTTTGCGCCAGCGCGCATGTCCCGCGTCCAGCGCTCCGCATCGGCGAGGATCGATGCCACGCGCGCGTGCACACGCGGCGAGACCCGGCGTGGCCACAGCAGGCCATGGACCAGCGTCGCCGCAAGAATGCCGATGGAGATTTCCTGCACGCGGGTGATGGCGATGGTGAAGACGTCATCGGGCACCATCACCGCCGGGAAACCAATTAGGCTGGTGGTGTACCCGGCCAGCAGGAAGGCGTACGCACGCGGTGTGCGGTCGAGCATGGCCAAATACAGGCACAGGCCCATCCAGGCGGCCAGTACCATGCTCAACACCAGCGGCGCGTTGGCGAACTGCGGCACCAGCAGCACCGTAGCAACCGCACCGCCGACCGTTCCCAGCAGCCGGAACAGGCCACGGCTGAGTGTCGCGCCGGACATCGGCTGCGACACCAGGTACACAGTGCCGATCACCCAGAACGGGCGGGTCAGGCCGATGCGCAGCGAGACATACAGCCCGAGGATCGCGGCGAGCAGGCATTTGAGCGAGAACAGCACCGCTTCGCCGTCGCCCTTCAATGCGGGCGACGTCAACAGCGCGATGGGGCGCGAAAGCCAAGGGCGGGTAGGGGCGGGGATGTGCATGGCGCCATCGTATTCAGCGAGCCCCGCCGCCGAATTTCGCTAGAATGTCACTCTATCGCTGAATCCGGTCATCGAGAATGACTCGCATTTCACTGCCTGGCTTTGATCTGGACCCGGACGCGACGGATCGGCCGGCAGTGGCCAGCCGCCTGCAGGTGGCCGACCACGATGCCGAGATTCCAGTGCATAACCACCGCAAGGGACAGCTGATCCTGGCACTTCATGGCGCGGTGACCTGCGAGGTGGCCAATGCGTTGTGGATCGTGCCGCCACAGTGCGGCGTGTGGATTCCGGGCAGCATGCCGCACAGCAACCGGGCCACCGCCAACGCCCGCCTGTGCTATCTGTTCGTCGAGCCGGGCGTTGTCGACCTGCCACTGCACTGCGTGACGCTGTCGATCTCGCCGATGGTGCGCGAGATGATCCTGCACCTGGCCGATGCGCCGCAGGACTACCCGCGCGGCGGGCACACCGATCGCCTGGCGCGAGTGCTGCTGGACGAACTGGTGCAGATGCCGGCCGAGCGGTTGTACCTGCCAGTGAGTGACCACCCCAAGATCCGTGCGCTGGCTGCGGCGCTGTCGGCCAATCCGGCCGATCGCAGCACCATCAGCGAGTGGGCCAAACGCCTGGCGTTGGGTGAGCGCACGTTGACGCGGCTGATTGATCGGGAAACCGGACTGTCGTTCGGGCGCTGGCGGCAGCAGCTGCATCTGCTGGTTGCGATTCGCGAGCTTGCCGGCGGCGCGGCGGTGCAGCGGGTTTCTGAAACCCTGGGCTATGAATCGGTGACGGCGTTCATCACGATGTTCAAGAAAGCGCTGGGGCAATCGCCTACGCGGTATTTTGCGGCGCGGTTGCGGAATCAGGATTCTGCTGCGCGTGGCGATTGACGTTGACGGGTTGACGTTGACTGGCTGAAAGGGCGCATCAGCTCTCTGCGGAACTGCGTTTGTCACGTATCGAATAGATCACTGAAAAGATCTTCCAGCCCCGCTCGGTGCGGACCAGCTGCCACATTTCCCTGCCCCAGTTTGCCTTCACGCCGTTGGCATGGAAGCTGTAGTCGAACGACACCGATGCCACATCGCCATCCGTGTCGATCTTGGTGTTGAAGAACTTCTCTTCCCGTGGCTCTGCCGTGGCCACGGCCTCATCGATGAGCGAAATGAAGTTGTTCGATGGGATCTTTCGCGCCTTGATCGCATCGGGCTTGGCCCTGCGGATGTCCGCCAATCGCCGATCCTCGGACACGAACTGCCAGCCGATGCCTTCCGGCTTGTCCGAAAAGAACAAGCTCATGTAGGTCGGTTTGTCCTTGTTGATCAGCGAGGTGCGGAAGGACTCGATCACCTGTTCGATCGCTTCCACATCGGCAGGCGTGTTTTGTTCTGCGCAAGCTGGAAGGCAGGGCAACAGGCAAAGGGCGAGCGAGGTGAGGACCGTTCCTGGAGTGTGCATCTGTAGTGTCGGGTTGAAGGGGAGGGTGGGCATGCGCATCAGCGAGCGTACGTGCGCCAGAAGAGCACGCGATTGCCTGTGCTGCTTGTTGCGACGAAGATCGACTTGCCGAATTCGGGCTCGCAACGGAAGAAGGTATAGGCGCGCTTCAGAGCGGTCTCACTCGGCCACCAGCTTCGATTGAACAGCGCCGGCTGGGTAGCGCTGTGGTTGACGGGCCGGCAACCGGGCGGCAACAACAACTGCTTGCTGCGTGGTTTGCTGAAGGCAAGCGCGCTCACGTTTGAATCGAGGTCGTGCACCTCGCGCAGGTCGGTCGCCTCCTCGGGCACCCACGCGGGAATCCAGCCCTTGGCAATCATCTCGGCGTCGACGGCTTCCTGCTTCGTGGCGTAGGAGCTGTCCATCACCAGATCCAGATCGCAGGAGATGAGTATCAAGCAGAGTGCGAAGAGGATGGGCAGCCTCATGATGGTGATTGACCTTTCGTGGAGGGACCAGCCGAACGGCTCAGTTCATCAGTCACTCGCCTCAGTCGCCATTCGGATGTCCTGAAGCGTCTTGAACCGGGGCTTGTCGTGATATGGCTCCGGCCTGCTGCTGCCATCGGGATAGTAAAAGATGGTTTCACTGCCCTTGCGTTTCATCTTGGGTTGCACTGAGTGGGTCAGAAATCCGGGATGAAAAATGGGTTCGAAGTGGATGGCGCGTGCGTTAGGTGCGCGATACTTGATGTATATGTCTGCATCCGTTGTCAGGTTGATGAACTTTTGATGTCCTCCGATAAACCATTCCATCAGCCATGGATAATAGTCCTGCTTTACTGAAAGGATGCCTTCGGCGCTGACGCTGGGTTCGGTGTAGGGGCCTCCACGCACGGAATCGGTCTCATCAAACATTACAACGACGTTGCCTCCCATGCCAAACCTCACATCATCTCCAAATCTAGATGGATCTCCGTACTTGACTCCAAAGGTTACGTTGCTGAGTTTCCAGCGGCACGCGCCGCCGCCATTGACTGCCACTGTGGCCTCGTAAACATCCGTTCCTTGGCGGCGCATAGGCTGAAGCTCAAGTCCCGCATAGTTGTCTCGTGTACGTTTTTCCCAGTCCAGCGTGGACCGATACGTCGTGGTGCATTTCGTCGAGCGGTAGATCACCCGCATGTCTCTGGCCGCAAGCTCCTCGGGGACCTTGATGGTCACTTTGACTGTGCCAGCCTCCGGCTTGGGTGAAAGTGCTTGATTCCGGGTAAGGTGGCAGCCGCTCAGAAGCAGCAGGGCGAGGATTGCTGCTGGCATTGGAAGGCTCATCTGCTTGAGCCGGGGCATGCTGACTCCTTCTGAATGCTGGCGGTCTGAATGCTGACGGTGCCGTCGGCATCCTCTTTCAAGCAGAATGTGGTCTCATAGATTCCGGTCTGAAATATCGCCATGAATCGGCCAGCCCGGTAAAGGCTGAATCGATAGGTTTTGTTCGTTTCAAAACTGAAATGATGCGCATCTTCTTTGTGTGGGCCGAGCTGGTAGCCCCTGGGTATCGACCCGTATGAAATGCACTTGCCAGGCCTGAGTTTCATTGGCCTGGCGTCATCCTTGAGTGTTATCAACCACCTCTCTTTGCGGTGTGCATAGAGCTCCATCACGAGAAGGCTGCTCACCTGGTACGACCCCCACGACCTTGATGGGATGCAGATTGCAGGGATGCCGTCTATCAGCTTGATGGCTGCCTCTTCTTTTATCAGTACATACGCGTGCGTTTTGCTCGATGCCATGTAGAAGCCGGCTGCGACGAGCAATGCAAAAGCGCTCTTGACAATCTTCATTGGTTTTTCGATGTCTCCATCTGCACAACTCTGAGAGGGCGGGTGATTCAATTGCCCTGATCGCCCTTGCCGGTATTGTCGTGCCGCCGGTAATGATGGGCGCGCGCGCCAGTCTGGAACGGCCATCGCACGGCGAGTAATGAGAAGGGCGTTGCATTTGTGTGGGCGAACGCCGGGCCGAAAAGAGGGCATAGACGACATCGAAAGATGCTATTGCTCGCTCACCTGCAACCGCCCCACAGCCTGCGCACTCAACGCCAGGCACGCCAGCATCAGCCCCTCCATCACCCGGTCGCCCACATAGTCCTCGGGCTCGCCGTTCTGCCGGGTCCGCTCCGCCGCCAGCAGTACCTCCTGCACCACCCGCAAGCCGGCCAATGCGCAATCGGCATCGGCCAGCGCCATGCAGCGGCCGGGCAACTGATGCCGCTCCGGCCAGGGCTGCCCGTCGGCGGCGGCGCCTTTGCCGATGCGCTTCAGGTTGGCAATCAGGGTGTTCGTACCCGCAGTGGGCACAGCCTCTGCCAGGTCATCGGCATTGGCTGGGTCACTGTAGGCGTGCAGGTGGGGCAGGTCAGATCCGTTCATGGCGAGGCTCCGTGCAAGGCAATCGGTAGCCGCCACATAGAGGTGGCGGACGGTACGTGGTTCGAATCCCGGAGCTCTACGCATACACCGGCGGGCATCAAGCCCCCACGCACCGCCCGCCATAGCCGGCAGACGGATTGCCAGCCGGCGCCACGCAAGGTGACGCCGGCTGGCAAGCGTAAACAACGCATAGAGCATCACGGGGATTCGAAGCCCGGCCACCCGTTTTCGGTGGCACGCCATCTGAGCCCGCGTCGCTGTGCAATGCCAATCAGAGAAGTTGCAAATAACTCACGATTGGAGACGCTTTCGGCATTGAACCACGCTGTTAAGTACCGGCAGCGCTGGCTGCCGCCTTGGCCCACCGCGACCAGGCAATCTGCGACAGGTGTCGTGGTTGAGTGAAGAAGCGAGACGTAGCAGCCGGTTCGAAAACGACAGGGTTGAAGGCCGTACCCTCCAGCGCCACCGCAGTCGAGCTCCGGGTTGACGCTTCCAGCGCTCCGGCGCACTCTGAGGGCTCGGGTCGACAACCTGTTCAGGCGCCCAGCGGCATGGTGGGCTCAGGAGTGAAACAGCCATGAGCCAACTCACCGACGGGTTCGGACGCCGCTTCCCGTATCTGCGCCTGTCATTGACCGAGGCCTGCAACTTCCGTTGCAGTTATTGCCTGCCCGATGGCTACCAGGCCGGCGGCCGCCCGCGCTTCTTGGCGGTGGACGAGATCGCGCGCCTGGTGCGTGCCTTTGCCATGCTGGGGATGACCAAGATCCGCCTGACCGGGGGCGAGCCCAGCCTGCGCAGGGATCTGGACGAAATCATCGCTGCGGTGGCGGCCGTGCCGGGCATCCGCAAGGTGGCCATCACCACCAATGGCACGCTGCTGCCGCGGCGCCTGCCGGGCTGGCACCGGGCCGGCCTGACCGCGCTGAACGTAAGCATGGACAGCCTGCAGCGCGAGCGCTTCAGGACCATCACCGGCCACGACCGCCTGCCGGAAATCCAGCAGGGGCTGGCGATGGCACAGGCATTGGGCCTGCCGGCCATCAAGCTCAACGCGGTGCTGCTGCGCGGCCTGAACGACGATGAGTTGCCGCAGTGGATGAACTTCCTGCGCGACCGTCCTTTCAGCGTGCGCTTCATCGAACTGATGCGTACCGGCGACAACGAAGCCTATTTCCAGCGCCACCATCTGCGTGCCGATGTGGTGATCGAGCAGCTGCTGGCCGCTGGCTGGCACGAGCGCCCGCGCGCGGCCGATGCCGGCCCGGCGCGCGAGTTCAGCCACCCGCAGCATCGCGGCACGGTGGGCATCATCGCCCCGTACTCGCGTGACTTCTGCAAGGGCTGCAACCGCCTGCGGGTGACCGCCAAGGGCGATCTGCGGCTGTGCCTGTTCGGCGAATTCGGCGTGCCGCTGCGCCCGCTGCTGCAGAGCGACGACGACCAGGACGCGCTGCTGGCACGCATCACCACACAGCTTGGCCTGAAAGCGGCCGGGCACGGATTGCACCAGGGCCAGACCGGATTGATTCCGCACCTGGCTTCGATTGGAGGATGAGGAACACGATGCCGGGTGATCTGAAGGCGGCCTTCCACATGGCCGATGTGCGCGACAAACGTATTAGCCGCCGCCGCGCGGTGGCGGTGGGCGAGCTGCATGCCGGGCCAGTGGCCTACCCGCTGATTGTCGAGCGCCGGTTGCCAAAGGGCGATGCGCTGGTGATGGCCGAGATTGCTGGGCTGCAGGGCGCCAAGATGGCCTCGATGCTGATGCCGCTGTGCCACCCGTTGCCGCTGGAACTGGTGCAGGTGTATTGCGCACCGGTGCCGGAGCGGCAGGCGATACGCGTGTGGTGCGAGTGCGCCAGCGAGGCCCGCACGGGGGTGGAGATGGAAGCACTGGCCGGCGTCAACGCGGCACTGCTGACCCTGTACGACCTGAGCAAGCCGGTGGAGCCGGCGCTGCGCATCGAGGGCATCCGCCTGTTGTTCAAGGAGGGCGGCAAGCGCGGCCTGTGGCTGCATCCCGACGGCATCGATGAGGGTGAGCGCGAGCGCTTCAGGCCGCGCCCGCCGAAGGGCCTGAACGGTGCGGCCTGCGCGGTGATCACCCTGAGCGATCGCGCCAGTGAGGGTAGCTATGCCGACGAGTCCGGCCCGAAGCTGGTGAGCGGGCTGCAGACGCTCGGTGGCGAGGTGGTGGCTGCCGAGGTATTGCCCGATGGCATCGAGCCGCTGGTGGGCCGCCTGCGTGCGCTGGCGGGCGAGGGCGTGCGCTTGTGCCTGTGTACCGGCGGCACCGGGCTTGGCCCGCGCGACTTGACCCCGGAGGCGCTGCGTTCGTTGAATGCGCGACCGGTGCACGGCTTGGCGCAGATGGTGCGCGCGTTGAGTGCGCAGCACACGCCGATGGCCTGGCTGAGCCGGGCCGAGGTGGTGCAGCTGGATGACATGCTGGTGTTTGCGCTGCCGGGCAGCCCGCGTGCGGCCGCGCAATGCCTGGACATTCTGGCGCCGGTGCTGGGCCACGCATTGGCGATGGTCGATGGCGGTGGCCACGCATGATTGCCTACAGCGAAGCGCTGCAGCACCTGATGGAAGCCGCCACGCCGCTGCCGGCCGAACACTTGCCGCTGCATGAGGCGGGTGGACGCATCCTGGCCACGGACATCATCAGCGGGCAGTCGTTGCCGCCGTTCGACAACTCGGCGATGGACGGCTTCGCGTTGCGCGCCAATGGCACGCCGTTCGAAAGCGATACCGAATTTGTGGTGCAGGGCTGGCAGGCGGCGGGCGACGCCGGTACCGAGGGCGGCGACGGTGCATGGGAAATCATGACTGGCGCGCGCATGCCGGTTGGGCTGGATACGGTGGTGCCGATCGAGAACGTGGAGATCCTTGCCAGCGAGCAGGGTCGCCCGACCCGCATTGCGTTGAAGAGCGGGGTGAAACCTGGCCAGCACGTGCGCCTGCGCGGACAGGACGTGGAAGAAGGCGAGCGCGTGCTGCAGGCAGGGCAGGCGCTGGACATCAATGCACGCA
>Ga0308161_1001964_pt1 | contig 22947 bp, 19 predicted proteins | sample PhyFR2_FD_201034 | JGI IMG/M metagenome (GOLD analysis project Ga0308161, IMG submission 201034) | Phyllosphere microbial communities from UC Gill Tract Community Farm, Albany, California, United States - DLSLF.R2 | ecosystem: Host-associated > Plants > Phyllosphere > Unclassified | place: USA...
TTCGCTGCGGCCCAGCACGCCGTCGGGATGCGGGAAGATCATGCGGATGGCGATGATCAGCAGGATCACGCTGCCGCCGATGCGCAGCGAGATGTCGGTCAGGTTCAGCGCGGCCAGGAAGTGGCGGCCGAAGAACATGAACGACAGCAGCAGGAGAAAGGCGATCGCGCACTCGCGCACGACGATGCGCGGGCGCCGGGCCGGGGCCACGTCCTTGAGCGCGGTGACGAACAGCGGCACGTTGCCGAACGGGTCGGTCACGAGCAGCAGCAGGATGAAGGTCTGGAAGAAGCTTTGGGTCATGGTGCGTTGTTATTGTTTTTGCGGCATGGCGATATTAACCGATCTGCCGCCGATCTCGTGCACTGGGTTCCCGCCGGCGCGGGAACGACGAAAATAAAAAGGGCGGCACCGCCGGTGTCGCCCTTTTGCTTGTGTACGTCGCGCGGATCAGTTCTGCTCGAACTTCTTCAGCCACGACGACAGCTGGTGCGGACGCAGGCCGTCGTAGTCCTCGAACGGCTGGTGGATCCACGGGTTGTGCGGCAGGTCGACCAGGTGGTAGTCCGGGGCGATCGACGACGTGCCCTTGCACCAGATGACGGCCGAGCGCACTTCGGTGACGTCGGCGTAGTTGTCCTTCAGGTGCTCGCGCACGCGGCGCAGCGTGACGCCGGAGTCGGCCAGGTCGTCGACCAGCAGGATGCGGCCGGCCAGCGGGCCCTTGGTCATCGTCATGTACTTGGCGATGTCCAGGTCGCCCTGCTTGGTGCCGGCTTCCTCGCGGTACGAGCTGGTCGACAGGATCGCCAGCGGCACGTCGAAGATGCGCGAGATCGCGTCGCCCGGGCGCACGCCGCCGCGCGCGAGGCACAGCACCATGTCGAACTTCCAGTTCGATTCGTACACCTTCAGCGCGAGGCGCTCGATCAGGCGGTTGTATTCATCCCAGGAGACCCACAGGTCCTTGTCGGTCGATGGAGGCGTCGTCATTTTGGTTGTTCCTAGTTTCTGCTTGTGGCTGACGGCCGCGCCGCGCGGGTGGCGCGGCGCAAACCATGTTTCTTATCAGGCCGCGAACGGGTGGCGCAGCACGATGGTTTCTACGCGGTCCGGACCGGTCGACACCATGTCCACCGGGATGCCGACCAGTTCTTCGATGCGCTTGATGTAGGCGCGCGCGTTGGCCGGCAGCTCGTCCATCGACTTGCAGCCGACGGTGCTGTCCTTCCAGCCCGGCATTTCCTCGTACACCGGCACGCAGGCGGCGGCTTCTTCCGCGCCGACCGGGAAGATGTCGACGTCGCGGCCGTCGATCTTGTAGCCGGTGCACAGCTTCAGCGTCTCCAGGCCGTCCAGCACGTCCAGCTTGGTCAGGCACATGCCGGTCACGCCGTTGATCTGCACGGAGCGGCGCAGCAGCGCGGCGTCGAACCAGCCGCAGCGGCGGGCGCGGCCCGTCACGGTGCCGAACTCGTGGCCGACGCGCGACAGGTGCTCGCCGACGCCGGCGTCGGTCGGCAGCTCCGACGGGAACGGGCCCGAACCCACGCGGGTCGTGTAGGCCTTGGTGATGCCCATGATGTAGTGCAGCATGCCCGGACCGACGCCCGAACCGGCGGCGGCGTTGCCGGCCACGCAGTTCGACGAGGTGACGAACGGGTAGGTGCCGTGGTCGACGTCCAGCAGCGAGCCCTGGGCGCCTTCGAACAGCAGGCTGCCGCCGGCCTTGTGCGCGGCGTACAGCGCGGACGACACGTCGCCCACCATCGGACGCAGGCGCGGCACCAGGGCCATCGCGTCGTCGAACACCTTCTGGAAGTCCAGCGCCTGGCCTTTCAGGTAGCCGGTCAGCACGAAGTTGTGGTAGTCCAGGTTCTCGCGCAGCTTCTCGGCGAAGCGCGTCTCGTTGAGCATGTCGGCGATGCGGATCGCGCGGCGCGCGACCTTGTCCTCGTATGCCGGGCCGATGCCCTTGCCGGTCGTGCCGATCTTGTTCACGCCGCGCGCCGCTTCGCGGGCGACGTCGATGGCGACGTGGTACGGCAGGATGACCGGGCAGGCTTCCGAGATCTTCAGGCGCGACGCGACTTCGATGCCGGCGGCCTGCAGCTTGTCGATCTCACGCATCACGTCCGGGACGGACACGACGACGCCGTTGCCGATGTAGCACGCCACGCCCGCGCGCATGATGCCCGACGGGATCAGTTGCAGCGCGGTCTTCTGGCCGTTGATCACCAGCGTGTGGCCGGCATTGTGGCCGCCCTGGAAACGCACCACGCCGGCGGCATGGTCGGTCAGCCAGTCGACGATCTTACCCTTGCCTTCATCGCCCCATTGGGTGCCGATGACAACGACGTTCTTTGCAGTATTTGACATCATTAACCTAAGTTTTTGAGAATCCAGTTTCCTTGTTCGAGGACGAGCACGCGGTCGCACTCGAACTCATCCTGTACATTGTCGTGACCCGGCATGGACTGGATCACCGTTTCGCCGCGCTTGCGCAGCTCGGCGATTTTTTCGCGCAGTTCCGGCGCGTTGCCCCAGGGGGCGCGGATGGCGTGCTTGCGCTCGGCCGTCGGCAGGAGCCGCGCCAGTTCGCGCAGGTCGAGCGAGAAGCCGGTCGCCGGACGGGCGCGGCCGAACGCCTCGCCCACGTGGTCGTAGCGACCGCCGCGCGCGACGGCGTTCGGCAGGCCCGGGACATACAGCGAGAACATCGCGCCGCTTTCGTACTGGTAGCCGCGCAGGTCGGCGAGGTCGATCGCGATCTGCGCGCGGCCCAGCGCCGAGGCCGCCAGCGCGGCGAGTTCCGCCAGCGCGCGCGTGACGCCCGGCAGCGCCGGCAGCACGTCTTTCGCGCGCGCCAGCACGTCGATGTCGCCGTACAGGTTCGGCAGCGCCAGCAGCGCGGCACGGGTCTGGGCAGCATAGCCGGCGGTGGCCTCCTCCAGGCCCGGCACATCCTTCGAGCGCAGCAGCGCGTACAGCAGCTGCTCGTCGCGCTTGGCGGCCGGGTCCTCGGCCAGCAGCGCGCGCAGCAGGCCGGCGTGCGACAGGTCCAGGCGCGGCTGGTCGAAGCCGGCCAGCGCGAGCGACGCGAGGGCCAGTTCCTGGATCTCGGCGTCGGCTTCGAGGCCGGCGTGGCCGTAGATCTCGGCGCCGATCTGCAGCGGTTCGCGGGTGGCGTGCAGGCCGGACGGCTGGGTGTGCAGCACGCTGCCGGCATAGCACAGGCGGGTGACGGTATCGCGGTTCAGCAGGTGGGCGTCGATACGGGCGACCTGGGTCGTCATGTCGGCGCGCAGGCCGAGCAGGCGGCCGCTCATCGAATCGACGAGCTTGAAGGTGCGGAGATCGGTGTCCTGTCCTGCGCCGGCCAGCAGCGAATCGACGTATTCGAGCAGCGGCGGCATCACGAGTTCGTAGCCGTAGGTTCGGAAGGTGTCGAGCATCAGGCGGCGCAGCTCTTCGATCTTGCGCGCTTCGGACGGCAGGACGTCGGCGATATTCTCGGGCAGGAGCCAGGTGGGCATGGGCAAAGCGGGTCGGGTTGTTAAAAGTCGGACAACATTCGGGCAATGCGAACGCGGCTTTGCACGCGTCTACTGCGCCGAATCGACGATTTTAACCGAAAACGCGGGACGGTTGGCGATGAAACGGTTGCCAACGTTGTCGATCTTCCACGTCGGTGCGCTGGCGTGAAAGTCGACTGGCGGGTCGGTCCGGCGGCGGACCGGGCCTCATTTCCCCGCGCCGGGGCTGTGGAAATACTTGAAGAAGTCGGAGTTCGCGTCCAGCACGAGCACGTCGTTGCGCCCCTTGAACGTGGCCTTGTACGCCTCCATCGACCGGTAGAACCGGTAGAACTCGGGGTTCTTGCCGAACGACTGGGCATAGATCTGCGACGCCTCCGCATCGCCCTCGCCCTTGATCGTCTCGGCGTCGCGCTGGGCCGTCGTCAGGATCTCGCTGCGCTGGCGCTCGGCATCGGAACGGATCTGCTCGGCCTCGGCCACGCCGGTCGCGCGCACTTCGTTGGCATGGCGCAGGCGCGCGGTCTTCATGCGCTCGTAGACGACGCCGGCGATCGTATCCGGAAAGTCCACGCGGCGCAGGTGCAGGTCGGCGATCTCCACGCCGATGTCGTGCGCTTCCTGGCCCAGGCCGCGGCGCACGGCGGCGGCGACGTCCGCGCGCTTGCCGCCGGCCAGCACGTCGGCCAGGTTGCGTTGCGCGATCTCGGTCGCGAGCGCATTGCGCACGAGCTGCCCCAGGCGCTCGCTGCCGCGTTCCGGCGTGCTGCCGAAGGCGATCGCGTACTGGCGCGGGTTGACGATGCGCCATTTGACGAACGCGTCGACGAGCAGTTCCTTGCGCTCGGCCGTCAGGAAGCGCTCGCCGCCACCCGCGTCGAGCGTCTGCAGGCGCTTGTCGAGGTAGACGACGCTCTGCAGCGGCGGCGGCGCCTTGATGCCCAGGCCCGGACCGAGGACGTCGCCGCGCAGGGCGCCGAACGAATACATGACGGCATAGTGCTGCTGGTCGACGACGAACACGGTCGTCGACACGAGCGCGGCGGCGAACGCCGCGCCGATGGCGGTGAGGAGAAGGCGGCTCATCAGCGGCCCTCCCGTTCGCGGCCCGTGTCGCGGCTGCGCAGTTCGCGCGTGCTGTTCGGCTCGCCGGACGCGGCGTCCGTCCGGGCCGGCGCCTGGGACTGCGCCGATGCCGGTGCCGGCTGCTGGGCCTGCGGCTGTGCCGGTGCCGGCTGCTGCGCTTGCGGCGCAGCGGCGCTCGGGTTCGGCAACGTGCCCATCACGGGCCCGGAACCGGCGCTGCGCGCGGTCTCGTTGGCCGTCGACTGGGCCAGCAGGCGGTCGAGCGGCAGGTAGATCTGGTTCGTGCCGGTTTTCGCGTCGATCATGACCTTGCTGGTGCTGGAAAGGATTTGCTGCATCGTGTCGATGTACATGCGGTCGCGCGTGACGCCCGGGGCCTTCGCGTATTCGGCGACCACCTTGTCGAACCGGGCGGCGGCGCCGGTCGCCTGGTTGACGACGCCGGCGCGGTAGCCTTCCGCATCCGCCTTGAGGCGTGCCGCCTTGCTCCTGGCTTCCGGAAGAATGTCGTCGGCGAACGCCTGCGCCTCGCCGCGCGCGCGGGTGCGCTCTTCCTGCGCCTTGTTGGCGTCCTCGAACGCCGCGGCGACCTGGTCCGGCGGCTGCACGGACTGCAAGGTCACGCCGGTGATGTCGGCGCCCAGCCTGTAGCGGTCGGTCAGGCGCTGGATCGCGCCGCGCGCCTCGCCGGCCAGCTTGTCGCGGTTGCCGTACAGGACGGTCTCCATGCGGTTCTGGGCGACGAGCTCGCGCACGACGGTCTCGGCCGCGGCGCGCACGGTGTCGACCTGGTCGCGGTTGTTGAAGACCCAGGCGACCGGGTCCTTGATCTTGTACTGCACGCTGGCCTGGACGTCGACGATGTTCTCGTCGCCCGTCAGCATCAGGGCCTCGCCCGGCTGCTTGTTGCGCACGTTGGTGCGGTAGCCGATCTCGGCGGTCTGCGTGCGCGCCGTGTCGACGATATCGTGCGCCTGGAACGGCGCCGGCCAGTGCCAGCCGAAGCCGGGACCGTTCACGTAGGCCAGGCGGCCGAACGTCGTCACGATGCCGGCCTGCCCTTCCTGCACGACGAACGAGCCGCTGGCGAGCCAGATCACGGCTGCGATGGCGCCCACGACGGTAGCCGTCAGGCCGATGCCGCGCGCGTTCGGACGGAACTGGCCGCCGTCGCCGCCGCCGCGCTTGCCGCCCATCAGGCGGTTCAGGCGCTGGTTGAAGTCGCGCCACAGCTGGTCGAGGTCGGGCGGGCCGTCCGGTTCGTTCTTGTTGCCGTTCGGGCGGCGGCCGTCGTTCGATTTCGGATCGTGGTCCGGGCGGTGGCCCCAGCGCGGATCATGCACCGAACATTTGACGTGGTCCGCACATGGAACAACGCCGGCCTCGTGTGCGCCGGCGTGACGATCGATCGGCGCCAGCCGCGCGCCGGTCCGTTTATTCAGAAAAACAAGCATAGGCTAGTGGGGTCCGGGATGGGGAGTCGCAGGCTGCAGCTCGGCCGCACCCGCCTGGACGTCGGGCGCGAACTCGGGGTCGCCGGCCTGCTCGTCGGCGTGCGGCGCGGCGCCGCCATTGCCGGCTGCCTCGGCGATCGCATCGCGCAGCAGGTCAAGGCCGGCGCCGCTCCGGGCGCTGATGAAAACGCGGCCGATCTTACCATATTCATCACGCTCGATTCCGGGCTCGAGGCCCGCCGCATCGATCTTGTTCCAGACGAGGATCTGGGGAATATGGTCGGCGCCGATCTCGCGCAGGACCTCGTTGACCTGCTCGATCTGCTCCATGCGCACGGGCGACGCGCCGTCGACGACGTGCAGCAGCAGGTCGGCATGGATGGTTTCTTCCAGCGTGGCGCGGAACGCCGCGACCAGCTGGTGGGGCAGTTCGCGCACGAAGCCGACGGTATCGGACACGACGACGTTGCCGGTCTCCGGACCGAGGTACAGGCGGCGCGACGTGGTGTCCAGCGTCGCGAACAGCTGGTTCGCGACGTACACCCCGGCCTTCGTCAGGGTGTTGAACAGGGTCGACTTGCCGGCGTTGGTATAGCCGACGAGCGACACGGAGAAAGTCTGGTTGCGGCCGCGCGAGCGGCGCTGCGTTTCGTGCTGCTTGCGCAGCTTGGTCAGGCGGGTGCGCAGCATCTTGACGCGTTCGCCGATCAGGCGGCGGTCGGTCTCGAGCTGCGTCTCGCCGGGGCCGCGCAGGCCGATACCGCCCTTCTGGCGTTCCAAGTGGGTCCAGCCGCGGATCAGGCGCGTGGCCAGATGTTGCAGCTGGGCCAGCTCGACCTGCAGCTTGCCCTCGTGGCTCTGGGCGCGCTGGGCAAAGATGTCGAGGATCAGGCTCGTACGGTCGACCACGCGCACATTGAGCTTGCGCTCGAGGTTGCGCTGCTGGGCGGGCGACAGGGCATGGTTGAAGATGACGATGTCGACCTTGTCGGCCAAGACGGCCTGCGCGATCTCGTCGGCCTTGCCGCTGCCGACGAAATGCGCCGGGTCGGGACTGTTGCGCTTCGCGGTGATCGTGGTGATCGGTTCGGCCCCGGCCGAGCGCGCCAGCAGGGCCAGTTCTTCGAGACTGGCCTTGAAGTCGCCAGCACCGAAATCAATACCGACCAGTGCGGCGCGCATGGTGTTGCCGGAAACGTCACCCATCGATCTTACTCGGCGTCCTGTTCGAGGTTGAGGTTGACGGCGCGGGCCGGCACGACGGTCGAGATGGCATGCTTGTAGACCATCTGCGTGACCGTGTTGCGCAGCAGGACGACGTATTGATCGAAGGATTCGATGTGGCCCTGAAGCTTGATCCCGTTGACCAGATAGATCGAGACGGGGACGTGCTCTTTGCGCAAGGCGTTGAGGAATGGGTCTTGTAACAGTTGCCCTTTGTTGCTCATGACAGCTCCGTGATGTTGTTGTCGTATAAAAATTGTGGCGGGATGCCGGATTTCAAGTGGCTGCGCCAACATTCTCAAGCTGTGAATGTTCGCCCTAGCTAACTGTAACCTGTTTTGATGATGTCTGTCGTACCGCTATGGTTAAACCTGGCTTAAAGCGGTGCCTGGAATCCATTGTATGCGCGGACGAAATACAGGCGGGGTGGACGGATAACCGTCCACCCCCTGCCGTTCGGAAGCGAGGCGGGCTCTACTCTTTGGCGAACGGGTTCTTGCCGCTCTTGAGCTCGATCCGCAGCGGCGTGCCGATCAGGTCGAACGTATCGCGGAAGTGCTTTTCCAGGTAGCGCTTGTACGGCTCGGTGATGCCGTCCAGCGCGTTGCCGTGGATGACGATGATGGGCGGGTTCTGGCCGCCCTGGTGGGCGTAGCGCATCTTCGGACGGGTGCTGCCCTTGCGCTTCGGTTCCTGCTTCTCGATGGCTTCCTGCAGCGCGCGCGTGAGGCGCGGCGTCGACAGCTTGGCGGTCGCCGCGGCGTACGCCGTGTCGATCGACTTCATCAGCTGGTTGATGTTCGTGCCCTTCAGCGCCGAGATGAATTTCGTCTCCGCGAAGTCGAGGAAGTTCAGCTTGCGGTCGATGTCGTTCTTGACCTGGTCGCGCTGGTCGGAGGTCAGGCCGTCCCACTTGTTGACGGCGACGACGAGCGCGCGGCCCGATTCCAGGATGAAGCCGGCGATGTGCGCGTCCTGCTCGGAGATGTCCTGCTGGGCGTCGAGCATCAGCACGACGACGTTCGCCTCCGAGACCGACTGCAGCGTCTTCACGACCGAGAACTTCTCGATCGCCTCGAACACCTTGCCGCGGCGGCGGATGCCGGCCGTGTCGATCAGCGTGTAGTGCTTGCCGCCCTTTTCGAACGGCACCTCGATCGAATCGCGCGTGGTGCCCGGCATGTCGAACGCGATCACGCGCTGCTCGCCGACGAGGGTGTTGATCAGGGTGGACTTGCCGACGTTCGGACGGCCGACGAGCGCGATCTTGACGCCGTGATCGGCCGGCTCCAGCTCTTCCGCTTCGTCCGGACGCTGCTGCATGGCTTCGTCGATCGCTTCGTTGACGAGATCCAGCACGCCGTCGCCGTGGGCGGCGGAGATCACGTACGGATCGCCCATGCCCAGTTCGTAGAACTCGGCGGTGACGGACGTGTACTTCATGCCTTCGCTCTTGTTCACGACGAGCATGACCTTGCGGCCCGACTTGCGCAGGAAGTCCGTGATGGTCTTGTCGTGCGGGGTCAGGCCCTGGCGGCCGTCCACGATGAACATCACGACGTCCGCCTCGGCGACGGCCTGGCGCGTCTGCAGCGCCATCTCGTGCATGATGCCTTCCTTGGCGACCGGCTCGAAACCGCCGGTATCGATGACCAGGAACGGCCGTTCGCCCATGCGCCCTTCGCCGTAGTGGCGGTCGCGCGTGAGGCCTGGCAGATCCGCCACCAGCGCGTCGCGCGAGCGGGTCATGCGATTGAATAAGGTCGACTTCCCGACGTTGGGGCGACCTATGAGTGCGATTACCGGCTTCATTGTGTTTCTTATTCGACCGCGATGGCGGTCAAGGTTCCATTCTGTGTTTGAAAGATCAGGTTCGAACCCGCCACCAGCGGCGTGGATTCGATGGCGCTGCCGTCGGTGGCGGCACGGGCCAGGAAGGCGCCGTCCTCACGCGACAGGAAGTGCACGTAGCCCTGATAGTCGCCGACGGCGACGGCGCGACCATACGACACCGGCGCGGACAGGCGGCGGTAGGCCAGCTTGTCGTTCTTCCACGCGTTGGTGCCGCTGTCGCGGTTGTAGGCGAAGACGGCGCCCTTGTCGTCCGGGACGAACACGAAGCGCTGGTCCGCCGTCACGCCGGTTTCCGACGACAGGTCGCGGGTCCAGCGCGGGCTGCCCGTGGCCAGGTCGAAGCAGCCGACGCGACCCTGGTACGACACGGCGCACACGTCGCCGTCGATGACAACCGGCGTGCCGCCCATGTCGGTGACGCGCTCGAGTTCCGTCGCGCCGCGGGCGACGCCGACCTCGATCTCCCAGCGCGGCGCGCCGGTGGCGAGGATCAGCGACATCAGCTTGCCGCCCGGCTGGGCGATCAGCACGTCCTTGTCGTGGATGACCATGCCCGGCGCCAGGCGCAGGGTCAGTGCCGGCGCGTTGCGCTGCACGGTCCATTTCTTCTCGCCCGTTTTGGCGTCGAAGCCGACGATGCGGTTGTCGATGCTGCGCGCGACGACGATGCCCTGGCCGACCACCGGCGAGGACAGGATCTCGCTCGACAGCTGGGCGTCCCACAGCTTCTTGCCGTCCATGTCGAACGCCAGCAGCGTGCCCTTGGCGCCGCCGACCACGATGACGCTGCCGTCGGTGCCGACGCCGGCCGTCAGGTCGCGCCCGGCCTTCGTGCGCCAGATCTGGCGGCCCGTCGCGCTTTCGGCGCGCACGATGGTGCCGTCGCCCCCGGCCGCGATGACGGAGTTGTCGGCCAGCGCCGGCGTGAACATGTAGCTCTGGGCCTTGCCGACTTCCAGCTTCCACGCCGTGCGCACGGCCAGCGAACCTTTCAGGTCGACCAGCGGCGCGGGCTGGTTGCCCTTCGGTTTGGAGGCGAACGGATTGAGCGAGGAGCAGCCCGTCATCAGGGCGAGCATACCGACACCAACGAGCTTCCGGGTAATACGCATATTCTTCTTACCTTGTTCTAGAGTACTGAAACGCAGCTGCGAACGATCATGCAAGATGCACGTCGTCCCCCGCGGGCGGGGACCCAAGTTTTCAAGCGCCGTCGCTGCGCACGCAACATTGGATCCCCGCCTGCGCGGGGACGACGGTTATTTTACGCAGTTACTATCTTTTTCACGCAGCCGCCTTCGGCGCCGGCGCGCCGCCGATCGCATCCAGCTTGACCTGCACGACCTGGCGGCCCGGATGGTTCTTTTCCATCTTGTCGAGCGCGGCCTGGTACGCCGTGCGGGCATCCGGCAGCTTGTTCTGCGCGACGAACACGTCGCCCTTGCGGTCCTGCACCGCGGCCGCGAACTGCGCCGGGAAGTCGCCGTTCAGGATGGCCAGCGCCCCGTCGAACGCCTTCTCGTCGAGCAGCAGGCCCGACATGCGCAGCTTCGCCACGGCCTTGTACTCGTCGTCGCCGTGGTCGATCGCCCACTGCAGCTGGGCCTTCGCGGTCTTCAGGTCGTTCGCTTCGAACGCGCCCTTGGCGGCGGCCAGCGCGGCCATCTGGGCGTACGCGGTCGAGCCGAACTTGGACTCGATGTCGCCGCTGATGCGCTGGACCTTGGCCATGTCGTGCGCCTGCACGGCTTCCGTCAGGCTGTCGTACAGGCCCGACGCTTCGCCGGCCTGCGTGCGCTGGTGCGCGTTCCAGAAGTTCCAGGCGGCGTAGCCGCCCAGCGCGAGGATCAGTACCCAGGTGATGAGGTTGCCAAAGCGGCTCCAGAATGCCTTGAAATTGGCTATCTGTTCCTGTTCTTCGAGATCGTATGCCATGGACGCTCAGTCTTTAGTTGTCGTTGTCGTGGAGGGGACGCCCCGCGCCCGCGCGGGGCCGCGGGATTACGGGTGGTAGTGCACGTGGTCGTGGTCGTGATCGTGGTCGTGACCGCCCACGATCTGGTCGACGATGAAGTCGACCGCCGCGTCGAACGGCACGCTCTGCTGCTGCGTGCCTTCCGCTTCGCGCAGCGACTTCACCGCGACGACGTCGTTCGCCACTTCGTCCTCGCCGATGATCACGGCAAACGCGGCGCCGGAACCGTCGGCCTTCTTCATCTGGCTCTTGAAGCTGCCGGCGCCGGCGGGCGTCGCGCAGTGCAGCATCGCATCCAGCCCGGCGTCGCGCAGGCGCTCGCCGAGGATGAACGCCTTCATCTGGGCTGCGGCGCCCTGGTGCACGAGGTAGACGTCGCACTGGGCCGGCTCGGCCGGTTCGCCCTGCTCCTTCATCAGCTCGATCAGGCGCTCGATGCCCATCGCGAAGCCGATGCCCGGCGTCGGCTTGCCGCCGAACGTCTCGATCAGCGGATCGTAGCGGCCGCCGGCGCAGACGGTGCCCTGCGCGCCCAGCATGTCGGTGACCCACTCGAACACGGTGCGGTTGTAGTAGTCCAGGCCGCGCACCAGGCGCGGGTTCACCGTGTACTGGACGTTGTTCGCGTCGAGGATCTTCTTCAGGCCCTCGAAGTGCGCGAGCGATTCCTCGCCCAGGTAGGCGAGCAGCTGCGGCGCGGCGTTGACGAGGTCCTGCATCGCCGGATTCTTGGTGTCCAGGATGCGCAGCGGGTTCGCGTGCAGGCGGCGCTGGGCTTCGGCGTCGAGGGTGTCGATGTTCGCTTCGAAGTAGGCGATCAGGTCGGCGCGGTGGCGCTGGCGCTCTTCCGCGTTGCCGATCGAGTTCAGTTCGAGGCGGATGTTGTCCAGGCCCAGGTCGTCCCACAGGCGGCGGCACAGCATGATCAGCTCGGCGTCGATGTCCGGGCCGGAAAAGCCGATGGCTTCCGCGCCGAACTGGAAGAACTGGCGGTAGCGGCCGCGCTGCGGACGCTCGTGGCGGAACATCGGGCCCTTGTACCACAGGCGCTTCGGACCGTCGTAGGCGAGGTTGTGCTCGATGACGGCGCGCACGACGCCGGCCGTGCCTTCCGGACGCAGCGTGAGCTGGTCGCCGTTCATCGAATCGGTGAAGGAATACATTTCCTTCTCGACGATGTCGGTGACGGCGCCGATGGCGCGCGCGAACAGGCCCGTCTCTTCCACGATCGGGGTGACGATCTTCTGGTAGCCGTAGCTCTTGAGCACGGATTCCGCGGTGTTTTCGAACAGCTCCCACAGCGGCGCGTCGGCCGGGAGGATGTCGTTCATGCCTTTGATGGCGGCGATTTTTTCTTTTTTGTCGGACATGTCAATTTTCCGTTACCGTCTTTCCCGCGAAGGCGGGGACCCGGTTTCTGCATGCGCAGCGATAACGCTTGCAAACCTGGGTCCCTGCCTGCGCGGGGGCGACGCTAGATGGTTTCGGCCTCTTTGCCGTAGTTCTTCTGCACGTAATCGAGCACGATCGTCTTGAACTCATCCACGATCCGCTCGCCCCGCAGTGTAGCGACCTTTTGCCCATCCACAAAGACCGGGGCGGCCGGCGATTCGCCCGTACCCGGCAGCGAGATGCCGATGTTGGCGTGCTTCGATTCGCCCGGACCGTTCACGATGCAGCCCATGACGGCCACGTTCATCGCTTCCACGCCCGGGTAGGTCTTCTTCCATTCCGGCATCTGCTCGCGCAGGAAGGTCTGGATGTTGTCCGCGAGTTCCTGGAACACGGTCGACGTCGTGCGGCCGCAGCCCGGACACGCGATCACCATCGGCGTGAACTTGCGCAGGCCCATCGTCTGCAGGATTTCCTGGCCGACGATGACTTCCTTCGTGCGGTCGCCGCCCGGTTCCGGGGTCAGCGAGATGCGGATCGTGTCGCCGATGCCTTCCTGCAGCAGCACGGACAGCGCCGCGGTCGACGCGACGATGCCCTTGCTGCCCATGCCGGCTTCCGTCAGGCCCAGGTGCAGCGCATAGTCGCAGCGCTTGCCCAGTTCGCGGTACACGGCGATCAGGTCCTGCACGCCCGACACCTTGCACGACAACACGATCTTCTCGCGCGCCAGGCCGATTTCCTCGGCGCGCTGGGCGTTTTCGATCGCCGACGTGATCAGGGCTTCGTACATGACGGCCTGGGCGCTCCACGGCTGCGCGCGCGCGGCGTTCTCGTCCATGATGCGCGCCAGCAGTGCCTGGTCCAGGCTGCCCCAGTTGACGCCGATGCGCACCGGCTTGTCGTAGCGGATCGCCGTCTCGATCATCTGGGCGAACTGGGTGTCGCGCTTGGCACCCTGCCCCACGTTGCCCGGATTGATGCGGTATTTCGACAGCGCCTGCGCGCATTCGGGATAATCGCGCAGCAGCAGGTGGCCGTTATAGTGGAAGTCGCCGACGAGCGGGACGTCGACGTCCATCCGGTCGAGCTGTTCGCGGATCGCCGGCACGGCCGCCGCCGCTTCCGGCGTGTTGACGGTGATGCGCACGATCTCGGAACCGGCGCGCGCCAGTTCCTTGACCTGGATGGCGGTGCCGATCACGTCGGCCGTGTCCGTGTTCGTCATCGATTGCACGACGACCGGCGCGTCGCCGCCGACGATCACCTTGCGCGCGCCGTGCTGCACGAGCACGCCGCGGCTGGCGCGGCGCGGCAGCGGGCCGGAGCCGATCGGGTCGCTGGCGTTGTTCGAAAAAGTCATGTCCGTGTTCCGTTATTGCAGATTGATGCGCGAAATCTTCTTGCCGGGCGAGTAAGGCAGCTCGACGGCCGCGCCGCGCAGCGTGGCCGAGACGCCGCCCGGGTTGCCGACGGTGAGGCGCACCGGCTGGTCGACGTTGATCGTCTCGGTGCTGCCCGCCTTGACGACGCGCGAGAACACCGCCGTGCCGCCCTTGGCCGGACGCACTTCGATCCAGGAATCCTGGCGCACGTTCAGCACGAGCGCGTTCGCGCCCGCGGGGGCCTGCGCGGCGGCGGCCGGGGCCGGGGTGGCCGTCGTCACGACCGGGGCCGGCATCTGCGTCGCGGGCGGCGTCGCCGGTGCGGCCGGGACCGTGGCCGGCGGCGCGCCGGTGGCGGTCGTGTTCGGCACGTTGACGACGGCGCCCGGCGCGGTGGCGGCCGGTGCGGCCGGCGCGGTCGCGGCGGTGCCCGGACCCGGCACGGAAATCAGCGGCACCGACGGATTCTGCACCGGTTCGATGGCGGTGCCGGGCGCGGCGACGTCCGCCGACGCGACGGCCGATGCGGGCGGCGTCAGCGTCGTACCGTTCGTCTCGCCGTGCTGGCCGCCCGGCAGGAAGCCGAAGTGCCAGGCGGCGGCACCCGCCGCGGCCACGACGACGACGGCGCCGGCGATCCAGCCCAGCGGCAGGTTCATGCGCTTGCCGTGGCTCGGGAACCTGGATTCCGAAAACGAGGCCGGCGCCGGACGGCGGGCCGCCGTGGCGGCGCTCGTGTCGGCCGCGGCCGGCGTGTCCATGGCGATCTGGGCCACCAGCGGCACCGGATCGAGCTTCACCAGCTTGGCGTAGGCACGCACGAAGCCGCGGGTCACGGCCGGGCTCGGCAGGGAGGCGTAATCGCCTGCTTCCAGCGCGATCACCTGGCGCACGGCCAGTTTCAGCTGGTCGGCCACCTGCTCCACCGACCAGCCCATCGCCTCGCGCTGCGCGGCCAGGGCCTGGCCGGGGATGCCGTGCGCAGGAGGTGGATTGTCGGGCATCGCCGGCTGGTCTGCGCGGTCGGAACTCATTGTCGTTGTCTCACTCACTAAATGCACCGCGCTCGAAGGCCGCGTACTCGGCCGAGCCGGGGAAGCGCCTGCGCAGCTGCGCCGCCAGCGAGGCTTCCGTGGTCCGGTCGCCGAGCATGTGCTTGACCCTGATGGCCAGCCACAGCACGTCGGCCGACAGCGTCTCGAGCTTCGCGGTCTCCGTCAGGCGGTTAATGAAAAACCCGGCGCGGGGATAATCGCGCCGCTCGAAATATACCCGCGCCAGGCCGACGTTCGTGGCCGCCAGGTCGGGATCGTAACGCAGGGCATCGAGCAGGTAGCGCTCGGCCGCGTCGACATTCTTCATCTTCAGGCTGCAATTCCCGGCGTTGATCATGGCCTTGACCGGCGACGCGTAGTTCGGATTCCTCAGCGCGCTCTCGAAAAAGGTCATGGCCTCGGCGGGCTTGCCGCCGACGTCGCACAGGAACAGCCCGTAGTTGTTCGACAGGTCCGGATTGCGCGGCGCCAGGCGCAGCGCGTGCCGGTAGTTCTCGTCGGCGAGCGTCTTCTCGCCCATCGCCGTATAGATCAGGGCGCGCACGCCGTACGCGTCGGCATAGTCAGGGTTGGCGGCGATGGCCTGCTTCACCTCGTCCAGCGCGATGTCGTACTTGCGCTCCTGGTAATAGCCCACCGCCAGTTGCAGGCGGATCTGGGCGCGTTTTTCCGCGGCCGTCTGGTCGGACAGCGTCTTGAGCTCGCGCGTGTCGCCGCCCAGGCCGCTGCCGGTGCCGGCACAGGCCGACAACAGCAGCGCCGCGGACAACGCGCAGGCCAGGCGTCCGGACAGCCGCGGCATCAGGAGGCGATCTCCACGATCTTGCCGAAGTTCGGGCCGAATTTTTTCTGGTATTCGGCCATCTTGCTCATGCGCTCGCCCACGCGGGTGCGGTCCTTGACTTCGCCCGCCAGCTGGCCGCAGGCGGCGTCGATGTCGTCGCCGCGCGTCTTGCGCACGGTGGTCACGAGGCCGGCATCCATCAGGATCTGGGCGAACGCCTTGATGCGCGGGTTCTTCGAGCGCACGAGACCGGATTCCGGGAACGGATTGAACGGAATCAGGTTGAACTTGCACGACACGCCGACGTGCGGATCGTTCACCAGCGCGATCAGTTCGCGCGCGTGCTCGTCGGTGTCGTTGACGCCGTCCAGCATGCAGTATTCGAACGTGATGAAGTCGCGCGGCGCGAATTCCAGGTAACGCTTGCACGCGGCCATCAGCTCGCGCAGCGGGTATTTCTTGTTCAGAGGCACGAGCATGTCGCGCAGCGGATCGTTCGAACCGTGCAGCGACACGGCCAGCGCCACCGGGCATTCCTGCGACAGCTTGTCCATGTTCGGCACGACGCCCGACGTCGACACGGTCACGCGGCGGCGCGACAGGCCGTAGGCGTTATCGTCCAGCATCAGCTTCAGGGTGGTGACGGTCGGCTCGAAGTTCAGCAGCGGCTCGCCCATGCCCATCATGACGACGTTGGTGATCTGGCGCTCGCCCTTCGGGCCCGGCTCGATGCCCTTGGTGCGGCGCAGTTCGAACTCGGCCATCCACAGCTGGCCGATGATCTCGGCCACGCTCAGGTTGCGGTTGAAGCCCTGCTTGCCCGTCGAGCAGAAGCGGCAGTTGACGGCGCAGCCGGCCTGGGTGGAGATGCACAGCGTGCCGCGCGTCTCTTCCGGAATGAACACGGTCTCGACGGCGTTGCCGTTGCCCACGTCGACCAGCCACTTGCGCGTGCCGTCGCTCGACGTGTGGTCGCTGATGACGGCCGGCGCGCGGACTTCGGCGCGGGTTTTCAGCTTTTCGCGCAGCGACTTGGCCAGGTCGGTCATGTCGTCGAAGTTGGCGACGCCGAACTGGTGGATCCAGCGCTGCAGCTGTTTGGCGCGGAACGGCTTCTCCCCCAACTCGGCACAGTAGGCGACGAGCTGCGCGGGATCGAAGTCCAGCAAGTTGGTGAGAGTTGCCATGATTGAATCCTGTGTCTTCAAAATAAGTCCCGCCCGCCGGGCTCTTCGAGCATGGGCGAGCGGGGATATTACGATGTTAAGTCAGCTTGCGCTGCTCAACGAAGAAAAATTGCTACGAAAATTAACGCGAGTAGACGTTCAGCGCCGGGAAGAAGTAGGCGATTTCCACAGCGGCGGTCTCGGCAGCGTCCGAACCGTGCACGGCGTTCGCGTCGATCGAGTCGGCGAAGTCGGCGCGGATGGTGCCCTTGTCGGCCTTCTTCGGATCGGTCGCGCCCATCAGTTCGCGGTTCTTGGCAATCGCGCCTTCGCCTTCCAGCGCCTGGATCATGACCGGACCCGAGACCATGAAGTCGACCAGGGCGTTAAAGAACGGACGCTCTTTGTGGACGGCGTAGAAACCTTCGGCTTCGGCGCGCGACAGCTGTGCCATGCGGGCAGCGACGATCTTCAGGCCGGCGCCTTCGAAGCGGCTGTAGATTTGGCCGATCACGTTTTTGGCGACTGCGTCGGGTTTGATGATCGACAGGGTGCGTTCGATTGCCATTTAAAAACTCCAATAAAAAGAAAGGTTTAAATCGAGATTTGGGACTCAATCAACCTTCTATTTTATCATACATCCTGAGTGCCAAGGATATTGCGCCGTTCGACGGCAGGATGTTACAGTGATATCGGTTCGACCTCGTCCACGCGGACGGCGCGCGCCGGCTTATGCCAGACTTAAAACCTGCACTGCCGGACCACGCGCCCCTGTTGATGGCGGGGCCAGTCCCCATATGGGGAGCAAAGCGATTTCTTCCAACGGAGGCATTATGATTCCCAGCCTGCAGAAAACCTATGACGCGTTGGCCGTCCAGGCCACCCGTCACCGCGTGCTGCGCAACACCTACGGGTTGCTCGCACTGTCCATGATCCCGACCGTGATCGGCGCCTACATCGGGGTGACCAGCGCGCTGCCGATGTTCGCCGGCGGCTTCGGCATCCTGCTGTTCTTCGCCATCGCGTTCGGCTTCATCTTCGCGATCGAGAAGACCAAGAACTCGGCGGCCGGCGTGCCCGTACTGCTCGGCTTCACGTTCTTCATGGGCCTGATGCTGGCCCCGCTGCTGCGCTACACGCTCGGCTTTTCGAACGGCGGGTTCCTGATCATGACCGCGTTCACCGGCACCGCCGCCGTGTTCGCCACGATGGCGACGATCGCCACCGTGTCCAAGCGCGACTTCTCGGGCATGGGCAGCTGGCTGTTCGCCGGCGCCATCATCGTGATCCTGGCGGGCCTGGCCAACGTGTTCCTGCACCTGCCGGCCCTGATGCTGGTGACGTCGACGCTGGCGATGGTCATCTTCTCCGGCTTCATCCTGTTCGACGTGAACCGCATCGTGAACGGCGGCGAGACCAACTACATCAGCGCCACGCTGTCGATCTACCTGGACATCTACAACGTGTTTACGAGCCTGCTGCGCCTGCTGGGCATCGGCTTCGGCAACCGCGACTGATCCATCGTCCCCGGACGACGAGCCGGCCTGCGGGCCGGCTTTTTTGTTGTCAGATCCGGAAACCCCTGCGTACAATAGCCGCTGTTTCCAAATCCGCCACCCATGTCCCGTAGCCTGGTCCATCTCCTGCTGTCGCTGTTGCTGCTCGTCTCGCAGCAATTGTCGCTCGGCCACGGCTATACGCACTGGGCGGGGCTCGACGACGTCGCCGCCGTGCAGGCGGCGCAGGGCATCAACGGCGACGGCGACGGTGGCGGCAAGCCGGCCAAGCCCGCCCTGCGCGACCTGTGCGGCCAGTGCGCCGCCAGCGCCCAGATCGCCTTTGCGCTGCCGGCGACGGCGCGCCGGTTCGTCCCGGCCGAGCTCGCCTATGCGGCGCCGGCCGTGCCGGAAACGCCTGGCGTCTGCCTGCAGTCGACCTGCCCGTTCCAGTCGCGCGCCCCACCTCAAGCCTGATAACGCCCTCCCTCCGTTTTGCTCCGTACCGCCCGGCACGTCCCGGCGGCGCGGGCCGTTATCCATCCGTTTGAGGTAGTCCATTCATGAAGATTCAACGTACGCTGCTCGCCAGCGCGCTCCTGCTCGCCTTTCACCCGGCCCTGTACGCGGCCGACGACCAGCAGACCGTCAACGAAGGCCGCATCCAGCAGGTCGTCGTCACCGCCACCCCGCTGCGCAACGGCGAAGGCGACCAGATCCTGACCCCGGCCAAGGTGCTGGCCGGCGACGAACTGCGCGACAAGGTCGGCAGCTCGCTCGGCGAGACGCTGCAGAACGAACTGGGCGTATCGGCGTCCGCGTTCGGCGCCGGCGCGTCGCGCCCCATCATCCGCGGCATGGAAGGCTCGCGCGTCAAGATGCTGGAAAACGGCATGGCGACGTCGGACGTGTCCGGCCTGTCGAACGACCACGCCGTCGCCTCGGAAGGCGCGGTGGCGCGCCAGATCGAGATCCTGCGCGGCCCCGCCGCCCTGCTGTACGGCTCGGGCGCCATCGGCGGCCTCGTCAACGTCGTCAACGAACGCATCCCGACCGCGCTGGAACCGAAGCCGACGGGCCAGATCGAGACCCGTGCGAGCTCCGTCGACAACGGCAGGAACGTGTCGGGCACGCTGGACGGCGCGTTCGGCAAGTTCGGCCTGCACGTCGACGGCAACATGCGCAACACGGACGACTACCAGATCCCCGACCTGCGGGTGCTGAACGATCCGGCGTCCCGCGTCAACCGCCTGCCGAATTCCGACACGCGCGAGCGCAACGTCGGCATCGGCGGTTCCTACATCGACGACTGGGGCTATGCCGGCCTGTCGGCGTCGCACCTGACGAACTTCTACGGCATCCCGACAAACGAAGGCTCGCACATCGACCAGCGCCAGAACCGCTACGATTTCGACAGCGTCGTCAAGAACCCGCTCGCCGGCTTCGAAAGCGCGCGCGTGAAAGCAGGCTACACGGACTACCACCACGCGGAACTGGACGACGGCGTGCCGGCCACGCTGTTCTCGAACAAGTCGTTCGAGTCGCGCATCGAGCTCACGCACAAGCCGATCACCGGCCTCGGGCTGCACGGCACGTTCGGCGTGCAGACGGAAAACACCCATTTCTCCGCGCTGAGCGCGGCGGGCGGACCGGACACCGTGCCCGTGACGCACTCGACCACCCAGGCCGCGTTCCTCGTCGAGGAATGGGAAACGGGCCCGCTGCGCTGGAACGCCGGCCTGCGCTACGAGAACGTCGACCGCAAGCCGACGGGCAACCGCGAGCGCACCTTCGACCTCGGCTCCGGCTCGATCGGCGCGCTGTGGCCGTTCACGAAGGGCTATGCGGCCGGCGCCACCCTGTCGTACGCGCAGCGCGCGCCGGCGACGGACGAGCTGTACTCGGGCGGCCCGCACGACGCCACCCTGACGTTCGACGTGGGCGACCCAGGCCTGCACAAGGAAATCTCGCGCAACATCGAACTGTCATTGCAGAAGACGAGCGGCCTGCTGCGCTGGCGCCTGAACGCCTACCGCAACAACGTCAACGACTTCATCTACGGCCACGTCACCGATGCGACGTTCGACGAGGACGGCAACCCGGGCGGCGACTTCCGCCAGCGCCTGTTCCAGCAGGCCAGGGCGCACATCCAGGGCGCGGAAGCGGAACTGACGTGGAACCAGATCGGCATGGGCTGGAACGGCCGCGTGTTCGCCGACACGTCGCGCGGCTACCTGGACGATGCCGGCAACCTGCCGCTGCAGCCGGCCGACCGCGTCGGCGCCGCCGTCGGCTACCGCCAGCCGCACTGGCGCGCCAACCTCGACTGGACGCACGCGCGCGGCCAGGACCGCCTCGCCGCGTTCGAGTCGACGCCGACCCCGTCGTACAACCAGGTCGACGCCAACCTGTCGTACACGCAGAAGCTGGACAAGCTGGACCTGACGTATTTCCTCTCGGCGAAGAACCTGCTGAACGAGGACATCCGCCTGTCGACGTCGCTGCTGAAGGACATCGCCCCGCTGCCGGGACGGAACGTCACGTTCGGGGTGCGCGCGAAGTTCTGACGGTACGCCGTCGCCCATCGCCCGGACGCCGCCCCCTGCGCAGCACAGCACCGTCGTCCCCGCGCAGTGCCGCAACCGTCATCCCCGCGCAGTGCATCAACCGTCGTCCCCGCGCAGGCGGGGACCCAAGTTCATCCCCGCGCAGGCAGGAACCCGAGGCCCCGCCATCGTATTGACGATTCGTGCGCCACGCCGGCGGCGGCTCCGTTATATTCTTGCCATCGAACCCGATCCACCCGGCACAAGCAAGTTCGCCGTCCGATGGTCCCCCACAGGCACGATGCTCTCCAGGGACCAACGGACTTTCTCGCGCGGAAAGTGTATTTTTTTGCACAGCCGCTCCAGCTTATGCATTTGCGCATAGAATGACCGCTTTCGGACTAGGAAGCGGATCGGCATGGAAGCAGCGACGCGCGACTTTCATCTCCTCGGCAGTACCGGCGCAGTGCGCGCCGGCTACGACGTCCACGACTGGTCGGCGTCGCCGCTCGGCCCGCCAGGAAGCTGGAGTCCTGCATTGCGCAGCGCGGTCAGCCTCATCCTCGATTCCGAATTCCCCATGTATCTCGCCTGGGGCCCGCACCTGGCGCTGCTGTACAACGCCGCCTTCATCGCCCTCCTCGACGGCACCCACCCGAAGGCGCTCGGCCGCCCGCTGGCCCAGGCCTGGCCCGAGCGCTGGCCCAGCCTGAAACCCCTCGTCGAACGCGCCCTCGCCGGCCACGCCACCTACGGCGAGGACGTGCCGAGCCCGATCGACCGCGACGGCAAGCTCGCGAACGCCTGGTTCACCCTCGCCTACTCGCCGGTGCGCGACGACGGCGGCGCCGTGCGCGGCGTGCTGTGCGTGATGAGCGAGACGACGCAGCGCGTGCAGCTGGAGCGCCGCCACGCCGTGCAGCTGCAGGTGGTCGACAGCCTGCGCCGCCTGCACCACCCGTCCGACATCATCGAATGCTCGTGCACCGTGCTCGGCCAGCACCTCGAACTGGAGCGCGCCTGCTTCGTCGAGATGGACGAGGAGGACGGCAGCTTCGAAGTGATGCACGACTGGGCGCGCGACACCGGCAGCCCGCTGCTCGGACGGCGCGCCCGCATGGACGATTTCGGCCCGCAGGCGCTGGCGATGCTGCGCACCGGCTCGCCGCTGGCCGTGCGCGACGCGACCGCCGACGCGCGCCTGCCCGCGCGCGGCGAGCGCTACGCGGCGGCCGGCGCGCGCGCCATCCTCGTCGTGCCGAAGATCCGGCGCGGCCAGCTGGTCGCGGCGCTCGTCGGCTATGCCACGCTGCCGCGCGACTGGGACGAGGAAACCCAGCGCCTCGCCACCGACATCGCCGAGCGCAGCTGGGAAGCGCTGGACCGCGTGCGCGCCGAGCAGGCGCTGCGCGACGCCGTGGCGCGCCAGACGACGCTCCTGGACATGAACGAGTTCCGGCTCGAAGTGTCGGACCTGCTGCGCCGGCTGACCGACCCGGCGCAGATCTTCGTGCAGACGGGCGCCATGCTGGGCCGCTTCCTGCAGGCCAGCCGCGTGCTGTACGGCGACTACGACGCCGACAAGCAGCTCGTGACGTTCCACTCGAACTACACGGACGGCATCGTGGGCGAGCTGGCCGGCACGTTCCCCGCCGCGCTGTTCGGCAGCGCCAACTTCACGTCGCTGGCACAGGGCACGTGGGTGTCGAGCGACCTGCAGCGCGACCCGCGCACGAGCGGCCCGGACACCTGGCCGAACTACGCGTCACTGCAGATCCGCTCCGGCGTCGTCGTGCCGCTGAACCGCAACGGCGCGCTGACGTCCTGCCTGTTCATCAACGACAACCTGCCGCGCGTGTGGAGCGCCGACATCGTGCGCCTGATCGAAGACGTGGCCGAGCGCTCCTGGACGGCCGTCGAGCGCGTGCGCGCGGAAGACGCGCTGCGCCTGGCGGACCGCCGCAAGGACGAATTCCTCGCCATGCTGGCGCACG
>Ga0308161_1001966_pt1 | contig 22937 bp, 22 predicted proteins | sample PhyFR2_FD_201034 | JGI IMG/M metagenome (GOLD analysis project Ga0308161, IMG submission 201034) | Phyllosphere microbial communities from UC Gill Tract Community Farm, Albany, California, United States - DLSLF.R2 | ecosystem: Host-associated > Plants > Phyllosphere > Unclassified | place: USA...
TCTATGTGTCGTTTATTTACCAGGATGCCGGCTGATGGGCCGGAGACGACCCGGTGGTGCGGGGCTGTGAAGATGGCCGACAGGCAGGGGAAATAGCCTTCCCCGCGCTTTTCTGCGCTGCACAGAACCCATACCATTCCATGACAGAAAGGTCGCGCAGGCGGCCTTTCTGCTTTTTCGCCCGCGTACCCGGCATTCAGCCGAGAGTGCCTGGTGACTCACCACTTTTCAATACTCCCGGAACCACCAGGCATACAGCCCAGACTGCCTGGTTCATGAGGCATGGTACCGTATAATGGGGTTCTACGCCGGAACCCCATACAGTGTTTACTGCTTGTCAGACTGCTCCAGGTATTCAGTCAGGAAATGCTGGGGGGGAGTGTCTTTCGCGAGACCATCGCTGTACGAGATAAACATTTCTTTATTTTCTCCTGGCAAATATAGCTCGCCACGATCCTGGTTCAGGATCAGGACCACATAAGGTTTGCCGTCGACCATGGTACTGTAGCGTTCATCTCTGGCGGTTTTCTGGACAGCCATTTTCTGAATGCGTCCGTTCCAGTCATGATCCACATTGCTGATCTTCACCAACGCCTGATGTTCGGTGCGATCGCCAAGCCGCAGCGTGCGCACTTCAATACCGCGCGGACCACTGTAAGCATCCATTTTGTTGCCAACAAGCGGGCGCGGCACTTCACCGGCAGCCACGACAGAGGTGATAAGCAGGGCTGAAAGGGCCAGTACAGGATTCCATTTATTCAACATCATTGAGTACCAAAATAAGATGAAAGTGAGGAGCAGGCAGCCCGAAACGTTGAAAAGCCGGGCCTGCCGGTTAGCTTACATCTTATCGGGTTTGTTCTGTTTGTTGACTTAAAAATTCCCGTAATGTTTAAAAATGGACATAACCTGCCCACAGGATCAGACATAACGCTCAGTCAGTAACGCCGGAGCCTCATCCGCTCCGTTTATTCAGGGTGTGGCCTCATTAAGTAATGTGAGATAGCGGGGAGCAGCGATATTTCTGCCGCTCACCACGCAGACAACTTTCCGTCCCCTCAGTTCTTTTGCATAACGAAGGACCGCCGCAACGGCGGGTGCGCCTGAAGGCTCGACAACGTGGCTGTGCAGATTCAGCATTAACAGCATCGCTGATGTGATCTCGGCCTCGGAAACGAGAAGAACGCGGTCGACGCGGTCGCGTACCAGTGGCCAGGTCATCGTTTCAGGTTCGATATAACCACTGATGCCTTCGGCGACTGACGTCGTTATTTCCACAGGGATCGTGTCGCCAGCGTCTTTCCAGCGCGCAAACGTCGGGCTCGCTTCACTTTGTACTGCCCACACTTCGGCAGCAGGACTTATGGCTTTGATGGCCGTTGCAATCCCTGAGGCCAGCCCGCCGCCGCCAGTGTTCACCAGAATAACCTCCGCATCTGCCCAGTCTTCCATAATTTCCAGACCGACGGTGCCGCCCCCGGCAATCATCTCTTCATTATTATAGGCGGAGACGAACGTCGCGCCGGACTGTTGCGCGGCGACAATGGCACCCTGCCTCGCCTCTTCAATATTTTCAAAAAACGTAACCCGGGCACCGTAACTTTTCATCGCCGAGACCTTAATCGGGTCTGCTGTCAGCGGCAGGAATATGGACACGGGTATGCCTGCAGCCTGTCCCGCACAGGCGAGCCCTAAGCCATGGTTTCCCGCCGTCGGGGCGATGACGCCGGCACGTTGCTGGTCTGCGCTGAGACAGGCAAGAACGTTTGCGGCACCTCTGAGCTTAAAACTACCCGTAAGCTGGAGATTTTCCATCTTGAGCCTGACCTCCGTCCCGACAAGGGCAGACAGCGCATGCGAAGGCTCCAGCGGAGTTCTGCATACAGTTGGCTTAATCCGCCCGGAAGCTGCATAGATATCGTTCAGCGTGACACTGCCCGTTGGCCTTCGTGTGAGGTTTGTCATAGTATTAACCTGAAAACATATAAGAAAATAACCATATAGGTAATAAGCTATATGAACAACTCAAAAACAAAGGGCCGATATATTCCGCGCCCTTGGTAATGAGCACCGGCTCGTGATTATTGAATGGCTGTCCGACCCGAGGTCACATTTTCCTGAGCAGCAGGACGGCGATCTGGTGAAGGATGGTGTGTGTGTCGGGTTTATCACCGAAAAAACTGGCCTGAGCCAGCCTGCCGTAACGGGTCATCTGCAAAATCTGGCTAAAGCCGGCATTGTGACCTCGAAACGCATCAAGAACTGGGTGTTCTATAAACTCGATCGTCAACGGATAGATGACGCAGCGGCAATGCTTTCTGCATATGGGAAGCTGGCAACTCGTCGCTCATGACGGGCTCCGTCCGGGCAACGAAAAGATTGTACGATGAACCTGTTTTTTAATCAGACAGGAACCTGACGGGCGGCTCTGAGCGAAAATTGAAAGTTGATACTTTCACCGGGCGTGGAAAACCGGCCAGGGGATTACGCGGCCGGGAAAGAGCTTTATGGTCATTCAAAAAAAACGACTTCTTCATTCACTTCCACGAAGGAAACAGCCTGTCCTTACTCTCTTACTGAAGTCGCAATCGCCTGCCGCATCTCACGTACGTTGCGCGCAGGCGGAGCACCGAACTGACGGAGATATTCACGACTAAACTGTGAGGCACTTTCATAGCCGACGGCAAACGCCACGTCAGACGCCCGATGCTCGCCGGCAAGCAAAAGCTGGCGGGCTTCCTGCAGTCTGAGCTGTTTCTGGTACTGGATAGGACTGAGGCCGGTCATCGACAGAAAATGGCGATGAAGGCTTGCCCGGCTCATGCCGCTGACATCACACAACGCTTCGATACGAAGCCGGCGATTGTAATTATCCCGGATCCAGGCGACGGCTCGCCGGATACTGTTCAGTGCGCCCTCAGGTTGAGCAATCTGACGCAGCAGCCGCCCCTGAGGGCCCTGCAGGAGACGATAAAGTAATTCCCGCTCAAGCATAGGCCCGAGAACCGGGATGTCATCAGGGGTATCAAGCAATGACAACACCCGGAGTAACGTATCGCGAAGCGAGGCCGTCATCGGGTTAATCATAATACCGATCCCCTTTTGTTCGCGCTCGCGAACCGGTGGTACGGCCGCCGCCAGTTCCGCCAGTATGGCCGGATCCAGCACAAGTGAAACCGCAACGTAGGGCCCGCCGCTTTCATCATCAAAAATTTGTCCGATTAAAGGCAGGTCAAGTGCGCTGATAAGATAGCGTTCGCTATCGTAGCTCAGCAGATTGTCGTTAATCGCGACACGCTTCGAGCCTTGCAGGATGAAGCAGATCATCGAGCGATACAGGCAGGGTGATTTTCCTGTCGGGCCCTGTCCGACACTGATGTCTACACGAGGGATCCGTGTGGCAGTCAATCCCGGTGGCGCATGCCTCAGGGCGATATCAAGATGGGGTGCAAGAGGGTGATTCATGGACTGACTATACCCATGATCCGGGAGACCGCAAAGCGATTGATACAATCAGGCAATAAATTGAGCTTATCAGGCGTAGGTTACACATCACTCATTGCCTAACATGAGCGCGTAAAACACGCATTGAAATGTGCACCTGATAACCTGAAAGAGACAGCCTGTGACTAATAAAATTGCATTTATCACTGGAGCCAGCCGTGGCCTCGGCCGCAACATGGCTCTTCACCTCGCCAGACGCGGTGTCCACATCATCGGCACCTATCGTAGCGGCGCTGCAGAAGCCCGGACGCTCAAACAGGAGATTGAAGCGCTGGGTGGCAAAGCCGCAATGCTGCCGCTTGATATCACCGATACCGCCAGTTATCAGGCTTTTTCAGACACCGTAACTGAAACACTGAGAACCGGCTTTGGCCGCAGGCGCTTTGACTTTTTGGTCAATAATGCCGGTAACGGACTCTTCTCAAACTTTGTTGATGCGACCGAGGATCAGTTTACCTCACTGGTCACCACGCATCTCCAGGGGCCGATTTTTCTGACTCAGAAGCTGCTACCGCTTGTGGAAGATGGCGGTCGCATCCTCAATGTTTCTTCCGGTTTTGTGCGCTTTACGTTGCCGGGATACAGCATTTATGCGGCGGTGAAGGCAGCAGTAGAAGTTCTGACCCGTTACCAGGCCGTAGAGCTTGGGCCGCGTCAGATACGGGTGAATGCGATTGCCCCTGGCGCCATCGCAACCGATTTTGGCGGTGGTGCGGTACGCGACAATGGGGAGGTAAATGCCTGGGTTGCTCAGGGAATTGCGCTGGGCCGTGTCGGTTTACCGGATGACGTTGGCGGTGCCGTGGCCGCCATCCTGTCCGATGACATGGCATGGGCTAACGGAACGACCTTTGACATTTCTGGCGGCCAGTTGCTGTAAACCCCAACGCATTCATTCTATCCAGCCGGAGAGCATCATGCCGAACGTTAAATTTACGCTTATCAGTCACCCGTTATGCCCGTTCGTTCAGCGAGCAGCCATTGTGCTCCTGGAAAAGAATGTGCACTTTGAGAGAGTCGACGTCGATCTGGCTGACAAACCAGACTGGTTTAAGCCGCTTTCGCCGACGGGCAAAGTCCCCTTGCTCAGGGTGGAAGTGCCGGACAGGGCTGACGTGATCCTGTTCGAGAGCTCGGCCATCTGCGAATATCTCAACGAAACGCAGGAGGGAGTCAGCCTTTATTCCAACGATGCCATCACCCGCGCGCAGCAGCGCGCCTGGGTGGAGTTTGGTGTGGCGGCGCTCTCCGATGCCTGGCAGTTCCTGAACGCCAAAGAGCTGGCGGTTGCTGAGGATAAGAAAGCCGCCTTTCGTGACAGGTTGCACCGGCTTGAGAGTACGCTTGAGCGGGAGCCGTATTTTTCAGGATCCTCGTTCAGCATGGTCGATGCGATGTTTGCCCCTGTCTTTCGTTACTTCGACCTGTTGAGTCCGGTCGTTTCACAGCCAGTTTTTGACAATCTTGCACGCGTATCAGCGTGGCGGGAGTCCCTGGCACAAAGGCCAAGCGTCATTTCTGCAGCGCGAGACGATTACGCAGACAGGTTCAGGCAGCACCTTATCAGACAGCACGCAGTACACGCCAGCTCAATTCTTTAAAGCCTTTTCATGATGCCCGTTATCAATGGCCGTGGGATCAACTGGAACGACACCTCCATGCCAGCACCGGTTGAAAGTCTCACCACCTGTGTCGCTGGTTTTCATGAGGATCAGGGAAACGTTGCCATACGGCGATGGTTCATACCCCGTACAGCCTGGGTTTACGAAGGGATTGTCATCACTACCGGTATCGATGAAGCTTTCGCCTGACTGATGAACACAGGCGGACGGTGGGCATAGTGACGGTTCGTATTGAAACGCTGGCCATCGCCGCAGACGATAACAGCGAGTTCACAGAAAGGCCTGACAGGTCTGGGCGCGCTGATGGCAGCGAGACAGGAGCAGAAAAGGTAACGGGCATACTTGTTCCTGACGGTAATCACACCATCTCGCGGAGATTACCTTGTAATGAACGTCATTCAGAAGGTCCCGGAGAGTCAATTCAATTTTTGCTGAGAGTAAACAAGGCTGCATGCTTAACTGACAGACTGACCTGCCTTCGGGAGCGGAATCAACGCTCATTGAGTAATACCGGCCCCCGGTTTGATTCGGAGTCAGGACTGGCCTTCCTGATATCGGGACGAAACTGCTTTCAACCGCAGTCGACGGGTTACCCTGCCCCTCCTGTGTCAGGGCGCCCGTTGACATGTTAACGCGCTCTCAGACTGCAAAGTGCCCGATGAGTAAAGAAGATGCACAGGCAGACACCATTTATTATGGGATGCCCTGCGTTATCTTTGTGAGGTTATACATTCCATCCCCACACTTATCCCCTGTTTCTGTGGATAATTAATCCGGGGTACAGAAAACACCTCCCGGAACCAGAACAGAGCGTGGATCACTGATAACGGACGTAAAAAGAAGCCAGTTACCCCCCCGGGATGAGGATGTTGTTTTTGGGGGAAAGAAGCCCGCGGGCTTTCCCTGGTGTTGACTGCCTCAGGCGCGGTTTCCCCAGACACTGCACATTCCCAGGGCGGAGCCAGTCAGCCGCTACATACTGTTGTACAAAACCTTTGTTCGCTCATGGTTGAAAGTCAGCAAGGTGGATAATGTCAGAAAACAGCTCAAACTCAGCTGAAATGTCATGGACGGCGTTATGATGCACGCAGTCAAACGAGGCTTAAGGAATAAAAAAATAGTTAAACCCGGGAGTTCTTTTTCGCTGTGGGCCGCTGGATAAGAGGTCGTCAAAGAGCGGAATAAGCAAACAGGAAACCAGGCTGCTTATTCGTTTACTCAAAGTGTATGAATAATTTCCACTTCATGCTGAAAAACATAGGGGTCCGATAATAAGCAAAATTTATCATCGTCGGGGTAGGTGACAGCCACATGGTAGTCATCACCGGCGAAAGCTTTGACTGCCTCAATATCTGCCCAATATGTAGCAAGGAAAAAATGTTCCCAGCTTCCCTGAGTCATTCTTTTTACAAAAGCACCTTTGTTACCCTCAATCCCCTGAGAATGTTTCACACCGGTTAATTCAAGATGTGAAGCAAAATCCTCAGCGTATTCAAGTGGTACACATCCGTGCCATGTCCTTACAATCATTGCTCTTCTCCTGCAAAAGTTGGCCTGATAACTTAACTGAAAAAGGCAGGGTCGATCAAAACATATCAGTGCCCCCATGAGACTGAGGCCCCCCTATGCACAGTAAGCTGACAGCATCACTCTGCATCATCAGTGAGTAACTTGAGTTTTCAATGATATTTGCTGAGAAAAGGGCAAACACAAAACAGGACAATTTCAGCGGCACGGCAGAAGAAATCGGGCGGGTTGACTGCGGTAACCATCAGATGGCCAGGGGGTTCTCCTGGGCACAGATATCAGTCGTGAAAATACGAGACAAGGCATATCCCTGATGCGCAAGGCCGGTAAAGAGATTGTCATCATCCGGCAGAACGCTGAACATATTGAAAGCGCCGTCAGAGAAATTTCCCGTTCAGTTGAGCTTGATGAGTTGGTCAACCCTGCTCAGAAGCCGAAGCTAAATTGTTCGGCTCCTGAGCAGGTAGAGGGGGCAACTGACCGCGTGAAAACCACCATGCGAGACCTTTCTGAGAAAACAGCCATTGTTAAAGGTACTCAATACGGGGACATTGTCCCTGCAGTCACACTGGAGCAGAAGATGTTTTGTTTGCATCTCGTCAATAATGCAGAGGGCAATACCTTTCTCTGAGTCACTGAAATTCCTTTTCTGTCCAAATACGTTGAAGACAGCCTCACGCTCATAAGGATGGAGCTCTCTTTCAAAAAGAGATGGAGCAGTCTTATTGGATATCAGCTTCAAGGCAGGTTTTCTCATGAATCAGCTGGAGATTTCAGTGTGAAATTATAGCTTAAAATCCATATTTTACATTAACTTATAGGATAAATCGCAGTGGGGAAGTAAACAGGATTGCAGAACACCTTACAAAAAAATCAGTATCAAACTGCCACTTAACCTGGAGATTTCAGCGTGAAATCCCCAGGTAAATAATCAATAATTCATAGGGTTAGATGTGAAATATGGCTGGAGGAGATCTATTTATTCAGATGTAAAGTCAGCACCTTATCAATGGCGTCATCCAGCGCACTCTGAACGTCTGGTGCCAGACGGTTAAACTCATAACTGAACGCTCGCCCCTTGGTCTTCTTGCGGGCATACCGGTTTTTATCGCCGAACTGCCACAATGTCGTGGTCACGGTTTTGTCGCGTGACGAAGGCACACCCATAATCAGAGCTTCTTTACGGATTTCTGCAATCAGCTTATTTTTAACTTCATCTTCCGCCAGGGTTGTGTCATTGCGTATGTCACTCAGCACATCAGTAAGATTCGCAAGGAGCGCTTCAGGCCCTGTTCCTTTACCGGAAAGGATCTCTTCACTGGCCAGCAGAGTCCTGTAGTCAGTAAATGAAAGAACGGCCTGGACGGGAAACACTGACAGCAGCGCTGCGGATACGCTCGCGGCCTGCAGGGCGCGCGTCACCGTTGCCTGAGACAGGTTTTCCGATTCGGCTATCTCTTTCTGCGACAGGCCGGTGGCTTTAAGCGTCTGCAGACGCAGCCCGACCTCACGGATATTATGTTCCCGGGCGGTCTGTATGTCCTTCGCCAGCGCCCTCGCCTCTGCCGGGGTCAGGGGTTCGTCGGTAACGAGAACGTCCAGCCCGCACCGGCAAATAAGCGCAGCCGCACGGCGGCGGGAACCGTCCAGGATTTCAATGCCCTTTTCACTGCGTGCGCCGATAGCCGGGAAAAACTGCTGAAGCCTGAGGGTCCGGGTAATATCCTTCAGCGATTCGGGCGTCAGGGCGGACTGATCGCGTCCGTTATTTTCCTGCACCACATACGTCGCGGCGGCGACGTCACCGGCATCAACGGTCACGCGGCTGAAGAGCATCTTCCTGCCGGATGACAGGGTGAACACCTGCTGAAAACCCCCTGTCTCCGGGTCGCTGCTGACGACAGGCGCACTGAATGTCCGTCCGATCGTTCTGCGTTTGTTACTCATCAAGCACCTCAGTTCATTCGTATAAATTCAAGGCGGTCAAACGCCGCTTTGGCAAAGTCTTCCGCGGCAAGCCGGGCATTTTTCAGCGCCTCGCTGCTGCCCACGTAGGTGGCCGGATTCGCTGATATCACCGTGTCAAAGGATTCTCCGCACCGTTCAAAGCCGTCAAGCCGGGGGAGCGCAACGTCCAGCATGTCGCCGCCGAAAATCTCTTTCGCCAGGCTGTGGCACATTTTGTGATCGGCCTTGTTCGACAGCTTGGACATGAAGCCGATGTTTGCCCGCAGCCGGCATTCACAGCCTGATGATTCAATGATACTGACGAGCTCCGGGAGTCGGGTCAGATACTTGAGCGTGGAATGGAAGTCAACCTGTGCGGGAGGAACCGGCGTCATCAGGACGTCTGCAGCGGCGATGGCGTTGTTCAGGAAGGCATCAAGGTGCGGCCCGCTGTCGACAAAGATGAGATCATAGTCAGATTTCAGCTTATCCGTAATGTTCTCACGCAGCACGGCATGCGGATTCTGGCCGGGAAGATGTTCCCTGCAGAGCGACGTCCATTCTGAGGCGATAAAGGCATCATCGATAGAGGCGGGGATGACGTCCACGCCGGGTACCACCGAGGGCACAATAAAATCGCTGAGCAGCTCTTCACGCGAGACGTTCTGCAGCATGGCCTGCGCGGAGGTCGCTTCCACCATGCCGACCGCACGGGTGTGATTGAGAAACATCGTGGCGGATGACTGGGGGTCAAGATCCACAACGAGAATGCGCAGATCCTCAAAAAGCAGGTGTGGATGCGCCCGCATACCGTGAGCCAGTGAGACGGTTGAAACTGTCTTCGATACCCCCCCTTTGAGATTCCCGACAAATACCGTTAACGCTTCAGAATGCCTGTCGCGGTATTTAGGGACTCCCCTGTGGTGGTATATATCAATGATATTCTGGATATTCATGGCGTATTTTGTGGAAGATCCCGCTGAACGTTTATCAAACACGTACCCGTTCTCCTCCATTTCACTGACCGCATAATCCACGTTGGCCCGGGTCAGTTTAGGGAGCCTGGAGAGGGCGGCCTTGGCATACACCTGGAAGTAAACGTCCTCATGCTGCTCCTGCTTCTGAGACCGGATCTGCTCTGTCAGCGCGGTGAGCATTTTACCTGCACGGACGGCTATCTTTTCAGACTGATGTGACGAAGCACTCATTAAATGGTCCCTTTATGCTGAAATTCAACGTTAATACCATAATCCTGCATGTGATACTTAAAATCAACATGAATGCATAAAAAATGCCTGACCCGGTAGGGGGTCACTGTCAGGCAGGATCGTGTGCTGACGTGAGGGTGAGGATCCAGAGGGTAACCGTTGCCGGCGGCATAAATTTTTTATGACGCCGGCAACGGTTGAACAAGCCGCAGGCGCGTTAGCGATGTTCTGTGCGGGAAGTTATCCACATATACAGCGGTTATTTTTAAAGAGATCTTTTTATATTCTTTTTAAAACCTTTTTAGCCCCCTCTGAGACCAGAGCGGGCGCGGCCTGCAGACCCGCTGACGTGACAATCTGCCCTGACGCCGTGACAGACTGCCCTCAATACGGCGCGTAACTGTGACAGGTCACCCTCAGCTTTGTGACAAACTGCCCTTAAATATCAGTAAAAACACAGCGTTATTGACAAGGCTTTTGCACCGTGACAACCTGATACCCTGTCACACAAGCCGAGCCTGCGACACCCGATGACCTCAGAATTATTCACCGCTGATAAACCCCGGAAGGTGGGACAGCGCATCGTCCAGTCAAATGAACTGACGGAGGCTGCCTACAGTCTTTCCCGCGATCAGAAGCGGATGCTGTATCTTTTTGTCGACCAGATCCGCAGAACGGAAACCCCGGGCGGTGAAGATTTCCACGACGGTAAGTGCGAAATTGCCGTTTCGCATTATGCAAAAACCTTCGGCCTGACGTCGGCTGAGGCCAGTAAGGACATCCGTAACGCCCTGAAAAATTTTGTCGGAAAAGAGGTCGTGTTCTACAAACCGGAAGATGACCTGGGTGATGAAAAGGGATACGAATCTTTTCCCTGGTTCATCAAGCGCGCTCACAGTCCTGCGCGGGGCGTGTACAGCGTCCATCTTAACCCTTATCTCATCCCCTATTTCGTAGGATTACAGAACAGGTTCACCCAGTTCCGCCTCGGGGAAACCCGGGAGATAACCAGCCCCTATGCGATGCGCCTGTATGAATCGCTGTGCCAGTACAGGGGTAATCTGACGTACGGCACGGTCATCCTCGGGATTGAGTGGATGATTGAACGCTACCAGCTCCCGCAAAGTTACACCCGTATGCCTGATTTCCGCCGTCGTTTCCTGATCCCGGTTGTTGACGAAATCAACCGTCGTACGCCGTTAAGCGTCACTTACATTGAAAAAAAAGCAGGACGACTGACAACCCACGTTGTCTTTTCATTTACCGAAGTGTGACAACCTGCCCTCTGACTGACGCCGTATCCCGTTCGCGCCGGCCTCCACTCATCTCTCACTGCTGTCCCCGCAACCCTGTGACCAGGGCAGTTTGTCACCTCTGACTGTCGGCTCCGGCTGATCTCACCCGGTAATGCGTCCCGTCTATCTGCTACCGGATTTTCGCCCTGAGGGTTATCTGTCACTCGCCGGTACCCCGGTGGTATGAGGGCAGTCTGTCACATATCGCTGCTGAACGGATGAGGGCGGTTTGTCACAACATCTCTCCGGTAAGATGGACTGCCTGATGCGTGAGTCCGGGGTCAGTTTTGAACGCTGACCTGAAAGGCACTGTTCATGACCGCTTGCTGCTGCAGACAACCATGCCGGTAGGGCAGACTGTCACACGTTATACTGACTGAATACCTGAGGGCGGATTGTCACCCTTCATCATTCAGTCAGGCTACGGGGGTGATTGGTCAGACAGGGTGACGGGCGTGAGGGCGGTTTGTCACAGTGACGACGGAAGCGATGCCACGGTGACGGTGTCACTGATGAGTGAGGGCAATCTGTCACCTTTCCGGATCGGTCACCGGGAATATGCAGCCTGAGAGGCAATGAGGGCAGATTGTCACAGCGGTAAGCCGGCGGCGATGCAGAAAAAACGACGTTCATCATCCTTCCGCAGAGGACAAGGGGTAAGACGCTGAGAGCACTACGGCAGGGCTTTGTGCGGCCGGCTGGCCAGAAAGCAGAACCGGTAAACGACAGCTGAAGATTAAGTCCTGCCGGCCGTCATACCGTCGCCTGGCAAAGGCAACGCTGACGTTGCACGCCGGTTATTTTGCGGCAAGCCGCTTATGCAGGTCTTCGTAGATCTCGTCACGCCGGTCGACGGCAACCACGGTGACCGTGACCCTCACGTTTCCCCCGTCGTCTGAGGTGACGGTGTAGGCCAGACGGTATCCGTCATTTCTGAGTTTTATCTTGTAGCAGCTGTGCTGCAGGGACAGCCGGTTGGCCGGCATCGTCAGCGCGTCATACGACGCGGCGCGCTTCTTCAGCACCTTCGCAAACTTTTCCCGGATGGACGGGTTGAGGGCGTCCCACTCTTTTTTGGCCAGCGCCTTAAACGTCAGGGTGGCCGTAAATTTTCCGGACATCAGAGGGCGTCCCAGGCGACGTCGATCTCCTCGTCTCCGGCTCTGTCGAGCGCTTTCTGCAGAAGCAGTGCATCGCTGACGTGCTCGAACATCAGCTCAAACATGGCCGGCGGCACGCAGTAAAACGCGGGTTTGTTGTGGTTGAGCACGGCAACGGGCTCACCGTGCGACTCGTTCATGGCGGCCGTCGGGTTCTTTTTGAACTCGGTGATGGACGCGGTTTTTCTGCTCAGAATGTTTTCGGTGATCATGCATCCTCCGGATGAAAGGGTTCCGTCTCAATAATGCGCTAATAATAGCGCTTTATTCGTAGCTGTTAAAGGTGCTTTTTTTAAACTCAATTTGGTGTAACACGCCATTCTGATCGCCAGACATGAAAATGAACAAACAACAGGACGTAAGGTTTCCGGCTGCGAAACGGGTTCAGCCGGGCGGTAAAGCGCGCAGAACGGCCGCCGCGTCCTGACCGTCACCGCTGAACGGAACGGCCAGCGTGGCGGCGAGCTCCAGTGCGAACACCCGGGTGTACACATCCAGCGATCGGGCATCCTTATGTCCGGCCAGCGACTGGATCACCTTCGGCGGCTGCCGGTGATAAAGCATATGCATGATGTACGAATGGCGGAACGTGTGCGGCGTCACCGGTACCGAGAAGTGCACGCCGTCATCCGCCGCGCGCTTCACCGCGGCCTTCAGCCAGTTGCGCATCGTTTCATCGGTGGCTGCCCACAGGGGCTCCCTGCGCTTCGGGCGTTCGGTGGCCATCCAGCTCAGCACCTGATGCACGTAGCCCCGGTCGGTGAGCGGCACCAGGCGCACCGCATCCTTCGGCGGCCGGCCGCGCCGGCTGCGGACCTTCTCCGACAGGATGCGCACAAACGGCCGCGGGCCGTCCAGCACGAACGACTCCGGCTGCAGGCTGCAGGCCTCCCCGATGCGGGCACCGGTGTTCCACAGCGTGCTGAACAGAAAATGATGACGCCTGTCAGGCATGTAGTGCAGCAGCGCGCTCACCTCGGGCGCCAGCAGGTAGAAGGGCGTGACCCCGTTCGCCGTGGCCATGCGCCTGAGCGCCAGCGCGGTCGGAAAATCCACGCCGGGCGCAATGCTGAGGGTGCCGGTGCGTTCTGGTGAATTCTGCAGGGTTACGGGGCTCATTATCATAAAGTTTTCACGTAGCGCGATCTGCGGGTTTATGCGGTCATTTTCCCGCAGCCGGACGTCAGGTGCCAGCGCAATAAATCGCGCCGGAAGGATCCGGAATTTGGTTTTACCCGCAGTATGACGGGTAATCCAAAGGTGGTAAAGGATCCTTTTTACGCTGAAAACCGCATAAACCCGGGCGTGGCGCGGGCTGAGCCGGGGATCGCCGTATTTGGTATAAATGGGGTAACCCCAAATGTGCTAATTATAACATCCAGTGATGTCAATATTTGATGAGATCGAGTCTGTTTAAGAGTGTTCGGTATCTTGCCCTCTGATACGCTGACAACACCAATCAGTGTGGACGTTTCAAGCTTGACCTGATACGGAGCGAGCAGCTACTGGAGACATAAATAAAAAACCACATGCATATCATCTATTAATCATTATTTTCCTTTCTGGTCTGGATACTTGTTCACTTTAAGTATGAAATACTGTGATGAACTCAGCTGACAACTTAGACTATTTCTGTGCAGGGAAAGACTGAGCAAAATTTGGAGGATAGTTTTTAGCGTTTTTCGATGTCAAGTACGAATGTTTAACTTTGGTTATGCCTTTAAAAATTAGGGGCTATCGAACGCACCAGGTCTAAACCTAAAGGCCTTTTAACAGGCCCCGTGATAAAATCAAGTAAATATTCATCAAAAAATATATTTCACAATAAAATTAATCAATGATCTTTTATTGTGCTTACATAATTCCATATGCTGTCGTTTGACCTATCGAGTTCAACTAAAATTCTTTCAATTTTACCTTGATGCTTCCTAACAGGCTTGTATATTATTTCGCCATTGTCTTTGCTCGTATCGAGATATCCATTTGTAATTAAATAGCGAATTATTATGCCTAGACTTTTTTTATCAACATGTGTTAGCCCTTTAGTTAAGGTATGTTCCTTTCGCCCATTACCTGCCTGTCTATAAACTTTTATTAGGATAGATACAAGTATCGTCTGTGCTTTTGATAATCCTGATTTTTTTATAGCTGTAAGAGTATCTACAGATTGGTAATTCTTGATTGTACAGTTAATTATCCAAATTGGCACCCCAGTGCTCGAAGAAACCCCGTTCAAATTTTCTATATCGCACTTTTTAATCAAAACTCCCGGTGGAGAGATTTTACCAAGTGTAATGGTTTCAAAAATACCATCAATGAACTCAATGTTTTTAATGTTTGTTTTTTCTAAATCAAGATAACCAAAATGAGGCTCATTGAAAATTATATTATTAAAATCTATCTCCCCTCCATCAGACTTACCAATCGCTGAAATGCAATCAGATATAGAAATTTTATTTTCTTTACTTTTGTGTAGTGAGTTTTTTATATAATTTGTAAAAGTATTTTTAGATTGAGATACCTTAATTAGAGAAGCAAGTATTGAGCTTCCAAGATTTTGTAGAGGGTTAAGCCATCTTAAGTCACCTAACTTTTGCTCACCTTTCTCTATGGATTCAGCTAAATCTACTGCCCTCAGCCCATCTAATATAAATGAGTCAACAAAATTTCGATCACTGGTTTCTGAACTCACACGCCCTAGCCCAGGCAACCTTTGAAGCATAACAGTAGATTGTTCATTAGGATAAGTTCCCGTTACTTCATGAAAAACGTTCACAACCTCACTCTCAGTCAATGGCCCAAAATTCATGGGCTTGTCCCTGGTAATTCGAGCGAGACGTACTAGAACATTTTTAACTGTATTTGGATCAAGTATTGCATGTATCCTTGAGTCCCTTTCACACATAGCATCTATAAACTTGAACCAAAAACCAATTTCATCTCCATTAGAAGAATTAAATAGGGCAGATATTTCATTAGTTTCTAAAGAAGCAATTGTTTTAAGAACAAGCGGTTTTTTAGGTAACCACTCAGGCAATTTCACATCAATGTTATTTATTTTAAGGTAACTAGTGAACTCTTCAATGTTAAATTCATCTTTGCACCTTGCTAGCAACACTTTAGACTTAGAGACCCCTAACGCGGAAAACATTTCTTCATTGCTATTGAAATAATGGTCACGCCCGGAAATCAAACATCCGGCATTTGTTCTTGATATTAAATCCTTCACTCCTTGTAAAGCATGCTTTCTTAATAACTCGAGCGTCTTTTTATCTTCACTCCATGGTCTTGAACCTATTTCATCAAAACCATCTAGTAAAAAACAGAGTCTTTTACTATTATGAGCTTTCACTACGTTATTAGTATCATCCTCGCTCATACCTAAATGATTGAAGTGCCTTCTTATTATTTCAACTGCGCTTTCTAGTCCCCATGTTTCTTTTAGGTCAATTGCTATAGGATAAAGTAAAGTCTCACTAGATTTATTACTAAGCAAATGAAAGACTTCCCTAAAACATCGGCTTTTTCCTGATCCATAATCTCCTAAAAGAACAATTTTTTCTCCATTGATGATTTTATCACAAACATCATCAATATTTATCTCACTCCCATTCTCAATTTTATATCCTACTCGAGTATAAGCAGAGGGATCATTCTCACCGGTTAGAGGGTCTATTGCACTACCAAATTGCTTACTTGACCTTATATGATTATAACTTGGGAAGTTAAAAAACATATTTTTGAATTCATCAAATGAAATTACATCAATAAAAGAATCTTTTCCAGCATCTCTCATCCCTTGTGTTGGCTTGAAGTCACATATTATATAAGGCCTCAGAGAAATAAATTTAATCATTAGATTCAGTCTTACTGACTGTATTTTTGAAACATCCTCTCTTATTTTTTCAAGGGTGTTGTTTTTTGTGACTTCAATGATAATGTAATCTCTTTCAGTAACCTTGATAACACAATCAAAATTAACACCACCAATGCGATCTGGAATTGCATTTCTATTCCAAATATATTGCGCATATTGCCTTACATTACTTTCAACTTCAGACCAGCTTGCCATTTAATAATCCTTAAAGTTATCAAATTATCTAAATAAAATATTAGGAAGAAACACTAGCAATAAAAAACCAATCATTAACAATGAAGGTAAATTATAAAAAAATAACCGCAATCATCTCTTGGCGTTTTTTCACTAGCATTATATCATTAATTACTCTCCCTTGCCCCCTAACTTAAGTTAAATTGTTAGAATTTATAATTGAATTTAAATTAATACCCTACTTAACTATCCTGTCAGAAATCCCCCTTCATTTATAAAAAATATAGTCATCATGATGACCTCCCTGAAACGAGGTTTTCTCGTTGAAACAGTCAAGATTCACCAAACAGAACTTTTTTTATTTTTTTGTAATTTTGGGGTAAAGCAAAAGGATGCAGGCAGCCCGATACGTTAAGGTTACCCTGCGGCGTGCGGGAAAGGTGTCACGGGAAAACCGCCTCAGCGGTACGCAGGCCACCGCCTCAGAAAGACGCCGTGTATGAATGGCATGAGAAAAGGCGTACTGGCATACTGCAGAGCCATAACGGCGACAGAACTGACCGGCAGGAACGTATTATTCAGCCTTACGCAGACTGAAGACGGAATTAAGCGTGTAGATGAAATATTATTCACCGGCGCCATCCGTAATGCCGCTGATAATAACGAAGCGGCGCAGAGACTTTCTGACAAACAGATATCAGTAAAAATAACGGGCGTTCACGGCCGGAATAAAAATAACGGAAACACGCGGTTTTCCGGTGGCGTTCGGCAGCATTTCCGGACCGCACACCGGGTTATTTCTGCCTGAACTGATGAATGCTGCATCAGGAAAGGGTGATGCCCATTCTTTTCAGGATGCGGATGCCGGCATCCTGCGGGATCCGGATATTTTTCACCTCATTGATGCGGTGATTTAAATCAAGGCCCTCAGTGCCGGTATAATCACTGCCTGTCAGATCTGAATGTCTGAACTCGGTGAGGTTAAACGTTGACCCGGAGAAATCGGCGCTGCTTAAATTACACTCTTCAAAGGCGCAGTCGTTAAAAGCACTGGACGTAAAAGTACTTTTCCTGAGCTGTAACCCGGTGAAATCGACACAGACAAGCCTGCATTCCCTCAGTGAAAAAGAGTGAGGAAAAGCGATCCCGGCCAGGTCAACCCCCTGAATGAGGGAGTGTGAAAAGGCACAGTCTGTGATTTTCAAAAAGGCGTGTTTTACATTATTTACTGAACAGGACTGAAACGTGCAGTTTTCAAAGTCGCACTCACGAAGACAGACACCGTCAAAAAAACAGTGACTGAAAGTGCAATCCTGAAATGTCAGATTGTCCAGCTTTTTGTCTTTAAGTCTGACTTTTGAGAAATCCCTGTTAACGTATATCATGTCCGATCCTGCCATAATATTTCATTGATGAATGCTTTTTCAGGAGTGTCTGTTTTTGATTCATGAAACGCCCATATCAGAATGGCACAACACCGGTTTTACAGCCACCTCAGCGTAATGTAAGATGGCTTAAAAGAAAGTAACTTCATTCCGGAACCAAAGACTGAGCTGTTTATGTCTATCTGGTCAGAAAGAGTATTATCAGCGTACTTCTTTCATGGTGTTCAAACCTGAAAATGCCTTACGCATCATTTCCGGTAAACCAGATAAGCAAGTACGGCAGCTGAACAGAAAGCATAAGGACTTAAAAGAAGAACATCCGGATACGACGCTCCGAATATTCTGGTAACCGGCCATGCCAGCACTACAAGCCAAATGAAGAGGGTAGAAAACACGATAAAGAAGAAACCCTTAACGAAATCGTCAGGATAAAACCGCACTGAAGCCATCACTACCGGGATACCGATTATTAAAGACCCTGTTATTGTGCCTGTAAGACTGGTCATCCCGATGAGCACATAAGTTAAAATAATAGACAGCATATCGAATGCGGATGTGCCACTTTTTTCCCAGCAAAGATAAATCAAAACCAGCAATGAGCCAGTCATGCTACTAAAGAAAGCTGATAGCATGGCGTTCATGATCATATTATTGCTAATAATTTTCGGCATGATTTTCTCATTATCAGAGCAGCTATATTCCACGTGGTATAACCGTTTTAATTGGTCGTCGTAAGGCTCAATCGCTAAACAGGGCTCTGATAAGACATCCTTCACATTGTACATGTTCAATAAGCAGTATAACAAAATCGAAGATTGACTGGATGAATCTGACCCTGACCCGACAAACTGCGCCTTTCAGAAAAAACATACCTGCATGATACTCCCCCTGAACGGAGGTGGTGTCGGTGAAAAAGTCACGATTTACCGAAGGCAGATTGTCTTTACCCTGAAGCAGGTCGAACCGGGATCGACTGTACCTGACGTCTGCCGTAAAACCGGATTATCCGATGTTACTTTTTAGACTCAGCGAAAGAAATACCGCAGGCATTTCCCTTCTTAACTCATACAAATGCGGTAGCTGGAAGAGGTCATTCTGCGGCTGAAAAAGCTGCTTGCTCACATCAGTCCCGAAGGCCATGCTGCAGGATGTGCTGGCAGAATAGAGCAGTAGCAGACCCCTGTACAAATGGATCAGGGATTTACATGTCCTGTTCGGCGCACGCGAAAGGCAGTTCTGTTTTTCGCTGAGACTCACCCGCAGATCGTTCAGGTATCATTCTCTTGCTGCCAGGGACAGCACAAGCATCAGAACACCGAATTCCGGCGCATTATGCAGACCGCAGAGTCCACGTATGGGCCATGGATTTTGTCTTTGATGTGCTGTGTTCAGATGGCGATTGTGCCTGCTGACAGTTACCGACCCGTCCCCCTTAATGCCCCGGGATCTGCGTACCGCAGAAGTGACAGAAATGCTTCACAGCATAGCCCGAAGGCATCCTTTATCGCAGTTGCAGAAAACCGATAATGGCTCTGAATTAGCGGGAAAAATGATGGTTCGGTGAGTAACTGACCCTCATTACGGCCTGAATTTTGATTTATTCACCCAATCACATAGATACTGATAGCCTCCAGACTGACCCGGCATGTTCTGATTAAAATGTCACCATTTATATTTCCCCTGCTTGTATAAAGTTAACGGAAAAAAAACCGATAACCATACTTACAAAATATACATAAAAAATGCCTTTCTAATAAAAATTAACTCACCTGAGAACGAAATGAACAGAATTCTTAACAATATAAATCTTACCGCGAAGTTTGCTATCCTGGGGTTGTTTTGTCTTATTCTTTTTTCAGTCCCTACCGTACTTTTCGTGTCCGAAGGCAATAAATATATTCAGGACAAGCAAAAGGAAATGACAGGTGTACCTGTAGAAAACAGGATTTTAGCGCTGCTGAATCTGATACAGCGCCATCGTGCTGAAACCGCACTTGCTATAGCAGAAAAAAATCCTGCCACCCCATCTCGTCTCCGTGTCCGAGATGACATTGTCAGCATCACCGATGCCCTGACAAAAGAGATGGCACTTACAGATGGTAGTGCGGGTATCATTGATAAAATCAATGATCTTCGTTCTCACTGGGACGGTCTGCAACAAGATATAAATGCATCAAAACTGGATCAGACGGCCAGCCTTAACGCACATGCACTTCTCATCCGCAGGCTTCTGAACGCAAACCGTGACGTACTGGATTTTTACGGTCTGTCGCTTGATTCAGATATCAGTACGTACCGCCTGATCACCAGCAATTTCTCATCATTGCCTGAGCTGACCGAAAGCCTCGGAAAAATTCGTGCATTCGGTACTTCACTGCTTGCAAGAAAAGAAACCATTAGTGAGGCAGACTCTGTCCGAATGGAATCGTTACTCAGCACGGGATCGTATAATCTGAGTATGTTTGCTCAGGACTCTGAAAAACTTTTCTTATCAGATGCTGCACTGAAGCAAAAATTCAGTGCGAATGCAGAATCAGCCATACAGGAAGCAAACAGTGCACTGAAAACCGCCGGGGCATTATTTGTCAGCCACAGTGGGGCGAAACTGAATGCGCAGGATTACGCAGCAATTTTTACTGGCACTATCAACAGATTCAGTGCCTATGCAATCTCTGGCGGTAATGAACTGAGTGGCATGCTGAAACAGCAGATTACTAACCACCGGCACGCGCAGTATGGTTTGCTGTGTGTTCTTCTCTTTATGGCCCTGCTGTCAGTTTTATTCGCGTTGGTCATTATCCGGTCTGTTACCCGACCTATTGTTGCTGCTTCAAAACTGGCGCTCGAAGTGGCAGGCGGAGACCTTACCGCAACATTTCCGGTGACAGGGCGCAATGAAACCGCCGGGCTGCTCAAAGCCTTACTGCAGATGAGTCAGCGCCTGACGGTTACGGTAGAAAACATTAAATCCAACGCCGTTATCATTGCCACTTCGTCTGAAGAGATTGCCCGCAGTAACGGTGATCTTTCAGCGCGTACTGAAGAGCAGGCTGCATCTCTGGCAGAAACGGCAGCCAGCATGGAGCAGCTCTCTTCAATTATCAGCAATAATGCTGAAAACACGCGGCATGCAGCCGAAATGGCCGGTTCGGCGACAAGTGCAGCATCGCGTGGTGGTCAGGCCATGGAATCCGTACTGGACTCCATGGGGAAAATAAGCAACAGCGCAGCGCAGATTAAGGAAATTATCTCTGTTATTGACGGGATAGCGTTTCAGACGAATATTCTTGCGCTGAACGCGGCCGTTGAAGCAGCCCGGGCTGGTGAGCAGGGTAAAGGCTTTGCCGTTGTTGCTGCTGAAGTCAGGGCACTGGCACAGCGTTCTGCAGGGGCGGCGAAGGAAATCAAAGGGCTCATCGAGCAGTCAGTGGATCATGCGGAGCAGGGCATTTTAATGGCCCGGGATGCCGGTGAAAAAGTTAAGCAAAGTGTGGACGCAATCGAGCAGACCTCGCAGCTTGTCAGAGAGATTTCGTCTTCTTCAGAAGAGCAGAGTGCGGGCGTAGCGCAGATTAATATTGCGGTGACGCAGATGGATCAGGTAACACAGCAGAATGCCGTGCTGGTTGAAGAGTCTGCATCGTCTGCTGATGAACTGGCGAGCCGGGCTGCCAGCCTGAGGGACGCTGTCAGCGTGTTCCGCACGAACGCCGTATGATAAACGCGTCTGACTCAGCGTGATCGCGATGCACAGATCTGGTGGTTATCGGCCATGATCCGTGCATTTATCACATGACGCCTTAAGGAATATTACAAGGGGTGCATGTTGCATGATAGCTCGTCTGATCAGCCCCCATGATTAGATAGGACGCTCTCTTGCCCCGCGTCTCAGGCCTCCTGTGTCAAATATTATTGTTTGGTGCCTGACTTTCACCGAAGCGCTCCAGTAAGGCTGCCGGATTAATCCACTGCATCGTTTAGCAGCGCATCCACCAGTGAAAAAGCGTGACCGCACCCGACGCAACATGTGCTGCCAAACAGAAAAGGCAAGCGAAAGGCGATGTCATCCAGCAAGGGTAAAGTGTCCACTTGCGCTTGCAACCAGGCAAAGGCGGCAAGATGAGGAGAATTGTCGGCAGGGCCGGCAGTCACCAAGCGCGTTTTCGCTGTTGGCACAAAGACGGGATCCTCGGCGGCGACCGATAGCCCTTGCGCTACCGGCCACACATAGAGCTCCCCCGCGCAGGCAGGACATGCCAGGCAGAACTCCTCGTTGGCAAAGCCGCCCAGCACTCTCGCAACGCCGGCAAATCCGGCGAATGATGCGGCGGCCTTAAGCAGGTAGATGCCGCTCAGCGCATCCTCGACCTGCCGCAGGTCGGAGGTTGCCATGACGAGCGCGGCAGGGACTGCGGCATGAAAGGCCGCAACATAAGGGGATGCCTTCAATTCCTCATCGAGGCCAGCACTTTCAAGAATTGATGCCGCCAGCGACAGCATGCCGGCGCGCAGGTCCGGTGATGTCACCGTCGCCGCCAGGGAAACTATGTGCGGGAATGTGGCTACAGAAGCTGGATAAATCGAGCCCTGGTGACAAATATGTCCATACAAATCGTCCAAGGCTTCGGCGTCTCCCCGCCACAGGTCTTGCAGCAGCGCGGGAATTTTTTCAGCACCGCCGTAACCATCCGTCAGGCTTGCCCATGCGGCGGAACGCAGATCGAGTGGCATCGTTTCAGTCATTTTTTTCATTGCATCAACTTAAACGATGGACTACAGCCAATCAAGCCTGATGCTACGTGACCCTGTCGGCACTGTTGCAAAGATCTGGCGATGGTAAACTGATGCCACTGTTTAGTTGAAGGAGCAGCACATGAACCCATTCAAAGGTCGGCATTTTGAGCGTCATATTATCCTGTGGGCCATCCGCTGGTACTGCAAATATGGCATCAGTTATCGTGAGCTGCAGGAGATGCTGGCTGAGCGAGGGGTAAATGTCGATCACACCACTATTTATCGCTGGGTTCAGCGTTATGCACCTGAGATGGAAAAGCGGCTGCGCTGGCACTGGCGTCAGCCTTCCTGTTTTGGCTCATGGCATCTCGATGAAACCTACGTGAAGGTCAACGGACGCTGGGCTTATCTGTACCGCGCCGTCGACAGCAGGGGCTGCACCATTGACTTTTACCTGTCTTCACGTCGTAACACCAAAGCCGCATATCGCTTTATGGGTAAACT
>Ga0308161_1001971_pt1 | contig 22901 bp, 25 predicted proteins | sample PhyFR2_FD_201034 | JGI IMG/M metagenome (GOLD analysis project Ga0308161, IMG submission 201034) | Phyllosphere microbial communities from UC Gill Tract Community Farm, Albany, California, United States - DLSLF.R2 | ecosystem: Host-associated > Plants > Phyllosphere > Unclassified | place: USA...
AATAAGTATGAGGGAGAGTGAATAGGTGTATTGGCATTATCTACTTCTCATTCAGATCCATTAAACGCTCTTTCCTATTTATGGGATCTCACCTCGCCTACCTCACCGACAACACAGTTAGGAGGAAGTGAATACATGAATCGTGATTGTCTGAGGTATATCTTGTTAATACACGATGCGTCTTCGAGGGGACAAGTTTCTTGGCAAGAGAGTAAGAAATTGGAGGATTTAGTGAAGAAAACTTATGGGGTACATGTTGGATTGATTCCATTGTTTTCGGGAGGGAGTGAGTTGGCTAGGAAGGAAGTCGAGAAGTTATGGCCAGTTAGAAAAGGGGAGGAGGGAAGAAGAGAAGAGGGAATTGTTGGGTTGGGTTATGAGTTGCCTCCAACAACAACAACTCATGAGAGAAAGAGTTCGATTGTGGATGAAAGTGAACAGAAAGGACAAGAGTTGAGTTTGGATGATTTAGAGAGGTTGAAAGGGTTCGTGAGGGAATTGGTAGTACAGAGTATAGTTCCTTGGATAGAGAGAACCGTTACTGTTTTGAATGAACAAGTAAGTCCACAACAACTCTCTCTCTCTCTCTCTCTCTAACTCGAACTCTGGAATGAAGTGAGGTAAAGTAAAAACGGAGCTGATCAAGGGTTCAAGGTTCATCGTAGTTCACGAGTAATAAAAAATCGATTGGTGGAAGATTGTTTTCGGTGGGTAGATCTTACTTTGGACGTTCCACTACTCCTATTCCTACTGCTCCATCGACGAGACCAGGTTCACCTTCCGTACCAGGTGGGTTCAACTCACAAAAAGGCTAGTAAGCTCTCTTCTCATCCCTCTCTCCCTTCTAAATTCAAGAGACAAGAGCTGATTGAAAGAGGGAGAGAGAATAGTTATGATGCGAAATCTCCTGAAAGTCAATCTAGGAGATTAGCAGACCTATTGTTTGTACTGAGGGATTACAAACTAGCTTTTAAAGTGTATGAAGAATTGGTCAAAGATTTCAAAGGACAACAAGGAGCTTCAAAATATTGGGAATCTGCTCTAGTACGTTTTCTTCTTCTCGCTTTCACTCTCTCACTCAAGACTTTTGAGATTGATCGAGAGAGAGAGAGTCACTATTCCACAGAGAATGCAAGGATTATGTTTGATCCTCTCTCACTTGACTCAATCTAACCCGCTCTCTCAATCACCCGATTCATACCTACTCTTAACTCTCCCTTCTTCCCCTCCAACAAATATTCCCCCTTCACTCTCCCTCCTCCGATCAGCGATGCATTACCATCAACTCTACTCCCACCTCCCCCCTTCATCCTCTACTACTCAAATCATGTCACGTTTGAGTGATTTAGTAGGAGAGGAAGGTGATGAATTTTGGTCGGCTTTGTTTATGGAACAAAGTGCTCATACTCAAATTAATCGAGGGAATCATCTTAGGAAGGGAGCTAGGGAACTTTTGAATGCAGGTAAAAAATTCGAGAAATGTGGAATGGTACGTCTTTTTTTTTACTCTTTCTCTCTCTCTCTCTCTCTCTACGAACATGAAGGATTGAAAAATAGAGAGAGGCTGATGAGCGTGAGGTGATGATGGGGATATGAATGTGTTTAGAAATCTTTGAGTAGAAGATGTTTGGATCAAGCTTCAAAAATTTATGAACCGACAACATCAACTTGCTCTTCGTTCAAGTCGATCAGATCTCACCTTCACCATTCATTAGGAGTTCAAGCATACAATTTAGGGAAACCATTAGAAGCTATTCGAGAATTCTTGAAATTGTTAGAGACAACCGAGACCGAGGAGGAGGAGGGTCAGGGACAGGTAGATTGGTTGGAAGATTTCGAATTGGCTTGGGATTTATTCGTTCAACAAGGAGGAGGAGAGCTCGAGGGATTGGGAGAGCAGGAGTTGCCGAGGGGGTTGTTTGAGAAGAAGGGAGTGAGAGTGAGTGAGAGAGTAGTGAGTGGTCGAGAGGATGATGTAGAGAGGAGGTGGGGGGAATTGGAGGACAAGATGTCGATGTCGATGAGGGGGAAGGGGAAAGGGAAAGTGAACGATGGGATATCGAATGAACAGGCTTTGGTTGGAGGTACGTTGCCAAACATTTCACTATCTCGTTCTGGTGCGAAACTTGATAAATGTTCTTCGCTTCATCAACATACAGAAACTTTCCACCTTGAATTACCTGTTCGGAACCCATTGGAGAACTTTTTATCGATTGGTGGCTTGACCGTCAAACATCGACGAAAGCGGATAGAAGGGAGTGAAGGAGATGAAAGGGAGAGTGATTTGGAGGTGGATCAAACAGTCGAAGGAGAAATTATCGAATTAGCTCCCTTGGAATCTCGAATCGTGAGATGTTTTTTCTCATTCCAATCAGCTCTTTCCCCTTGATCCTCGAATTCTGAGCTTGCCGAATTCTCCCTCACCAGATTTATGTACCGATCCGAGGATCCTCTTCAGGAACTTTCGAATTCATTTCCCTCTCCTATCGTTTCCACAATCTCTTACCCATCACAGAATCCCTCTCAATTCCTATCCCACGAAGAACGACCCTCGCACAACTCAATCTAGATCCAGAACCGGTTCCGACTGTCTTACCGAGCGTTACTCTCCGACCTCCGATACCTGTATTGACGGTTTCGAGTGAAGGAGTAGAGGGGAGATTCGTACATGGTCAGAGTTTGATCAAGAGGGTTAGGGTGAGCAATGCTGGACAGGTCGGAATGAGAGGACTGAGAGTGATCAGCTCGAATCCGGAAATCACGTTCTTCAGACCTGGTGCCTCGTCAGTCGAATCAAAGGGAGATGGAGGCAGGGTGAGAGTAGGGAATGAGATCAGAGATAACTCGTCAGTGAATCTCGTGGAGGAACTGAGACCGGACGAGGAGAAGGAGGTTGAGGTTATCGTGAGAGGGAATCAAGTTGGATCGGTCGAAGTCAAATGGTTATTCGCTTATGAATCAACGGTACGTTCACTCGAGAATTCAGTCTTGCCTCGATAGAGCTCAGCGCTGATTTCGTTCAGTTCGTGTACAGGACGACGCGAACGAAATCTTCTCGACAAGAACAACACAAACTTTCGAGATACAACCTTCACTAGAATTCCGTTACTCGACACGACCAAGTATTCAGGATGATTTCCCATTCATGCTGAACCTCGAGGTCAGTCGACGGTAGCTCTTCTTCCTGAGCTTGAGCTGACCAGTCTTCCTCCCGTCGACAGCCCTACAATTCTGGAATCCCTTCTTCCGATCTTCGTATCACTTCCGTCTCGCTACTATCGCCGATGTGGAAGCTATCGTCGCTACCAGGTCTAGCTTTCGAAGATCTTGCGTCTTCACCGATAGCCTGGCAACAACTTTCGAATCTAGGGTTCGCGATCAGTCCAGTCGAAGATATCATCACACGGAAAGGAACAACAGAGTGGAGTGTCAAACAGGTCGAGGGGTTGCTGCAGGGAAAGAAGATTGAAGGATCGAAACCTGGAGAGATTGATCTCGAATATTTAAACCTTCCCTCTGTAAGCTCTGGATTCCCTCCACCCCCCTTCTTCTTCGTCGCTCACACTGCTTGAACGTTACAGACAATTAAGATCGATCTCTCTTCCAACTCTCCTTTGCTGTCTTCCCTCATCGCCTCTCATTCCCACCTTCGTTCCGAATCCCTCTCTTCCCAATTCCCAGCAATCCCACTGTCCCTCCTTCGTTCAATCTTTCCCCTCTTCTCCTCAACTTCCGCTCTCGTCCTCGTCCACTTCTCCTCCCCATCTCTCGATTTGTCAGGCACTCATTTCCTCCCGATCACTTCACTCGGAGCTTCTTCAAACGTTCTTCGAGAGGTCCTGACGACGGCCGAGCTGAAGGCGGGCGGGCTATATGAAGAGTCGCAGAGGGAACGAACGACGTTGATCAAGGGATTGAGAGCGAGTGAACTAGGAAGAGATGAGGATCCTGCGAGTGTTAGTATCGAGGTTGAGGGAATCAAAGAACACGCTTTCGATCAAGGGTGAGTCGGACTGTCCTTCGCACTGCTGATGATAGGGAAGCTGACCTCAGTGCGGGTTCTTGATCGACTTGCAGCCCTTGCTCGTTGCCCGTCACTTTCGCGATCCGAAACCTTTCGACAACGAATTCGTTCGATTACCTCTTGCAACTCGGGACAACCTCCGAGTGAGTCCCTCATCATCTTTCCTCTTGTCTTCTCCGTGCTGACCCTTTGTTTCGATAACCTCAGTTCCGCTCTGATCTGTACCGGTCTCCTAACTCGACGAGGGACGATCGCACCTCTTTCTCTCGCTCGTATCACAGCGAAAGTTTTCATCTTACGAGAAGGTATCTACGATGTCGGAGGCTGGACGCTGAATGTGAGTGGAACAGAGGGAGCGAGGAATTGGGTCCAGAATGGTGAGAAGACGGAAATTCGAATGAGGGGGAAAGAGAGGGAACGCCGGAGGGAGTCAGGGATCGAGAGTGTGCGATTAACTGTACCTGTTGTAGCTTGATCATCGCATTAGAAGCACGCCCTTTGCATTTCTCGTCCGCTCTTGAGATGTTGGAAAAAGCGAGAAGTTTGCGAGAGAACCATTGTTCACTTCGAGGAGAAACTCGAAACAGGGCCGTTGGCGATCATATCGTCAAACGCTGACGTACAGAGTGCTGTGATGGTGACAAAGGGAAGGTGGGAAAGAGTTTTGAGGAGGAAGAAGGAGCGAAAAATGGGAGGGCGAAAAACGATAAAGTTTCTTCTGCTTCTGCTTACGACCGAATAGAACCGCGTCTACTGTTCTTGGCTATACTCAATGTTCTCCGCTCGTATACCGCTCTACGGGGACAGAAGAGAGAAGACTTTGGTGAAAACTCGATTTGTTTACAACATCAGCACTGAAAGTGCTCCCACATATACTCTAGCGCCCTACTAAGCTACCATTCACCACTGTAAAGCCCGGAGAAGGGGAAGGGGGAATGGATGAAAGAGAGACAGAAAAAAAAGGAATGTCCAAACTACCGGCCCTCTCCATTCCTACTCACGACGAGTCCTTGCGAGACAAACGTCAGAGGCTAAGGAACGGAGCATATGAGCACTAAGATGTTAAGCCACGACCATCTCGGCATGAGATGAGGGTTTCAAAATTCTAGTCGACCAAGGACACCAGCGCTTCACCCTTTAAATCGGTAGGTCGAGGGGCGTCGAGGCAGGCAACACGGAAATGAGCTATGGAGAGTAAGATGGTGTCAGTTTGAAGGTCTCTGGAGGAGTCAGAGCAAATTCACGCACGCCGACAGAAAATGCCGCACATTTTCAAGAACCAAGGGGTGCAGGGTGCCGCGCGCGGGTCAACCAGTTTCCAGCATTGACAACAACAATCAGCCTTGTCAATAACAATACAAAATAGGAAACATACCTTGAACAAGGATCACAACACATTCTCGTCTTCGTTTGTTCGGCTCCTTCTCCTCTTTCTCAGCCTTATTTCTCCTTTCTTCAATCGTCGCTTGTCACTCTCAGATGAAATCTTCGATCACGCGATCTCCGATCTTGCGAAACGAAAATTCGCGGCATTCGAGGTCGAGACGATCGTGGCTATGAAGCAGAACTAGTATAGAGTCCCGCGACAATTGTGGCGGATATCGAATATAATGTCTGTAGGCTGGCGGGCGGGTCAGTCATAGAAAAACAAGAACACAAGAAGACACGGAGAGAGGAGTGCGAAAATCGAGCTCAAGCTCGACATCGCTTGATAGACGAGTCACAGCATGATCAAAGCCCTCTCAACCCCCAACATAGTCAGTCAGATCGGGATATGGGTCTGCTCGATGCACCTTCCCACGAGAGAACTGAAATCAATCGCGAGAGAATCGAGCCTTGCGAGAAGAATGTCGCTGCGAGCCTTTCTTCTGTACTGTAGCGCTCGACTGAGCGCCCTCGCCGTTGCGTAAGAATTCTGATCGACTCAATGACGGATTTGTCAGCGCTTAAAGCCCAGGAGACTCGAGATACACTCACTAACCGAGACGATCCATTCCTTCCCTCAGCTCCGATTGAGCCTAGTCGATTGCGCTCTCTCTTCGGTACACCATGAATTCTCTCGTATGCTGAGCCTCTCGACTGCGCGTCGTCTTGCCCTTGTTGTGGTGACGAGTCGTGTCTGAGTTGATCCTAAAGCCGAGAGAAGCGCCCTAGAGTAGCTGGAGAGTGTCGACGCGAGTCGTAGCTGCTCTCCAAGATCGTCTGTGATGATATCTAAGAGCTGAGGTGAAGTGAAGGAGAACAAGGGAGGTGAGAGAAGGAAAGCCTTGTTCTTCGCAAGTTTCTCTCGCTTTTGACGATTCTCTCAATTCCGCTCAAAAGCTCTCTGATTCAGCTCCCAGCGCTCATATCGTCGTCTCTCACCTCTAGCAATACCCTCGAGCTCTCTTCTAAAGGATAGCTCGACTTCTTCTCCTTCGCAACCTCATTTTCCGCCGCTTTTCTCGAGCTGCACACAGCGCGTGGTTCCAACGACGTCCCTAGAGAGGATCGAACCAAATTCTGAGTTGTCTTTTATCTCCTCTTCTATCGCTTAGAATATCGCTTACTCTCTGCTTTCTGTCTCTCACTCTTGCTCGGCTCTCAAAATGCTCAAAGTCTCCAAAAACTAGCTTGTCACTCTCGAATTCACCTTCTCTCTCTTCGATTCTTCACGCTCACTTGAACTGCTGGACAGCTTCAAATAGAGTCGCTCCTTGTATCTCTGTCTCATCTTCACGACCCATTCACGATCACGCTCTCTTGTATCCTTCATCAAACTTTCTCTTCCAAAATATGTCCCTCAAGCAAGAACTACAAACCTGGTCAGATGCGCTGGTAGCATTCGATCAGAACGACTATCCAAAGGCTCTCTCCCTCTTTCAGGTGAATCTCAAGCTGTTCTCTCTGATTTCTTACCCGATCTCTCGACTCACCTCGCACATCCCTCCTTCCACAGTCAATGGAACCCTCTTCCAAGATCTACTTCAATATCGGTCTCATCCACGCTACTCGAGGAGAACACCAACGAGCGATTGATTCGTTTGAGCAAGCGATCGAACTTGATTCGTATCTAACCGTCGCTTACTTCCAAATGGGAGTCTCTCAATTCTTGTTGGGTCGGTTCGAGGATGCTAGGAGGGACTTTGATGATGCTTGGCTGGTGCGTCGAGACGGAAGACCTGATCAAACGTGAATGAAGCTGACCCTGATCTCTTTCCTCCATCACAGTACCTTCGTTCGAACGAGATTATCGATTACGAACAGTGAGTATTCTCCCGATCTTCCCTTTGAGACATGAGCTAAACATGCGACGACAGAATTGGTCTCAAGTTTCAACTCTACTCGTGCGAAGTGCTGTTCAATCGAGGTCTCTGTCTCGTTTACATGGCAAGTCCTCGCCTTCCTTTCCCTTCCCTTCACACCATAAACCTAATCTCGTCGCTATAAAGGGTCGATTGGAAGATGGCTTGAAAGACTGGACGATGGCGATGAAGGAGAAATACACTCAAGAACACGACGTGATCGATGAGGCGTACCTTGACAATGGTGCGGTGAGCTCTTTTCTCCCCTCTTTCCATCCACAGCCAACGAGCTCACAGTATGTCAATCGCTGAGCAGGGCTACACCGTTTTCAGCGTTTCAGTCGGCAGCGTTTTCAGACCTCCCGAAGCGAAACTCGCCAATCTCGCTCAACGAGACTTCCTCGGCAAAACAACCGTCATCGCCGCTTCCAACCCTTTTGAACTACACGTCGACTTCCACAGAACCGAGACAGCTTCTTCAACAGCTCCTTCGACAGATTCATCTCGCTCGAATTCGACTGAACCTCCCAAAGTTCGCTCCCTCTCGAGGAGTCAGACTACTGCAGCTCGACTCGAAAAGTCCGTCGATGGAATGGCAAGACCGCTTCGCCGTCGTCCGACTCAAGAAGAGCGCAAAACTCTCGAGAACAAGTTGAAACGCTCTCAAACCGCTCCCGTCACTACTTCGGCTCTTTCCGCTGTCCACTCTGGGGGAGTCCACTCTAAGGAAGTCCCTCGAGTTATCAACCTTCCTACACTGCCGCCTCCCCGAGATCCGAGACCTCCTTCTCCTCCCGATTCGCTCGAAGAAACTATCGCTCTCAGAGTCAAAGCACAACAGACCAGCCAAAGTGTCAAGTCTCGCTCTACTTCGACTACTCGACCACCTCCCCTCACGCTCAAAAGCTCCGCTTCCACTTCGAACAATCTCCAACTCGCCTCGTTCTCGGAGAAACGCAGTCGTCGTAACGGCCTCACAATCCAAGTCCCTCCACCTCCTACTGCCCCCTCTCGCTCGCCTCGAACTGGGTCACGCTCCGGCCATCTCGCACCTCGTCCTCGTCCAGCTTCTTTCCACTCTCCTTCTCCTTCGAAACTTTCGGCGATTTCACCTGGTCTTCGTACTCCTCACTTCCGCTCGACTTCCCTTTCGTCTCCTCGCACACTCGCTCCCATCGCTACTCTACAACCCACAACACTCCACCGCGTCCGTCAACAGAAATCAGTCACTCGTCCTCAACCTCCCGTCAAATCGAGCTCGACCACTCCCTCTGTTCGCACTCACTCGTTTGACTCTCGTACGAAAGTCACCCCAGCTCGTCAAGATAGCTCTTCGTCAACATACAGCACCAAGTCCTTGAAAATGTGTCTTTCACCGGTTGGCGAAGAAGTGTCAAAAGCGAAGATGGAATCTGCTAGTTCGATCATGCGAGCCTACCTTCATGACGACGGAAAGACGACAGCTCCACTCGGATTGAGCTCGATCGATGAAGGTTCGTTGCCCGTCGTAGTCGAGAAGAAAGTGAGGATTAGGTTGAGGCATCAAGGAACTGTACGAGTCATGGTGAGTTCCGCCTCTTCCTCTCAGTCGACCTGTCCCTGACTCGAGGTGGTAGGTCGTATCGTCTACTATCGGTCTCGATGCCCTCGTCGAAAGGATCCAGATCAAGCTCAACGAGTCAAGCTCGCTTCTCTTGAGGTGAGTCTCAAATCGCATTATAGTCTTCCAGCTGGCTCACACACTCACATATCTCCACGATGTGTATCTTATAGGTACGTCGATGCAGACAGGTGCTTGATCTCGATCTTCGATGATGAGGACTGGCAAAGTTCGTTTTCCTTCTCTTCTCTCGCAGTGCTCCAGATCTCACAGGTTCTCTCTCTCTCTCTCTCGCAGATGCACTCGATATGGCTCAAGACTCAGTCTCTCCCTCGTCCGATTTGAAGCTCGAGATCGTTGTTGGCGAAACTGAATAGCTCGATTGATGTCTTCACCTTCGATTCTCCGCTCTCCTTGACCTTGACCTCTTCATCTCTATCTAGCTCTCTACTATCTCACGAAGATTTGCTATCGTATCTGATGTCCACCTGTATCTCGCTGCATCCTGTATCTCTCAATCGACCTGTTTTACCAATACACCGAATTTACTCATTACAGACAATAGGAACGGGAGAGCGCTGATACGCTGCCTACTGTCCCTCAGCTCGAGTTCAGACATGTGGCGACCAGCGTGGGTATAAGGGTACTAGGGACGGGGAAGGGTACTGGATGATGCGATGCGAGAAAAACGAGGAGTTTGCCAGAGGACCTATAGGCGGTCGTTGAAGGTCAGTCTGATGTAGTGATGCAGACTGAGAAGTAGATGAGCACTCACAGGTCTGTTCAGGCCTTGCTTCGTACCGTTCGAGTGCTCGAAGGTGTCGGCTTCGTGAATGGAGGATCTGTGGACAAAGCTTGACGAGGTCTGTGGTGAAGTAGTCGTCAGTACACGAATTTCTCGATATACTGACTGTAGTCACTTACCGCTCGATCAACGGAGTCAAAGGAAGCAAAAGAGGACCTCGAAAGGGATAACTTTCTTTGGGTTTCGGAGGCGATGAAGCCATTGCTCGAAGATTGAAACGTGCCAGGGCGAAGATAGAGCTACTCGCGTATAGGCTTTCAGAAGAGTTGGAAAGGAAGTCAAGAGATTGAGCGCATCGACGGAGGGAAGGCAAGCTTTGTCGTGGAATGCAATGGAAAATTCCACAAGTTTCGCTGAGCTTCGGATAACATCTGGATCTCGTTCAGATCGAAACTTAGCTGTGAGTGTAGCTGCTATCGACAGCAGCCAAGACGGTCCCAAGGGCAACGGCGAAAGCGAAATGAGGAAAGTGTAATCTTCGTTCTACAAGCGAGAGGATTGAGAGAAAGCAATGATGGGAAGTGGCGAGAAGGCGATGAGACGCGGTAACGGGAGCAAATAACGATTGGGGAGAGACGACGGAAGGGAAGGGACTAAAAGTAAAGCGAGGAAATTGGTAAACATCAACAAAGAAGGGAGAACAGGAAGAAAGGGTGTGCGTAGTAGTAAAAGGAGACAGAACGTGGGGAACAAGCTGAGAGATACAACTACATGCGAGAAAAGGAGGAGAGAGAAGAACTATGCGAAGTCCAAATCACGAGCACCGAGTTGAGAGAGTCCTGCGATGAGACCGAATGCACCCGAGAGAATTCCGACAGCAAACGTAACGATGTGAGAAGAGATACGTCGTCGTTTGGCTGCCGTGGGGATGTTGTCGACATCGAGATCGTCAAGTCCATCGTCAGAATCTTCCTCAAAGTCGGTATCTGAAAGTCGACGCTTGAGAGAAGTAGTGGAGGTACCGACTGTCGATAGAGCTGAGACAGTGCCATCTCCGAGTGAAGCTAGTAAAGTAGATTACAGTCAGCTGATGTTTCCGAAAGAAAGTGATAGTGAATATAGCTTACAAGTATCGGTTTCGAAGTCTTTGACGGGGACAGCGAGCTCCTCAGGATCAATCGAAGAGATTCGAGGTTCCTTGAGCTCGGGAGAGATAGCGCGAACTCCGATGTTGTCCTTGACCTCCTCGACGAGAATTTCGATTTCCTCCTCCTCCTCACTTTCGACGATACCTTCCTTGTCCTCCTTCCCTTCTCCTTCGCCCTCGTCCATCCTCCTCATCGTCTTTTCCTCCTCCGGATCAACCTCGTCGACATCAGGATCTCCATCGGCGTAGGAATCGACTTCATGAGCGGTACCATCCAAATCGAGGTCGACTCCGAAAGGTTGTCCGTCATATTCGAGTGGTGCATCCTCGTAGTCTCGATCGATCTCTGCTTCGTGAAGTCCCTTCTCGACCTTGATGGTGAGGTCGGCGTGAGTCGGTCCGTTTGGTTTCGGATCTTGCCAATCGATTCCGTCCTCGTCGATTTCCTCCTGCTCCTCGAACTCGTTCGTAGCTTTCCCTCCATCGACCCAGAACCCTTCTTCTTCGTCTTCCACCTGCACCGATTCAGCTCGAACGTCACTCTCTGATTGATCCACCTCGCTAGTATCCATCTCGACTTGACTCTCAATCTCTGCCTCACTTCCTTGCTCTTCTTCACTTTCGGGTTCACTCTGTCCCATATCAAGTAGATCCTCCTTGTGATTACAATCGATCTTCCTAGTAGACTCGAGGTGATCGTCAAATGCGGCTCGATCTTGTGAAAGTTGTTCCATCGTTTCGTCAAAGTCGTTCGATCCAGGCGAGGAAGAAGTTTGAGCTTCTCCTGAAGAGCCATCGTCCTCTCGAATGATAGCCAAGAGATCCTCCTCCGAGGGGATGGCTTCTGCTGCTTGATCTATCTCTTCGACCTTGACGATGGTCGTCTCTTCACTACTGATCGCAGCGGATCGATAGTCGCTCGTATCCTCCTCCAAATCGACCTCGAGCGAAGAACAAGCAGAGAGTTGAGGAGAAGGGAGATGGCTAGCTTGAGAGAAAGCGTCTTCGCAATCGTCGTCGATCTTCGAGGGGAGGTGGGATTTGGAGGGAGGGAGAGAAGGTTGGTGCTTCTGGAAACTGGCTAGGCGACTATTCGCTGAGACGATCGATTGGGAGGAGAAAATTCCGGATTGAGAACCGGAGGGAGGAAGGAAGTAGTCGTGATCGTCCTCCAAGTCGTCGTCGGAAGTTACAAAGCGAGGCTTTGATAGATCGAGTGCTTCGGTAGTGCGAGAAGGAAGTTGGTCGGGACTGATGGGGGAAGGGAGTCGAGAAGAGAAAGGAGAACGAGCGTCGGAATCGTCGCGAAGGGAAAGGTCGACATCTTGCTCTCTTGGCGAGGAGGAAGCGCGTCTGCCATATTTCTTCTTGTTGAATTGTCGTGAACCGATGTAATCGAAATATGACTTGGTCTTGCTAACCGACTCGACATCTTCTGATACTTCTTCGTCTTGACTCGAAGTAGCGAGGAGGTCCTCCTCCGAAAGACCGAATCCGCGTCGACCCGAAGAAGAAGAGGCGCAGGTGGGAAGTCGACTAGCGGCGAGAGTCGAAGCTGGAAGCATGTCGTTGTCAGAACTGCCGAGAACATCATCGAGGTCTTCGTCTGAATCGATTTCAGGGCTCCTCCTGTCCGAGAGAGTACTCCTACGTTGGACCTGATGTTGTGTTTGAGAGGCTTCGGTTCCTTTGAAGCTCTGTTTGTCGTAAGGCTGCTGAGAGACCTGGTCGAGAGAGGACGATTTGGAAATTCGAGCGAGGAGGACGAGAGGTTCTCCAGAGACTGAAGAGCAACATTTCTCTCTCTCAGTCACATACATTCGACGGATTAACGAAGAGGACGTAACTTACGACCAGGGCGAGATGAAGTGACCTTGCGACCAAAGGTAACGGTTGTTCTGTCCGAGATCTGAGGGGACCAACAAGTCAGCCGAATTATGTCGGAACAGAGAGGGGATGTAGGTGACTCACCACGTATGGTACATTGTGTGCGAGTCTCACAGTTCCTTCTCCTTCTCCCCGATTGATGTAGGTCCCGTTCGTTGATTCCGTATCTACGAGCGTGAATTGATCGTTGATCCATACAAGTTTCGCATGTTGTGCACTCATCACTTTGGTTTTATCAGACCTGAACGAGCCAGTTGAAAGATCCTTTGCTTCACTTTCCTTCCCTCTCCCGATTGAAAGCGAACTTTGCTCCGAATTCCATTCTTTGACAAGAGTTGAGGGGGTCGTGGAAGTGTCGTAGAGTGCAAGGTAGGTCTTGCTAGGTCCAGAGGAGTCGGACATCTTTGTTCGAGGTGCTGAGAGATAAGGAAGATGGACTTTGAACTGTGAAGTGAGGAGGCTTTAGCTGATGGGAGAGCTGCTCCAGCGCTTCGATTGTTGTACTCGAGAGTTCTTTGGATGTCTTGAAGGGTTGCTGGGTGTGTTTGCGATGAATGGGGAGAGGGAGGAAGGAGAGAGAGCTATCTCCCCACATCTAGCTCTCATGAAGTCTCTCCTCCTTCCTCAGCTTCTCTCGAATGCTATCCCTAGATCGCTTTATGATCCTCTATTTGACCTAACTGTACCCTCGCATATTCGCTGGAAATTGTGGTCCCCTGGTTTTCGCAAATTCTGAGATTTCGCAGCTTGGGAGTTTCGCAAAACCTTTTCACTTTTCGCTACAAGCCCCCGAGCTGATGTAGATACCTGCCTTAGTGAGATCTGCTGCGAGAAGCTGATTAAGTCTCGCAAAATCGAGGTGCAACGAATTCGCAACTTGACCTTAAAAAGTCGAACGCGAGAGACGCTTGCCTCGTCGAGGTCTTGCGTAAATGGGAGCGTCGATAGAGCGTCGTTGGGGCTACACTCTTGAACTGCAACGAGATGCGAGACAGAAAGTGAGGACGAGAAGATGGCTGATCTGTTGTTGTTTTTCGCAGAATGTGATCAAGCTCGCATTCTCAAGGATGATCTCTTTCTTCCTCTCTCTTCTTCGTTTCACTTCTCTTCTATACCACTCTGACTTCTCCTACCATCTACGACGCTCTCACCCTCCTCTCTACGTCCACCATGCCTACTCGTTCCCAATCTCCTCGTTCATCGATAAACAGCACGTCTTCGCTGCCTCGTTGTCCCCCACTCTTGAACTTCCTCTTCCCTCCTCTACCTCCTCTCAAGCATAAGAGAAGCTGCTGGCTCGCTCGGAACTTCGCCGGTATCACGAACAAACGACTCAAAACGAACGACCCCAAATCGTTGGAGGAGTCGAAACCTGTCAACAAGAAAGACTTGCGCTCTCGTCGCATTATACCGAGTCCGGACCAAGTAGAGGAGCCCGACAGAGCTGCCAGAACTTCAGAACTAGGCAGCGTCTTCATCACACTGCGATTCGCGAAAAAGGAAAAGGTCAGTTCTGTCGTTCGTTCTCCTTTCTCCCAGGCCTCGTTCTGATATCATGTTACTTGTACATCAGATCAGCTCAGGACGTACATCAGCGAAGGTCGAAGGTTCCTCACGAAAGGATCAAGTCTTCACTGCTCGAATCGTCGAAACCGTCAAAATTGTTCACGTCGTCGAACCCAAACTCGAGACCCTCACGCCCATCAACTCTGTCGGATCAAGTGTAACAGACTCAAGATCAAGCCGAATCTCACAAGACACGATCGATCCGAATCTACCGTCTCGCAAGATCAACCCTTCGCGAGATTATTGCAGAACGACTCGTTCGAGGTTAAGAGCGGTCAAGCAATGGATCGATAGCATCGACTGTCCGACCGTGGTCAAGTATGAGCTGTATCGCTGGACGACCGCCGAGGTCCTCAAGCTCGCACCTCAAGATAGGATCAACGAGGAACTTTCGAAGGAAATGGGAGAATCCTTGTACGAGAGGCAGGACCGGCATGAGGAAGAGCTGGACGAGATGATCGCTTTCTTCGAGGATGTGTATCTTGCAGAGTTGTCATTGAAGGAGTATGATCGTAGGTTCAGAGCTTGGAGGGACTGAAGGTTGAAATTGAATCGTTTCTGTCGTTTCTGTTTAGTTGTCTATCCTTTCTTCTCCTTGTAGTACCGTCTCTCTCTCTCCCTCACTGGTCGTTGTAACAACGCTAGCTATTTCTACCATGCCTGGCCGTGAGCTTCGTCAAACTTTTGACCTCGCGAAAGTCTTCAAATCGGTATCGGTCGCAACTCGCATCTCATTTCAAAGATCGACCGAGTGATTTCAATTGAAGCTTGACGCTCTCCACACGCCTTCGCTCTTCCTTGCGAGTTGCGAAATAATCCAACTTGCTCTGCGAAATCGAAAGTTTGACAAATTCGCTCATCGCTTGATTTTCCAAACCTTCATCTTCCGACTTCTCCTCCAGCACACTAGACCGATATGCTTCTCAGGAGGTTATCGAGGAAGTGGATCACACTCTCTAGTCCGCCGATCTCTTCTATCAATTGCTTCCGACTCGCTTCTACATCTGCAGATCAACCTACCTCTAGCGCAGTCGAAGTAGCCGATCCCTTACTCTTATACTTCTCTCTCGTAGCTCAGGGCAAGGTCAAGAAGGATGAAGAACAGCTCAGAGCGCTAGTCCAGGTGATTTCTCCCCGCTCAATTCCCCGAAGTCCTCCTTTTGCTGATCGCTCCCTCTGTACTGCTCAATCAATGGCATAGATCCGCAAACTACATGAGCAATTGATCGACTATCAACCTCCCATCCGATTACTCACTCTCCTCGAATCAATTCGAGAACTTTCCCCTCCTTCTTCATCCCAATCCACCTCTGTAGTCCCTAAATCTTCCTTCCCAGCATGGCCATTCCGTCGGTCAGCATACTCTGATTTGGGACAAGACTTGTTACCTCAGGAAGTGGCCGAACGGAATCGATTAATGGCTTTGAGCGAGAAGGAAAAGACAACTCAGCTAGTGAAAGTGCTGAAAGCTCATGAAGGATTGGAGGAACTGGATACACCGAAAGGCTTCTTATTGACAGGACCACCAGGAACTGGAAAGAGGTGCGTATCTTTAGTGTTTTCGCTCTTTCGCCGAACGTCGAGAGCTGATTCTGCTTCAAAATCGCCAGTCTCTTGATGGATCTCTTCTTTCAATCGCTTCCAGTACCGCATAAAGTGCGATTCCACTATCATGCGTTCTTGCTGTCGGTGTATCAGTCGGTAAGACTGTCGACTCTCGAAACCTGTAAACATGCAAAATGCTGACATTGCTTGTTCTTGCTAGGTTCATCAAGCACTCGAGACACAACGCCTAGAGAATGAGGAAGAGGAGAGACAGGCGAACGAGCTGTTCCAGAAAGGAGGAGGAGGAGGTTACCCTTGGAGTCGAAAAGAGGAGATGAAAGCAAGAGCGATTAGTAAAGGTTGGCAATCAGTCTTTGCTGGAGGACGCTCAGCATCAGACCCAGGACTTAACACTCGCGAGTTCGTACTCGCTCGAGTGGCCCTCGATCTGATCAAGACTCAAGGTTGGCTGCTCGCTTTCGATGAAGTTCAGTTGGTCGATATCGCTGGAGCGGGTTTAGTCAGTCGAGTTCTTAGCTGGTACTGGAGGCTAGGAGGAGTTGTGGTGGCCACGAGTAATCGAGTACCTGAAGGTGAGTCTCCTCATTCCTGGAGTTTGCAAACACCGGCTGACGATCTTTCCATTCGGTCAGACCTTTACAAGCAAGGTATCCAACGCTCTACCCTTTCACCCTTCCTTTCCGCCCTCTCTCATAGATCCCCAGTCATCGAGTTGATCTCACCGAACGACTATCGCCTCATCGCTCGATCGCAACACCCTCTAACTCCAGAAACCGATGCCGAAACTCCCGGAGAACACGGTACGGAGGAAGCTTGGAAGCGATGGGGAACACGATCGAGAGCGTGGTTCGTCAAGGGAGAAGAGAAGGAGTATGAGAATGCTTTGAACTGGGTCATCGGAGTCGAGGAAGGCAAGATCCAGGGTGAAGCTCGGGAGTTGAGCGTGTATGGCAGGAAGTTGAAGGTACCTTGGTCGAACGGGGGAGTTGCGAGGTTCACCTTCAAGGAGTTGTGCGAGAAGGCTCTTGGACCAGCAGATTACATTACGCTAGGAAGTGAATTCGTAAGTTTCCCTCTCTGTTCGTTGATATTTGCTCTATCAGCTCAAGCGCCTTTATCTCTACAGCACACCATCATCTTGGACAAGATCCCCATCCTCCCGCTCAACGCAAAGAACGAAGCTCGTCGGCTGATCACTCTTCTCGACGCACTCTGTAAGCTGCTCTTTCATTCTCCGCTTTCGGACGATAGTGTCTGACGAGTCCTTGACCGCAGACGAAACGAAAACTCGACTACTCGCCTACGCTGAGGTAGGCTGTCCATCGTTCTCGTTGGTGAACGCTCGAACTGATTCAACCTTTCTTGCGCAGGCTCCTATCGAATCCCTCTTCTTCCCCGACGCAGTCAAAGCTGCTACACCTCCGCCGATAGCAGAGTTAGACTCTTCAGTACCAGAACTAGAACCTTCTGGATCGCAAGCTCCTGGATCAAGCGGACCCGTTCACATGCTCGATCCGACAACCTACGATTTACCTCTCAATTCTTCACTTCTTCAGAACACACCAAACAAGTACGCTGGACAAGATGCTTCCGGTGGAGTGATGGATTCGTTGACGGAGGAGATGATCGGAGATGTCGCTCAAGATCTCGAATCGCCTTATCGACCCAACATCTCAAGCTACGACGAAAGTGTCAACGTCAAGGCTTACGAGCGAGACCAAGCACAAAAGGTTGAATCAAAGGCCGTCAGTCTCGAACAGCGAAGGGCGAAGATGGCGTCAGAGCGAAGGCAACAACCGATTCATCCGAGTGCAGCTACTCCGAGTTTCCAAAGTCTAGCTATCTTCTCAGGTTCGTATACGCTCCACTTTTCTTGTATTTGCTCATGCTGATAGATGATGTGGTTTGCAGGTGAAGAAGAGAGATTCGCGTTCAAGCGTGCCGTTTCTCGACTCTTCGAAATGAACTCGCCAGAATACCTCGTCACTGCCGTCCACACCCCTATGCCGTCATCCGTTCGTAGCTGGGAGCGAACACACTCGATCACCTCTTCTGTGTCACCTCTCGCTTCGACTCCCGCTCGACATTCGATGGGTGAAAAGCAACCACTTCCTTCGGGACAAGACGACAAACTGAGCGGTGTTCTCGATCCAGCCGATCTTCGAGCCAAGTGGAAGGACGGTATGCCAACCTACGAGAAGGAGGTAGATGTGAGAGGGGAGAAACCTGTTCTGAAAGAGGATCACGTTTGGGGAGTAAGAGAAGATTGGGGAAAGAAAGCTGGTGCTTGGGGCAAGGGAGCTAGCATCTTTGAGGACAAGGCTAAAAAGGCGTAGCTTATCTGTCATCATCTCCATCAACCTGCATTGTATCGAAACAAAACGAAGATAAATCGAGAGAGAGCAAAGTTTGAACAATCTTGGTCTCCTCCAGCTCACGAGGACAAACAGCATCGTGAGGAGAGCTCTAGCATAGCCGAATCACGCCGATGGCGAGACCGGAACGAACGAGATACTGGTGGACAATGAGGCGCTCTCTTACACGACGAACTCTTCGCACTCTACTCAGGCAGGCTCGTTGTCGAATCGTCACACGTCTCTTCTTGCCTCACAATCGCGGCCACTCTCGTGTGTGCAGGAGAAGATGTGAACATTACTTTCAAGCGATAGATTGCAAAGCTGCGTTCTTTCAAGCGTTTTCGTGATCTTTCGACGTTCCAACTTGAGACTATTTGAGATAGCGTATGATCGAATTCTTGGCTTGCGCTTCAGCTTGATCTGATTGCAACCAATAGCGGAACTTTGCGAAACCTTGATCTGTTTCGAAGCGAAAGAGTCAGTCCATGCCGTACAGAGTAGGCGCTACCAGTGTTCGCGTACCGATGTCATAGGAGCGCTTCTTCTCCTCGGTCCACAACGGTCTGAATTGCTCATCGTCTTCAGCATCGAAATCGAATTGCTCATCCTCCGATAATTCTCCACAAAGCCTCGCATCGAACGCGAAATCGTCGCCAGCGAGAGCGTTCGAGTAGCAGACATCGACCTGACTTCGTCCACAGATTCGAATGATCGTAGCCATCTCGACGGGAAGTACTTCCTGAGCGTCGAACCCCGAGATAGATGTCGAAAGAAGCTCGTTCATGGAGTCACTTGAACCTTGAAGTACGATACGGGCGAGCCTCGACAAGTCTTCGCGTCGGAGGTAAGGGGCGAGCGAGTTGAGACTGTTATTATCGAGGCGAGTCAAAGTGAGGTAACGAAGATTGTGAGGGAGGAAAGGGATCGTGTTAGGATGCGTGTGTTCGGGAGCGAGAGGAATACTCGCAGAAGCGAGTCGGGGGAATCGATTGAAGAAGTCGGCTTGAGTGCACGAGAGAACAGGGCTGTCGATAACGAGTGATTTCAAGCTTGGGAATGTGAGGTTTCCGAATAGTTCGGTGGAAGAGAGAGGTTGTGCTTGGTTGGAACTGACTATCTGAATCTCGAGGTGAACTAGAGTGTTGGCGGATGAAGCGAGGTAAGTTGGGCGAAGGTTTTTACGAAGACCACGAGAATCGGTGCGGAGGTTGAGGATCCTGAGTCGAGTCAATGGGGGGAGCGATGCGTGAGCTACACGTTCTTCAAGGTCGAAGTTCGTGTGGAAGTGAATCGTGTAATCGCGAAGGTTTGGGTAGCGTTTCGAAATTGACGAGGCAAACTGCTGATCTTCGTAGTCTGCATTCTCTGAATGAGTTGATGGCTCGGAAGGTAGATTGAGGACTAGACTCGTGAGGTGGAGATTGAGAGGAAGTGCCTTGATGAACGGTACGAGATCAAGCGCCGGAGCGGGGTCGAACCACAGGTCGTCGTCGTCGTACCAATCTGCGCCTGCTCCTGATACAAGTTCACCGTACCATGCACCTTGCTCCGATTTGTTGCGCCTGCGATTTCCGACTTCCAAATTCGTGAGACTGCCACCACAGAGATCGATGATTTCAGACCAGCGTTCAAATTCTTTTCTGTCCTGATGGTCGTGGTCAAGTTTAGAGATCTCCTGCGCCTCGAACTCTGGCATTTCCATTTCCCTGCACTCTTCGGCGAAGTTCTCCGGATCAGGGTAACCTTTCAATTCAGGATTGAGGTAGAACGATTTGACTGAAGAAGCGAGATCGTATTGCTGGACGAACTCCGTGAACGATTCTACATCCTTGCCATCGAAGTGTCGAACGAGGAAAGGGAGTGACAACGAGTGCCAGAGTCGCGAGACGAGAGAGAACTGACAGAAGACCAGTTTCGCTCCAATCGGGAAATCGGGCTCGACTTTTGCGGGGTGGATACAGAGGGTAGTGTAGACGTGTTCAAAGATGGCGGTAATCGTGTCGTTGGGGAGCTGAGAGGGCATGGTGTAGGGGGGTCGCGTTGAGTCAAGGGGGGAAGAGGTGGAAAGGGAAGAATGGGAAGAGCGTTGGTCAATGCAAAGAGGGTCCTGAGAAACTGCTTAACGTGTCAGTAGCCTTGACTTTGCATTAGCGGGCAGTGATAGCTGATTCACCTCGAGTAGAGATGAAGAGTTCAAGCGACCTGTTGAGAGCCGTTCGAGCTGATCTGATACTTGCAAGTTCGTGTGCTGAGTTTGCTGAAGTAGTAGAGCGGCAGTTGACTGATTCGAGAGGTGAAGGTGGAAAGAGAACAAGCGAGGTTTCAAGTTTCGAAAGATTGAAGTTTCGCAGGAGATGCAACTCGTAACCTCGCCATTTCAGCTTCCACGACTGTAGGCCTCGAAGTCAAAGCTACAAATCTCAATGAATCGCGACCAAGAATGCTCGGGGTTGGCCTTGTCCGCGAGACGCGCTTTTCTTTTCGCAACTTCGCAACATTTTCAACCGCTCTCTTCGGAAAGGATCGCAACGTCCGATATCGAAGCTTCAAAAGTGTAGCATGTCATAGATAGGGTGACGAACATCAAAGAGAATTGAAAGGGGGAAGAACCAACGAAGGAGAGGACGCCCGAAAAACGACGACGATTCGTCTAGAGCGGGGTGTACTTGAACGACTTGATTTCGAAGATAGCATCTTCGCTAGGAGGACCTGCACTCCATCGGACGTTCTGTGCAGAACGATAGTGTCAGATCCGCGCAAGAAGGAGGAGAAGGAGGAGAAGGAAAGACGGAATGTCAACCTTACGCCGTTACTCCAGCTAAACCGCAGAGAGAAACGGTCAAGTGGGGTCAGTCATAGATCTACATAGCTATCAAGTATCTACACTGTCATAGAGCCTCACGCAGGGACACAGCGCGCGGCGAACCGAGGCAATCGTCTCGAAGCGACAGCGAAAGAGTACTTACTTGTTGAAGATGATCTTAGAAGCGAGCGAAGGAACATTGGTGTCGATAGCTTGTCTGAACTCCCCGTTGACGTAGAATCTGGACTCGGCTGGTGTCCACTGAATCGTGTAGTTGTGGAATTCGGCCGTAGGGTCAAAGCCGTATGGCTGCATGATCGTGGTCGGTGCTTGACCTTCGATGAGCGCTTGATTTGTGAACGCGACGCCCGGCTCGAGTGACTGCTGAGGAGAGACTGATCAGCAATATCATCGAAAGAAGAGTGAAAGCTCAGAACAGACCTCGTAACCCGTTTCATAATAAGACGAGAGTAGCTCGATATCGACTTCTGCAGTGTCCGACTCGTAGAAAAATATACCTCTGTGCAAATCCGCAATGAGTAGATGACGGACAGTGACAGCTAAAGCTCTGAGGGACGCACTGACAAACTCCAGGTACGGGCGTCGCTTTCGCGATCGTCTCGAGGGTCCCATAAGCGTACGAGTCGTACGATTGGATCTCTCCAGATGAGACCGTACCTCGTCCCTCTTGACCCCGGACCAACAATCGCAAAGCTCCATCGACGATTTCGACGTTCTTCTTTTCGAAGATCCGAGGGACCGATCCAGCTGCAGCTCCCACAGTAAAGTTACTAACCTTGAATCTCATCTGGTTGAGGAATTCCTCGGGAGTGTGTGTGCTCGAGTTGTGGGTCGAAAAATCGATCGCTTTGCCGGGAACGTTGGGTGAAGTCGGATAGTCTTCGCATCGTTTGCGTTGCATACGAGCATCGACAACGGCGGTCACTGCGAGGAGGAATGGGATGAGGCTGGTCGAGAAATGCATCGTAGCTGGCGAAGAGATGAGAGAGGAAGGAAAGAGAAAAGCGAAGTACTTTTCCTGCTTGCGACCGCTGTTCGGTCAAAAGCCAAGTCAGTCAGAGCGTCTGCATAAGGTCAGCGAGGACGTCTGCTCCGCGTGGTGCGCGATTAGAGCCGCTTAATTTCTTCCGACGAAGTCGGTAACAGATTTTGGGGAGTGGGCTGAACGGACGAAAAGTTCCGAAGCGGAGGTGCTCAGCTCCTTCGACTGAGCAAGGAAGGAAGGTTCGCTCTAGCACAGCTGAGAATTGGTTGAGATGCAATGTGAGGCAAGAAGACTAAGCTGGATTGCGATATGAGAGAGAACTACTGAAATACGAAAGAGACCAAGAGAGACAACTGCTAGTGAGAGACGACCGACGGATAAGTATCAATCTAGATTTTGGGAGGGACAGCAAAGAGAGCCCTTGTGATATTGTCCTTGCGAGCTAGATGCTTCGTTTTGACTGGGAGAGAAGGAATTAAGTGAATCTGAGAAACTATGTACAAGTTGGGATGAAGAATCTAGTTCTTCTTGCCCTTCGCGGCGTTGCGAGCCATATCATCCATCGTGTCGAGAAGCGTACTGGTCGACCAAGCTTGGGTACGGCAAGAATCGTGGCAGTAAGCTCCGTCCTCGTTCGTGAGTTCGGGAAGTCCAGCCCAGACGTCGGAATGGATGTGAGCGCGGTGACGGGAGAGAATCGAGTAGATGTGGTGGTAGGTCGAGTTGGGATCCTATATGAGATGAATTGGGAATCAGCGATCGAGTAATGCAGAATAGACTTGTCAGAGAGAACTCACGGTCTTTCCTGCACCAGCTTGAAGGTCAAAGATGAGGTGAGCGCGAAGGAAGTAACCTATGTAAGCGAATAGAGTCAGTTTTTAGTGAATCATGAGATAGAGAGATTCACAACTCACCC
>Ga0308161_1001975_pt1 | contig 22870 bp, 20 predicted proteins | sample PhyFR2_FD_201034 | JGI IMG/M metagenome (GOLD analysis project Ga0308161, IMG submission 201034) | Phyllosphere microbial communities from UC Gill Tract Community Farm, Albany, California, United States - DLSLF.R2 | ecosystem: Host-associated > Plants > Phyllosphere > Unclassified | place: USA...
TTCGCGCCCGTCGCGGCGACGCTGGCCGAGAACGAGCAGAAGATCGTCGACGAGCTGAACGCCGTGCAGGGCAAGCACGCCGACATCGGCGGCTACTACCGCCCCGACGTCGCCAAGGTCGCAGCGGTCATGCGTCCCTCGGCCACGCTCAACGCCGTCATCGACGCGCTGGTCTGATCAGGACCTCAGAACGGGCGGATGCTGCACAGCATCCGCCCGTTCCTCGTCTTCGGACCCGAAGATCCTGTGGCCCGGAAAGAAGAGGGGAGCGGATGCCGATGGCATCCGCTCCCCTTCTCCGATTCAGATCCGCTCAGGCATGCACCCATACCTCGAGGCCCTTCGGGGTCATGTCGTAGACCTGCTTGGCGATGCTCGGCGGCAGGTTCACGCAGCCGTGGCTCATGCGGTGGCCGAAGTTGTTGTGCCAGTAGGCGCCGTGGAAGGCGATGTTCGGGGCGAACCAGGTGTTCCAGGGCACGTCCTTGGTGCAGTAGACGGCGCCCTCGAAGCAGCCCATGTCCTGCTTGGCGGTGTGCGCGAACACCGTGAAGTGCCCGAGCGGCGTCGGCGTGCCGGGCAGGCCGGACGAGATCTTCCACGTCTGGACGAGCTTCTCGTTCTCGTACAGGTACGTCTTCTGCTCGCTGATGTCGACCTCGAGGCGGCGGAAGACCGTGGTCGTCTCGAACGGCGTGGAGTTCACCGGCAGCGCGAAGTTCGCCTTGCCGTCTCCCAGCTGCGTGGCGAAGGCGGATGCGATGCCCGCGGTGTCGCCGAGGGTGCGGCCGTCCTGACCGGCGGTGAGGGCGCTGAGCACCTTGCCCTTGGAGTCGACGATGTTCGTCGCGTTCACGGGCGCGCGGTTCACGAGGGCGGGAAGCCCGGCGACGGCGGCCTGGATGGCCGACTGGTCGGCGGTGATCTTCAGCTTGCCGTCGACGTCGTCGATCTTCAGCCAGCTCGCCGCGACGTCGGGCGCGATGGGCACGGTGCGCTCGTCGCCGACATAGAAACCGATCGTGGCCAGCATCCCGTTGAGCTTCTCGGCGGTGGCCGTGGCCGTCTTCTCGTCGACGGCGGGGGCGACCTCGGTCGCGTCGCCGGAGAACGAGAACGACGTGCTGCCCTTGGCGGATGCCGCGGTGAACGTGGCCGCCAGGTCGGGCACGGAGATGCCGGTGCCGCTCTTGGAGGGAGTGACCGTGTATGCAGCGGACGCCGCATCGAAGGACACGCTGGAGTCGACAGGGTCGACGTAGCTGGTCGGAACGGCGGCGCGCAGCGCGTGGTCGGCGGCCTGCGGATCGAGCTTCACCTCGGGGACGATCGCCTTGCCCATCCAGGTGCTGATGTTCCACAGGGGCCGGTCGGCGAAGGCCTGGTCGGCGAGCGCCTTGGCGTCGACGCTCGCACCCAGCTCGCTGCCCGTCAGGGTGGTTCCGTCTCCGGCGCCGGTCAGCTCGATCTCGGTCGCGGCGACGCGGTTGCTCACGGCTTCGGCGGCCATGCCCGGGGTCATGCCGCCGACGGGGACGCCGGCGATCGTGGTGCCGGGAGCGATGAGGATGAGGGAGGCGCCGGCGGCGGCGAGCAGAAGGGCTCCCGCGCCGAGACCCAGCCACAGGCCCAGGCGGCGCTTCTTGCGGGCGGGCTCGGTGGGCGCCCACTCCATCGGCGGCTCACCGTCGACAGGAGGCAGCACCTCGGTCGGCGCGGCTTGCGGGATCGCGCCCGTGTCGGGTCCGGAGATCAGATCGGTCACGGACTCACCCCCCATTTGGATAGACGTGACTGACTCTTCATGGTACGTGACCGGCGCGGGCCGCGGTGTGGCGGTCGGGTCCGCGAATGGACATCTGCAGTAACGTTTCGGTAACCTGCGCGCTGCACCCCGCCGCCTCTTGCGCTCGACCATGTTCGTAAGGTGTACTAACAAACATGGAATCGTCACACGGACAGCGGGTCGCGCTCGGTGAGGAGCTCGTCGCCTTCGGCTCGGGACGACGCCTGCGCAGCTCGGCCAAGGTCCTGCCGGAGCAGGCGCGCGCGCACAACCGCTCCCTGGTGCTGCAGACGCTGTACCACCGCGGTGCGATGAGCCGAGCGGATCTGGCCCGCGAGACGGGTCTCACCCGGGTGACCATCTCCGATCTGGTCGCGGAGTCCATCGCCGACGGAATCATCCACGAGATCGGCGTCCGCGAGGCGGCGGGCCCGGGGAAGCCCCCGATCGAGATCGACATCGATCGCGAGGGCCACCAGATCATCGGCATCGATCTGTCCGGCGCATCTGAGTTCACCGGTTCCGTGCTCGACCTCGGCGGGCGCACGCTCGTCAGCCATTCGACGCCGCTTCCTGAGGAACCCGACGCGGAGCACACCTACCAGGCGGTGTTGGACCTGGCACGACGGCTCGCGGCATCCGCGACCCGCCCCGTGCTCGGTGTCGGCATCGGCAGCCCCGGCGTCGTGCGCTCGGACGGACTGATCATCAACGCGTCGAACCTCTCCTGGCAGGACTTCCCGCTCGAGCGGCGGCTCACCGAGGACCTCGGGCTCCCGGTGATGGTCGGCAACGACGCGAACGCCGCGATCCTCGCGGAGTACACGTTCGGCGAGGCGCGCTCCGACCTCATGCTCATCCGCATCGACCGCGGCGTCGGCGCGGGAGTGATCACCGGCGGGCGTCCGCTGGTCGGCGCCCGCTTCGCGGCGGGCGAGATCGGACACGTCGTGGTCGGGACCGACGGCGGCCCACTGTGCTCGTGCGGGCGGATCGGATGCCTGGAGGCGTGGGTGAACGTCCCCCGCCTCCTCGCGGAGACCGCCGCCGCACCGGAGCGCCGCGGCGAGATCCTGGCCGACGCCGGCACGCGCCTGGGCATGGCGATCGCGCTGATCGTGGCGGCGCTCGACCTGGCCGAGGTGGTCATCGCCGGCCCCGCCGATCTGTTCGACGGCGTCTTCCTGGATGCCGCGACCCGGGCGCTGCACGACCGCACGCTGGAGGGTGTGTTCGCCGACGTGCCCATCCGTCTCAGCGACCAGCGCGACATCGTGGTCCGCGGCGCGGTCGTCACGGTGCTCGCCGCCCAGCTGGGGGTGTCGTGAGCACGGCCGTACGCATCGGCCTGGACGTGGGCGGCACGAAGATCGCCGGGATCGCGCTGGATGCCGACGGCGTCGCCCTCGGGAGCGTGCGCATCCCGACCGGATGGGGCGGGACCGCCGTCATCGACGGCATCCTGCATGCTGTCAGCGCCCTGCAGGCGCAGCTGCCCGCGGGCAGGTTGGTGACCTCGATCGGCGTCGGGATCCCGGGGCTCGTGGATGCCGAGCACGGACGGGTGCTGCACGCCGTGAACCTCGGCGTCGAGGAACTGGACGTCGCAACCCGCGTGCACGAGGCGACCGGCATCCCGAGCCAGGTCGAGAACGACGTGAAGGCGGCTGCGCTGGGAGCGGCCGCGCTGCGCGGCGACACCCGCCCGATGGCCTATCTGAACCTCGGCACCGGCGTCGCCGCGGGAATCGTGATCGACGGGCGCATCTGGCGCGGCGCACGGGGGACCGCCGGCGAGGTCGGGCATCTCGTGGTCGACCCGCACGGACGGGTGTGCGGATGCGGGCAACGCGGCTGCATCGAGACGCTGTGCGGAGGCGGCGCCCTGGCGCGGGCCTGGGGGAGAGGCGGAGACCTCCCCGTGAAGGACATCCTGGATGCCGCGGATGCCGGGGATGCCACAGCATCCGCCCTCCGACTCGATCTGCAGCGCGGTGCCGCAGCCGCCGTGCGCGCCCTGGTGCTCACCGCCGACGTCGAGACCGTCGTCATCGGCGGAGGGCTCAGCGCACTCGCCGACCGCATCGGCCCTGGCATCCGCGCCACCCTGCAGGAGGAGGCGGCGGCGTCGCCGTTCCTGCGGTCGCTGCGCCTCGATGAGAGAATCGAGATGCTTCCGGCGGACTCGCCGGTGGCGGCCATCGGCGCCGCCCTGCTGGGATCCGCATCCGCGGGTACCGACGTCCGAGACAAGGAGACAGTCCCTCATGGCTGAAGTCGTCATCACCGCGAGCAAGGAGACCGCCGGAGCGCTGGTCGCCGACGAGATCGTGCACCTCATCGACACCGTCGCCGAGCCCGTGCTGGGACTGGCCACCGGGTCGACTCCGCTGCCGGTCTACCAGGCGCTGCGCGAGCGTCTCGCGGGGCATGACGTGTCCCACGTGCGCGGCTTCGCCCTGGACGAGTACGTGGGCATCGATCCCGCGCATCCGGAGAGCTACCGCTCGGTCATCACCCGTGAGGTCATCGAGCCGCTCGGCCTCGACCCCGAGCTGATCCACGTCCCCAACGGGGCCGTCGAGACGATCGAGCACGCGGGCGACGACTACGACGCGGCCATCGTCGCCGCGGGCGGCGTGGACCTGCAGATCCTCGGCATCGGCACCGACGGCCACATCGGCTTCAACGAGCCCGGCTCGTCGTTCGCGTCCACCACCCGCATCAAGACGCTCACCGAGCAGACGCGACAGGACAACGCGCGCTTCTTCGACTCGATCCACGACGTGCCGCAGCACTGCATCACTCAGGGGCTCGGGACGATCCTGCGTGCGCGTCATCTCGTGCTGCTCGCGTTCGGCGAGGGCAAGGCGGATGCGGTGGCTGCGGCGCTCGAGGGCCCGGTCAGCGCGATGATCCCGGCATCCGCGATCCAGCTGCACCCGCACGTGACCGTGGTGGTCGACGAGGCGGCCGCGTCGAAGCTGCAGCTGGCCGACTACTACCGCTACACCTACGCGAACAAGCCGGCCTGGCAGGGACTCTGATCCCTGCGCGCTCGGCTCGCCGCGAGGCGGCGGGCCGAGCGTCCGGGCGCGCGTCCGTTCTCGGGCTGCCTGCCGGCGTCAGCGCCAGGCGAACGCCAGCAGGTGCTCCTCGCTGAGCGGTGCCAGTGGCACGCTCGTGCGGTCGCCGGGCTCCAGCCATCGCAGCTCGGCGATCTCGGCCTGCACGACGACGTCCTCCGGCTCTGCGTGCATGGCGAAGGCATCCGCGATCACCCGGTGACCCGGCTCGTTGGCCGCCGCCGAGACGAAGGTTCCCAGCGGCTCGAGATCGGACTCCTCGACGTGCAGCGAGAGCTCCTCGTCGAGTTCGCGGATCAGCGTCTGCGCCGCGGTCTCGCCGGGCTCCGGCTTGCCGCCCGGCTGCATGAAGCGCGTGGTGCCCTGCTTGCGGACCACGAGCACACGGCCCGAGCGGTCGACGATCACAGCGGCGCTGACGCGGATGTCAGGCATCGGAGAACACCTTCCCGGGATTCAGGATCCCCTGCGGATCGAAGACGCGCACGATGTCGCGCTGGATCCGCCACTGGTCCTCGCCCAGCTCCTCGGCCAGCCAGCGGCTCTTGAGCATCCCGATGCCGTGCTCGCCGGTCAGCGTGCCGCCGAGGCGGATCGCGGCGCGGAACAGTTCGCCGGCGGCCTCCCAGATGTGATCGGGGACCTCGTCACCGTCGAAGATGAAGTTCGGATGCAGGTTGCCGTCGCCGGCGTGCGCCACCGTCGGTATGACGACGCCGTACTCCTGCTCGATGCGCGCGATCTCATCGAACATCGCCGGCATCGCGCTGCGCGGCACGGCCACGTCCTCGATCAGCGTGGTGCCCAGTGCGGCCAGTGCCGGGTGCGTGGAACGGCGGATGGCGAGCAGGCGCTCACCCTCCACCGGGTCATCGGTCTCGACCACTGCACCGCCGGCCGCCCGGAGCACCGCCACGATGCGCGCGGCCTCCTCGCGGGCGCCCGGACCGTCGGTCTGAATGGTGAGCTGCGACGTCCCGGCGTCGGAGACGGGCAGACCCAGAAGATCGTGCACGGCCGCGAGCATGCGGGCGTCCATGAGCTCCATGATGGCCGGCTGCGCACCGGAGGCGGTGACCGCGGCCGAGGCCGCAGCGGCGTCGCGGACTGAATCGAAGGTCGCGGTGATCGTGCAGGTGCCGCCCTCCACGAGCCGGCGCAGCTTGAGGGTCGCACCGACGATCACGCCCAGCCGCCCCTCCGAGCCGATCACCAGCGACGTGAGGTCCAGCCCGGTGACCCCCTTCACCGTGCGATGGCCGAGGCGCAGCAGCCGGCCGTCGGCCAGCACGAGGTCCACACCCAGCACCGCGTCGCGGACGACACCGTACTTCGCGCAGAGCAGCCCGCCTGCGCCCGTGGCGATGTTGCCGCCCACGGTCGAGATCTCGCGGCTGGCGGGATCCGGTGCCCACCACACGTCGTGCTCCGCGAGCTGCGCGTTCAGCGTCGCGTTGAGGATGCCCGGCTCGACGACCGCGAGCAGGTCGTCGGGGCGCACCTCGATGATGCGGTCCATCTCCGCGGTGGACAGCACGATCTGGCCGGGCCCGGCGTTCGCGGCGCCGGCGAGGCCGGTGCCCGCGCCGCGCACGACCACGGACGTGGCGGTCGCCGATGCGATGCGCAGCGTGCGCTGGACGTCGTCGACCGTGCGGGCGCGGACGACGGCGAGCGGCCGTCCGGGGGAGCGGTGGCCGCTGCGGTCCGCGCGCGCCTCTTCGAGGGACTCGGCGGTGGTGTCGACGATGTCGCCGAGGTCCTGCCGCAGCAGTTCGAGGACGCTCATGCCAGGGTGCGGCGTCCGGCGATCACACCCGCGGTGACGGCGACGACCGCGAACGCGAGCCCCATCCAGGCGTGCCCCAGCGACCACCAGGCGAGCGTCACGGCGACGTAGATGAGGAGCTCGACCAGGGCACGGAGGAACGGATGCAGGTGAAGCACGGCCCGGGGCGACAGGAACAGCGCCCACACCAGGAGCGTGACGACGGGAGCACCGATGCCGACCACGATGTTCCAGGGCAGGGGCCACGAGCCGAAGCCCCACAGCGCGAAGGTGATGAGCGCGGCCAGCAGCACGACCACGCGGATGAGGTCCAATGCGGTGAGGGGGCGGCGGCTCACGCCGGGGACGACGACGGGATCCTGCGACATGCCCTCAAGTCTATTCGGCGGGCGGCGTCGGGGTCGCCGTGGCCGGGGCGTCGGATGTCAGGCTGCACAGGCCCGGAGGCGGTGTCCAGGCATTCAGCTCCGAGAGCTTGACGACGGTGACGTCTCCGACGAGGTCGCCCGCGACGTAGGCGTAAGAAACCGGCGCATCCGCGCAGGACTGCTGCCAGGTCGGCGTGAGCTGCAGTTCCGCCTGCCCGTCTCCGTCGAGTTCGACGAGCGTGGTGGTGCCGTCGAACTCGGTCCGCACCGTCTGGTCGGCGGCGCCCGTGACGGGAATGGAGTAGTAGACGCTGCGGGCAGGGATGTCCACGGTGAGTGTCGCCTGCCCGAGCGTCGCGGTTCCCTCCGGAAGCTCCTCGGCGGGCGTCTCGCCGCCGGGATCCGTGCCACCATCGCCCGGATCCACCGGAGCGGTGCCGTCGCCGGGATCCGGCGTGGGCGTCGGATCCGGGCTGGGCGTCGGCGCGGGAGTCGGCGTCGGAGCGGGCTTCGTGATGGCCGGCTCCGTGACATCCGCGTGCTGCGGAGGCGCGGGAGGCTGGGCGTCGGCCTTGACCTCGGTGTCGTCCTTGGGTGCCGGGGGCTGTTCTTCGACGTCGATCACCATCGGCGTGTCTGCCGACATCGTCGAGTCGGGCACGACCTCGGAGGAGATCGACGAGGGCTCGGACTCGGAGGCGCTGGGCTGGGAGGTCGCGGGTGCCCCGCTGAGCATCCCGGGCACCACCGCGGCGGCGGCGACCACCCCCGCGATGACGAGCGCGGCCGAGCCTGCGCCCACCAGCGCACCGATGCCCGGCATCGAGCCGGAAGCGCCGGACGCGCCGGATCCCCCGGCGGTGCCGGATCCGGCCGATCCACCCGTGACGGCCGTACCCGCGGCGACTCCACTGCCTGTGGTGCCGACCACGACAGCGCCTTCGACGACGCTCGACGGCATGGCGGCCAGGGCGACGAGCGGGGTTCCGCCTCCCTGCAGGGCGGCGAGATAGGCGGATGCGCCCGTGACGCCCAGAACCAGGGGGAGCAGGACGAGCGCGAGACGGCTGGACACGTCCTTCGCCTCGGCTGCGACGATCATGCAGCGTGCGCAGCCCTCGAGGTGATCATCGATGCGCTGCTGCGCGCGGACCCCCAGGTTGCCGCGTGAGTAGGCGCCGAGGTGCTCGATCGTCCACTGGCACTCGGACCCCTCGCCGACGCTGCGCAGGTGCGCCTGGATCCAGGCCTCTCGCAGACCCTCGCGGGCGCGGAACGTCAGCTGCGACACGGCGCCGGCGCTCATGCCGAGCAGCGCGCCGATCGCGGCCGGCTTCATCTGCTCGATCTCGGAGTACCAGAGCACCTCCTGCCACCGGGAGGGGAGGGAGCGGAACGCCTGCGCGGTCAGTCCGCGGTCCAGCTCCTCGTTCGCGGCGCTGTCGGTGCTCGCCGGGTCGGCAACGGTCTCGAGCTCGTCGATCGCCGTCTCGCGACGGGCCCGGCCCCACGCGGCCGCGGTGTTGCGGATGCTGGTGAAGAGATACGCGCGGAACGACCCGTTCGGGCCGCCGCCCTTGAGGATGGCCTGGTAGATGCGGGAGTACGACTCCTGCACCAGGTCGTCGGGGTCGATCGAGGAGGTGACCGACCGGGCGACCGTCATCCCCGATCGGTAGTGACGTCGCCAGAGTTCGCCGAACGCCTCGGCGTCACCCGAGCGGGTGCGCAGCACGAGGTCGGCGTCAGCCGCTGCTGACCTTGCTGGACTCTGGTCTTCCACGTCTTCCTTCGTCTTGTTCCTGGGAACGCTCTCACACCCAGCTGAGGCGCCTTCACAAGAAGAGACGCGTGGGAGGGGATTTCATCACGCGTCTTCTCCATTCTGACCCGAAATCGTTCCTGAGGCCACCCCCGCCCGAATCCTGTGGAGAGCGCTCCCACGAACATCCGCGAAAAAACTTCTGGAAACCGCGTAATGAACCGTGGCCGGCGGCATCTCTTCTCGTAGAGCATGCCTGACACGCCACCGGGGGGCGGGGTGTCAGGTGACATCGGCGCACGGGGTATCGCGCCGGGTCGAGACCGGCTCGGAATCCTCGGGGGAGGAGATTCCGGCCGGTCGGCTCGGGGGAGGTGAGGCCGCTGCACTGGGGAAAAGGCAGCGGCCTCCCGCATGTCCGGGCGCCTTTCGGCCGCCCGTCGGGCCGTGCGGTGGGCACCGCGGGGCTGATCTCCCGTCGCGACTCAGCGGGATGCCGAGGCCCCGATCCACACCCCGCGAACCGTGAAGCCGTCGTCCAGAAGCACCGCATCCGCCGCGTACCCGGGCTGCAGCTTCCCGAGCGAACCCCCGAACCCGACCGCGCCGGCCGGGGTGGCGGTCAGCGCGCGCACGGCCTCGCCGAGGGCGACACCCGCCTCGACGGCGCGCCGCAGCGCGACGTCCTGCGTGAGTGTGGAGCCGGCGATCGAGCCGGTGTCGTCGGCGCGCGCCATGCCGTCCTTCACGGTGACCTTGACCGCACCCAGGTCGTAGTGCCCGTCGGCGCTGCCCGCTGCGGCCATCGCGTCGGTGATCAGAGCCACCCTGCCCGGGGCGGCATCGAACAGCAGCTTGATCACGTGCGGGTCGAGGTGGAAGTTGTCGGCGATGCCCTCCAGGACGACCCTGTGGTCGGCGGCCGCGACGAGGATCGGCCCCGGCGCGCGGTGGTGGATGCCGTTCATGGCGTTGAAGGCGTGCGTGAGGATCGTGGCGCCTGCTTCGAACGCCTGCCGCGCGATATCTGCATCAGCGTTCGTGTGGCCCACGGCGACGGCGGTGCCGGATGCCACGATCTGGCGCACCGCGTCGAGCCCGCCGGGAAGCTCGGGGGCGAGGGTCACCTGGCGCACGGTCCCGCGCCCGGCCTCCAGCAGACGCGCGACGTCGGCGGGCTCCGGTGCGCGCAGCAGCGACGGCTCGTGCGCCCCCTGATGCCCCGGATCCAGGAACGGGCCCTCCAGGTGGCTGCCGAGGATCTCGGGATCCGACTCGGTGAGGTCCGCGATGACCGACACCTGGTGCGCGAGGTCGTCGATGGAGGCGGTGACCAGCGAGATCACGGCGCGCGTCGTGCCGTGCGTGCGGTGCATGTCGCGCCCGGTGCGGATCGCGTCCGCGCCGTCGTCGTAGGCGGCGCCCGCTCCGCCGTGCCCGTGGATGTCGATGAAGCCCGGGGTGAGGACGGCATCCGCGCCGCCGATCGCGCTCGCGTCGATCACGTCGTCGGCGTCCGTCCAGTCCGCGCCCGTGCCGCGTGCGATGACCACGCCGCCCTCGAACCGCACCCAGCCGTTCTCGGTGGTGCTGCCGTCGCCGTCGACGATCCGCGCGGAGTGGATCACGCGGGAGCCTCGGAAGTCTGTGGTCGGGGTCATCGGTCGCTCCAGTCGATCTCGGGCACGGGGTGGAATCGGATGCCGTCGGCGCGCCAGGCCGGCGCCTGCGCTGCCAGTCTCTCGCGGAAGTCGTTCCAGTCGCGAGTGGGGTCGGAGGCGCTCCAGGCGATCTCGGCGATGGCCGCGATGCGCGGGAACATCAGCTGATCGGCCTCCTCGAGGCTCTCCACCGTCTCGGTCCACAACGGGGCCTCGACGCCGGCGACGGCATCCGCGGGGATGTCGAGAAGCGCGGTCGGCTGCCAGTCGTAGGCGCGGTGCAGGTCCACCGTCCCCGCCCATGCGAGGCCGAGCGGGAAGTCGTGGTCGTACTTCATGTCGAGGTAGGCGGCGTCCGACGGCGAGAGGATCACGCGTCCGCCGCGCTCCACGAAGTGCGCGGTGTGCTCGGCGTGCGAGGGGTCCGGTGCGAGCAGGCCCCAGTACTGGCCCACCGTGCCGGGTGCGACCTCTGCGGCGCCGGCCTCGTGCCAGGCGACAGGCGTCTTGCCGAGCTCCTGCACGATCCCGGTCGCGCGCTCGATGAAGGAGGCGAAGTCCGCGGGGGAGGTGCCCAGGGACTCGTCGCCGCCGATGTGCAGGTACGGGCCGGGCGTGAGCTCGGCGAGCTCCGCGAGCACGTCCCGGACGAACTCGTACGTGCGCTCCTCGTGGATGCGCAGGCTGGAGTGGCCGACACCCCAGCCGGTGTACGGCACGCCCGCCTCGGGGAGGGCCTGGCCCAGTCGCTGCGCGTCGTCGAGCAGGTGCTCGTTCATGACGGGCGCCTCGACGAGCTCGGGATAGGCGATTCCGATGGCATGGGTGTGGCCGGGCATGTCGATCTCGGGGACGATCGTGATGCCGCGGGACGCCGCGTAGGAGACGATCGCGCGGTAGTCGTCCTTGCTGTAGCAGCCGCCGCCGGTCGCCCGGCCGTCGCCCGTGGCGCTCACCGTCGAGGAGAGCTGCGAGAGCAGCGGCCAGGAGTCGATGTGGATGCGCCAGCCCTGGTCGTCGCTGAGGTGCAGGTGCAGGTGGTTGAACTTCAGCTCGGCGATCCGGTCGATAACCTTCTCGACCTCGTCGACCGGGAAGAAGTGGCGGGCGACGTCGAGCATGACGCCGCGGTACGCGAAGCGCGGGGCGTCGGCGATCGTCGCGCGGCGCCAGGCCCACCGACCGTCCCCTTCGTCCGCCAGCAGCTGCATCAGGGTGCGGATGCCGTGCAGCAGCCCGTCCGCGGAGCCGGTCAGCTCGACGATCTCGCCGATCGTCAGCGCATACGCCTCGGCCGCGGCATCCGGATCGATCCGCACGACGACGTCGCCGGGGCGCGCCTCCGCGGCCACGCGGACCGGGCGGATGCCGGTGCGGTGCCCGATCGCGGCGGCGAGCTGATCGGCCGCGGCGTCGTCGCCGATGATGCGCAGGGGATCCGCCAGCGGCATCCGGCCCTCGCCGATGACGACGGAGACGGGTGCCGGGACCAGCGGGAGGAGATCAGGAAGGACCATGAACAAAACCTAGCGCGCCGACCGTCACACGGGCGAGGACCGTGGGCCGCGGACATCGCCATCCGCTAAGCTTTCTTGCGTCGCGACTGGCGTCTGGGTGGGTCACCACCGGGGAGCGGCTCTGAGGATTCGACCGCGCGCCTGGGCCGATGAGGAACACACCCCTTACCCCGTGTGAACAGGAGACCGCCATGACCGACCGCTACTTCGACGCCCCGCTCGCCGAGGTCGACCCCGAGATCGCCGAGGTGCTCGAGCGCGAGCTGAACCGCCAGCGCACGTACCTCGAGATGATCGCCTCCGAGAACTTCGTGCCCGTCTCCGTGCTGCAGTCGCAGGGCTCGGTGCTGACGAACAAGTACGCCGAGGGCTACCCGGGCCGTCGCTACTACGGCGGCTGCGAAGAGGTCGACGTCGCCGAGGAGCTGGCGATCGCCCGCGCCAAGGCGCTGTTCGGCTCCGAGTTCGCGAACGTCCAGCCGCACTCCGGCGCCTCCGCCAACGCCGCCGTGCTGCACGCCATCGCGCGCCCCGGCGACACGCTGCTCGGTCTCTCCCTCGACCAGGGCGGCCACCTCACGCACGGCATGAAGATCAACTTCTCCGGCCGGCTGTACAACATCGTCGCGTACGGCGTGAACCCCGAGACCTCCACCATCGACATGGACGAGGTGCGCGCGCTCGCCCTCGAGCACAAGCCGAAGGTGATCATCGCCGGCTGGTCCGCCTACCCGCGCACCCTCGACTTCGCCGCGTTCCGCGCGATCGCCGACGAGGTGGGTGCCCTGCTCTGGGTCGACATGGCGCACTTCGCCGGCCTCGTGGCAGCAGGTCTGCACCCGAACCCGGTGCCGCACGCCCACGTGGTCTCCTCGACCGTGCACAAGACCATCGGCGGTCCCCGCTCGGGCTTCATCCTCACCAACGACGCCGACATCGCCAAGAAGATCAACTCGGCCGTGTTCCCCGGCCAGCAGGGCGGCCCGCTCATGCACGTGATCGCCGCCAAGGCGACCGCGTTCAAGCTCGCCGCGACCCCCGAGTTCAAGGAGCGTCAGGAGCGCGTGCTGCGCGGTGCCGCGATCATCGCCGAGCGCCTCACCCAGCAGGACGTGAAGGATGCCGGCATCGCCGTGCGCTCCGGCGGAACCGACGTGCACCTGGTGCTCGTCGACCTGCGCGACGCCGAGATCGACGGCAAGCAGGCAGAGGATCTGCTGCACGAGATCCACATCACCGTGAACCGCAACGCGGTCCCGAACGACCCGCGTCCGCCGATGGTGACCTCGGGTCTGCGCATCGGCACGCCGGCCCTCGCGACCCGCGGCTTCGGCGACGCGGAGTTCACCGAGGTGGCCGACATCATCGCGGTCGCGCTGCAGCCCGGTGCCGACATCGAGGCGCTGCGCACGCGCGTGGACGCTCTCGCCACGGCCTTCCCGCTGTACCCGGGCCTGCAGCAGTGACCGCGAAGGTCCTCGACGGCAAGGCCGCCGCGGCGGCGATCAAGGACGAGCTCACCGAACGCGTGGCCGCGCTGCGCGAACGCGGCGTCGTCCCGGGCATCGCCACGGTCCTGGTGGGCGCCGACCCGGCGTCCCAGCTGTACGTCGGCATGAAGCACAAGCAGTCCGAGGCGATCGGGATGAACTCGATCCAGCGCGAGCTGCCCGCCGATGCCACGCAGGAGCAGGTCGAGGCGCTGATCGACGAGCTCAACGCCGACCCCGCCTGCCACGGCTACATCGTGCAGCTGCCGCTTCCGAAGCACCTCGACACCGACGCGATCCTGGAGCGGATCGACCCGGCCAAGGATGCCGACGGACTGCACCCGACCAACCTCGGCCGCCTGGTGCTGAACGTCAACGGCCCGATCCACACGCCGCTGCCGTGCACCCCGCGGGGCGTGATCGAGCTGCTGCTGCGCAACGACTACGACCTGAACGGCAAGCACGTGGTGGTCGTCGGCCGAGGTGTCACGATCGGCCGTCCGATGGGGCTGCTGCTGACGCGTCGCGTGATCAACGCCACAGTCACGCAGGTGCACACCGGCACTCCGGACATGACGCCGTACCTGCGCGAGGCTGACGTGATCGTCGCGGGCGCCGGTGTGAAGCACCTGATCACGGCATCCGACGTGAAGCCCGGCGCCGCGGTGCTCGACGTGGGCGTGACCAGGGAGACGGATGCCGAGACCGGCAAGTCGAAGGTCTACGGCGACGTGCACCCGGACGTCGCCGAGGTCGCCGGCTTCATCTCCCCGAACCCCGGCGGGGTCGGTCCGATGACGGTGGCGCTTCTCATGACGAACGTGGTCGAGGCCGCCGAGCGCAGCCTGGCCTGACCAGGTTTCGCCGAGACCCCTGCTCGGTGCCGAGACCCCCAGCTGCAGACGCACGCAGCTGGGGGTCTCGACGCTGACCGGGGGTCTCGGAGCGTGGCGGGACTATGCGAGCGAGCGCTCCACGACATCGAGCAGCCCGGCGTAGACCGCGTCCCAGTCGACCCCGGCGGGAGCGGCCTGCGCGAGCTCGAGGGCGACGGCGCCGTGCACCTGTGACCAGATGATCACGGCGTCGCGCTGCGCGGTCTCGCGGGGTCCTGGCCGGATGCCGGAGACCGTGCGCACGAGCGGGGCGAGCGACTGCACGGCCACGGCCTCCACCGCTGCGTGCTCGGCGGGCATCCGATCGCCGAACATCAGCCGGAAGAGGGCAGGATGGGCCAGCGACCAGGCGCGATACGCCTCACCGAGCGCGCGGAGGCCCTGCGGCTCCGCGGTGAGCTGCGCGTCCCCGAAGGAGCGGAACGCATGCTCGATGACGGCGGCGAGCAGCTCGGTCTTGCCTCCGAACAGCGTGTAGATCGCTGACGTCGAGGTGCCTGCCGCGTGAGCGATCTCACGCAGGACGACGCGATCGGGGCCGTCGCGGTCGATGATCTCGGCGGTCTCCTCCAGCAGTCTCGTGCGCAGGTCGTCGTCGTAGACGGTGGGTCTTGCCATGGTCACGATCGTAGCGTAACGTCGTTTCATAACAACGTTACGTAAAGCTTCGACGGGAGAGATCATGACCGCTCAGGTGGAACCGGGGCGCTTCACGGCGGCATCCGATCGCGCGGACATCACGGTGTTCCTGATCGGGATGCGGGCGAATCGCTGGTGGCGTGTCGGCAGCGTCGTGCGAACCGCTTCGCGGATGGGGCCGATGCTGAAGCATCTGATGACCCATCCCGATGCCGGGCTGCTCGGCTTCCATCAGTGGCTCGGGCGCACCACCGTGCTGCTCTCGTACTGGGAGAGCCCGGAGCACCTGCAGCGCTTCGCGTCGGACCGCAATGCGCCGCACCTCGCCGCGTGGCGCGAGTTCGTCCGCACGTCGCAGGGCTCCGGCGACGTCGGCGTCTGGCACGAGACCTATCAGGTGCCGTTCGCCGACCTCGAGGTCGTGTACAACGACATGCCGCCGTTCGGGCTCGCCGCCGCGACAACGCGCGTGCCCGTCGGTGCGGGGAGTCGCACGGCGCGCCAACGTCTCGGGCGCTGACTGTCCGACTGGGGTGCTCCTCGCCCCCCCGCTGAGCTACGCAAATGAGCAGGGGCGAGGTAACTGAGCAGGGGCGGCCACGCCGGGAGCGCCTTGGAAGCTCGTCAGGGAGCCGGAGTCGTGGCGCCGCCCAGTGAGCCCTCGATGCCCGTGATGCGCGCGTACTCGTCGAAGCGGAAGGTCGCCGAGCCGGTGGCATCCGTCAGCGTCGCAGCCGAGAACGCCTCGTCCGCCCACTCGAGCCGCCATCCCGCGAGGCGCCCGAGGTCCCACACCGATGCGCGCGGGTCGGAGAGCGTGAGGCCGGAGAGGATGCGGGGGAGTGCCGTGACCGCAGCGGCGACCGTGAGCGGCTCGATCGGGGCGTCCAGCAGCAGCACGGCGCGGGCGCCGCCGGCCGGGGCCGAGTAGTACGGAGAGAGTCCGGTGATCTCCACGGCGGCTCCCGCGATCGCATGAGCCAGATCGGCCACCCACGCCTGAATGTCTTCACCCGTGTCGGCCGGGAAGGCCACCTCGCCCTGCGTCAGCTCGGGGATCCCGTGCTCGGCGCCGTACGCGCGCAGCTTCTCGGTGATGCCGGAGCGATCGCCCTGCGGCATCGCCCACGACCACATCAGCGACCGCGGCCCCGGTGCGATCGACGCGAGCAGGTGCGCGGTCGCGACCAGCGTGCGGTCGGGCTGCGCCGTCGCCGCGAACGTGAAGGTGCCGGCGGCGAGGTCGACGTCCCAGCGGTGCTCGCCGAGCGCGTCGGTCGCGGTCATCAGCTGGTCCTGGCGCAGGGCGGTGAACAGGGCGGCGCGGTCGGCGAGGGCTCGCAGCGTCTCGAAGGTCATGCGTCCAGTCTGGCCCCGGAAGCCGCGCAGTTCCAAGGCGCTGGCTGTGAGATCGCTATGGTCGAGGTATCACCGAGACGAAGGAGTTTCTGTCATGCCCACAACGCAGACACGAGCTGAGAAGCGCAGTGTGATGCGCCCGATCAACCGATTCCTGGAGCGCTGGGTGCCCTCCGCGCTCACCTTCGCGATCGTCCTGACCCTGGTCGTGGCCGTCCTCGCGATGACCCTCACGCGCACCAGCCCGGTCGACGTCGTGAAGAGCTGGGGCGACGGCCTGGCGGGCCTGTTGGCGTTCATGACGCAGATGTGCCTGATCCTGCTGCTGGGTTACATGCTCGCCAACACCCGCCCCGTGCGGAAGCTGCTGCGCCGGCTGGCCCGCGTGCCCGGCACCGCCGCCGCGGCCTATATCTTCGTTTTCGTCGTCGCCGCAGTCGCGAGCCTCATCACCTGGGGTCTCGGTCTGATCGTCGGTACGCTGCTGGCCCGTGAGATCGCGGTCGTGGCACGAGAGCGGGGCATCAAGGTGCACTTCCCGCTGCTGGTCGCCGCCGGATACTCCGGCTTCGTCGTCTGGCACATGGGGTACTCCGGGTCAGGCCCGCTGACCGCGGCTACGCCGGGTTCCTTCCTCGCGCCGAGTCTGGGCGACAAGATCATCCCGGTCAGCCAGACCACGTTCTCGAGCTGGAACATGCTGGCCGCTCTCGGGGTGATCGTGGTCTGCGGTGTGCTGTTCTTCCTGATCCGCCCGCGCAAGGACGACCCGGTGTACGAGCTTCCGGTGCACGTCGGTTCGGAGGACGACGACGCCGCCGATGACGAAGTCGTCACTCCCGCGGACCGTATTGACGCCTCGCGCATCCTCACCCTGCTGCTGGGACTCGGGCTGGTCGCCTATCTGGTCGTGCACTTCGTGCAGGGCGGGACGCTCACCCTCGACATCGTCAACTGGTCGTTCCTGGCACTGATCCTGCTGATCGTGCGCAACCCGTTCGAGCTGATCCACCTCACCAAGAAGGCGGCGTCGAACGTCGGTGAGATCCTGCTCCAGTTCCCGCTCTACGCCGGCATCCTCGGCATCATGGCGGGCAGTGGCCTGATCAAGCTGTTCTCGGATGCCTTCGTGTCGATCGCCACGCCCGTGACGTTCGGAGTGCTGGCGCTCCTCTCGGCCGGCATCGTGAACTTCTTCGTGCCCTCCGGCGGAGGCCAGTTCGCCGTGCAGGGACCGATCATGCTCGACGCCGCGAACCAGCTGGGCGTCGATCCGTCGATCGCGATCATGGCCGTGGCGTACGGCGATCAGTGGACCAACATGATCCAGCCGTTCTGGGCGCTGCCCGTGCTGGCGATCGCGGGTCTGAAGATGCGCGACATCCTCGGGTACACCTTCGTGACCCTGCTGGGGTCGGGCGTCGTGCTCGCAGCCGCGCTTCTCATCGTCAGTCTCTGATCCGTCCCGATCCGGCTCGGCGCATCCGAGGCGGCGATCTTCGGACTAGCCCCGGACGGTCGCCGCCTCGACGCGGCCCATCCGCCACACGCTCGGCACGAACGCGGTGCCGACGGCGATGACCGCGTACAGGATGCCGGAGGTGACCAGCACCACGGCCGGATCGGCCCGCGTGATCAGCCAGCCGTACACGAGGGTGCCGATCGGCATCACCACGAAGCTGCCCAGCATGTCGTAGCTGGAGACGCGGCTGAGCTTGTCGGTGGGGATGTTCTCCATCATCGCCACGCTCCAGCCCGTGCTGAACACCTCCGCGCCCGCGCCGGCCAGCAGAGCCGCGATCGCGACGAGCACGACCGCCGGGTGCGCGCCCAGCATCGTCAGCGGGATCGCGAACAGGCTGATGCCGATCATCCCCATCCGCAGAGGGCGCCTGAGGGGGAACCACATCAGGACCAGCGTCATCAGCAGCACACCGACACCCTCGGCGCTGACCACCCAGCCCCAGCCGGCGATGCCCAGCCGCTCGTCGTTCTTGGCGATGTAGGGACCGACGACGCCCCATGCGCCGACGTGGATCGCGTTCATGATCATGAACGCGAGCACGACCGCGTACAGCCAGGACCGGCTCCAGAACTCGGTCCAGCCGATCCGCAGGTCGGCGAACAGCGAGAACCGCCCGTCGCCGACGGGTGGCGGCAGCTTCACCATCGCCAGGATCGGGATGGCCGAGAGCCAGCCGATCAGCTGCACGACCATCGCCCAGGCGGGGCCCGCGGTCGTGACCAGGATGCCGGCGATCACCGGTCCGCCGATCGTGACCGCGGAGCGCACGAACGAGAGCATCGCGTTGGCCTGCTGCAGAGTCTCCGGCCGGGTGAGCTGCGGGATGATGCCCTGCATCGCGGGGAGCACGAACGCGGTCGACGCGCCGTTGACCGCTGCGAGGGCCACCATCACGGGGATGGTGGCGGTGTGCGTGAACAGCAGATAGGCGATCGTGCCGATCGAGAGCAGATCGAGCACGTAGCAGGCCTGGATCACCAGCGCGCGGGGGAGCCGGTCGGCCACGACACCGCCGAAAAGCACGAAGACGACGTTCGCGACCGTGAAGGCGGTGAGCACCAGCGACAGGCTGACCGGGTGGTTGTCGATCTCGAGCACCGCGAACGCCAGCGCGATCGACGACATGGAGCCCGTGATCATCGTGATCGCCCTGGCGAGGAAGAACCACCGGAAGTTGCGGTCGCCCATCGCCGCCAGGCGCGGAGCGGCGAGGCCGCGCGTCATCGGTCGGTCTCGGCGCTGTGCATCCGTTCATCCAACCACAGCGGCCACGACTCCGGAGAACCTGTCGCGAACGGCACGGAATCCCCCGTCGGGCGGCGGACTGTCGTCGGTTCTCCGGAGCTGTGACGGGCGTCAGTACGAGTCGGCGCCCGCTTCGTCGGATGCCGGGATGAACCGGGCCGCAAGAGCCTCGGAGCCCCGAGCGAGGATGGTCACATCTGCGCTCGCCGAGAGGAAGTCGGCGCCGGCCTCGAGGTAGGCGTCGGCACCCGCCGGGTCGAACGCGTTCACGCCGGCCTTCTTGCCTGCGGCATGCGCGGCCTCGAACACGCGGTGCACGCCGGCGACGACATCCGGATGCCCCTGCTGACCGGGCAGGCCCATCGAGGCCGACAGGTCGGCCGGGCCCACCAGCACGCCGTCGACGCCGTCGACCCCGGCGATCTCGGCGGCCCGTTCCACGGCATCAGCCGACTCGACCTGCACGATCAGCGAGATCGTCTGCGAGGCGTTCGGCACGTATCCGCTCACCCGGCCCCACCGCGCGCTGCGCGCGAGCGCGGAACCGACGCCCCGGATGCCCTCCGGCGGGTAGCGCACGGCGGCGACGGCCGCCCGTGCCTCCTCGGCGGAGGCCACCATGGGCACGAGCAGGTTCTGCGCGCCCGCATCCAGGACCTGCTTGATGATCACCGCGTCATTGAACGGCACCCTCACGACCGTGGTCACCGGGTACGCGGCGATCACCTGCAGCTGCTGCTGGACGGTGGTCAGGGTGTTGGGCCCGTGCTCCATGTCGATCAGCAGCCAGTCGACACCCGAGCCGGCGCAGATCTCGGCGATCAGGGGAGAACCGGTGCTCAGCCACATGCCGATCAGCGGCCGGTGGGACTCGGCGAGCCGGTCGCGGAAGGTCGGGTCTAGACGAAGCGGCATTCGATGGTCCCCATCTCGCGGTAGTCGCACAGCACGGTGTCGCCGCGCTGCACCCACATGGGCCGCGTGAACGATCCTGCCAAGATGATCTCCCCGGCCTCCAGCCGCTGCCCGTGCTGGTGGAACTTGTTCGCCAGCCAGGCCACGCCGGTGGCGGGATGCCCCAGCACGCCTGCGGCGACGCCGGTCTCCTCGATCTGGCCGTTGCGGGAGAGGACCCCGGGCACCCAGCGCAGGTCGATCTCGTCGGGGTGCATGTGCACATCGCCCAGCACCATCGCGCCGTAGGCGGCGTTGTCGCTGATCGTGTCGACGATGGTGCGTCCCTCCAGTTCGATGTGGGAGTTCAGCACCTCCAGTGCCGGCACGGCGTAGTCGATCGCGGCGAGGGCGTCCTCGAGCGTGCAGTCCGGGCCCTCGAGGGGCGCCTTCAGGGCGAAGGCCAGCTCCACCTCGATGCGCACGTTCGAGAAGTGGTCGTACGGGATCTCCGATCCGGTGGCGTACACCGTGTCGTCGAACATCACGCCGTAGTCCGGCTCGGTGATCCCGGTCGCCTGCTGCATGGCCTTCGAGGTCAGGCCGATCTTGCGGCCCACGAGCGTGCGGCCGGCCGCCAGCTGCGCGTCGCGCCAGACGCCCTGGATCGCATAGGAGTCCTCGATCGTGGCATCAGGGTATCGAGCGGTGATGCGCGGCATGATGCCGCGGGTGCGCTCGGCCTCGGCCAGCTCGGCGGCCAGCGCGGTGATCGTCTCGGCGGGAAGAGTCACAGCTGATGACCCAGCTTGTACTCGCCCTGCTTCCACTCCGGCATCTCGGCCTCGTCGTCGGGACGGGTGTATGAGAAGCCGTCGGCGCCGATGGTCACGGCCATCTCGCTGCTGTCTGTGCGGGCGCGCACCGGCTGTGGGTTGCCGTCCAGGTCGAGCACGAGGGAGGCATCCGTGTACCAGCTCGGCACGACCGGGTTGCCCCACCAGTCGCGGCGCTGGTTGTCGTGCACGTCCCAGGTGATGACCGGGTTGTCGGGGTCGCCGGTGTAGTAGTCCTGCGTGTAAACCTCCACGCGGTGCCCGTCGGGGTCGCGCAGGTAGAGATAGAACGCGTTGCTGACGCCGTGACGGCCGGGACCGCGCTCGATGGCGTCCGAGCGGCGCAGTGCACCGAGCTTGTCGCAGATGGCCAGGATGTTGTGCTTCTCGTGCGTCGCGAAGCACACGTGGTGCATGCGCGGTCCGTCACCGCCGGTCATGGCGGTGTCGTGCACGGTGGGCTTGCGGCGCATCCACGCGGCGTAGACGGTGCCCTCCTCGTCCTGGATGTCCTCCGTGACGCGGAAGCCCAGGTCCTGCATGTACTTCACGGCGCGGGGCACGTCGGGGGTCACCTGGTTGAAGTGGTCCAGCCGCACGAGCTCGCCCGGCTTGTGCAGGTCGTAGCGCCACGACAGCCGCTCGACGTGATCGGTCGCGTGGAAGAACTCGTATGGGAAGCCGAGCGGGTCGACGACGCGCACCGAGTCGCCGATGCCCTTCGTGAAGCCGGACGGCGCGCGGCGCACGTCGCAGCCCAGCTCCGTGTAGAACGCGACCGCGCGGTCGAGGTCCTCAGCCGAGCGCACGCGGTACGAGAACGCGGCGACCGCGGCGACCTCGCCCTTGCGCAGCACGAGGTTGTGGTGGATGAACTCCTCGGTGGAGCGCAGGTAGATCGCCTGGTCGTCCTCCTCGGTCACGTACAGGCCGAGCACGTCGACGTAGAACTCGCGGGACGCCGCAAGGTCGGTCACGACCAGCTCCATGTACGCGCAGCGCAGCACGTCGGGCGGGGTGCTCGTCGGCGTCGGCGTGGGGTTCTCGCAGATGATCTCCGTGTCCTGGCTCACGTAGAAGCCGGAGGAGGTGAGGGTCTTGCCGGGGTGGGCGGCAGAGGCCGGGTTGTTGCTCATGTCAGCGTCCTTGCTCTTCTGAAATCGGGCGGCGGGTCAGCGCGGGTCCGGGTCGTCCAGGTCCTGCTTGCCGAAGGCGGGGTTGTGCGGGGCGCCGAGGGTGATGTGCACGCTCTGCTGATCGGTGTAGAAGTCGATCGAGCGGTAGCCGCCCTCGTGGCCCAGACCCGACGCCTTCACGCCGCCGAACGGGGTGCGCAGGTCGCGCACGTTGTTCGAGTTCAGCCACACCATGCCGGCCTCCACGGCGCCCGCGAAGTTGTGCGCGCGCTTGAGGTCGTTGGTCCAGATGTAGGCGGCGAGACCGTACTTGGTGTTGTTCGCGAGGGACAGCGCCTCCTCGTCCGTGTCGAAGGGCGTGATCGCGACGACCGGCCCGAAGATCTCCTCCTGGAAGATCCGGGCATCCGGAGACACGTCGGCGAAGGCGGTCGGGGCGACGTAGTTGCCGGTGGGGAAGCCCTCGGGGCGCCCGCCGCCGGCGATCAGGCGACCCTCGGTCTTGCCGATCTCGACGTAGCTCATCACCTTCTCGTAGTGCTCGGGGTGCACGAGCGCGCCGACCTCGGTGGTCGGGTCGTGGGGGAGGCCCACCTTCACGCGCTTGGCCATGGTGGCGAAGCGCTCGACGAACTCGTCGTAGATCGCGCGCTCGACGATGATGCGCGAGCCCGCCGTGCAGCGCTCGCCGTTCAGGGAGTACACGCCGAAGACGCAGGCGTCGACCGCGGTGTCGAGATCGGCATCCGCGAAGACGACCGCGGGGCTCTTGCCGCCGAGCTCCATCGACAGGCCCTTCAGGAACGGCGCCGAGTTGCCGAAGATGATCTGCCCGGTGCGGCTCTCGCCCGTGAACGAGATCAGCGGGACGTCCGGATGCT
>Ga0308161_1001978_pt1 | contig 22864 bp, 11 predicted proteins | sample PhyFR2_FD_201034 | JGI IMG/M metagenome (GOLD analysis project Ga0308161, IMG submission 201034) | Phyllosphere microbial communities from UC Gill Tract Community Farm, Albany, California, United States - DLSLF.R2 | ecosystem: Host-associated > Plants > Phyllosphere > Unclassified | place: USA...
AGCGCGTTCTGCCGCATGTAGGTCGATTTACCGCCCATGTTCGGGCCGGTGATGACCAGCATGCGACGGTCCGGGTGCAGGTCCAGGTCGTTGGGCTCGAACGGCTGGTCACGTACCGCTTCCACCACCGGATGGCGGCCGCGTTCGATGTTCAGGCACGGCTCGGCCTGCAGCTCCGGGCGCGCCCAGTCCAGCGCCTGCGCACGTTCGGCGAAGGCGGCCAGCACGTCCAGTTCGCTGAGTGCGGCAGCACACTGCTTGAGCGGCTCCAGCTGGGTGCCCAGCGTGTCCAGCAGCTGCTCGTACAGGTACTTTTCGCGCGACAGCGAACGGTCGCGGGCGGACAGCACCTTGTCTTCGAACGCCTTCAGTTCTTCGGTGATGTAGCGCTCGGCGTTGGTCAGTGTCTGCCGGCGGGTGTAGTGCACCGGCGCACGGTCGGACTGGCCCTTGCTGATTTCGATGTAGTAGCCATGCACACGGTTGTAGCCGACCTTCAGGGTGGCGATGCCGCTGCTCTCGCGCTCGCGCTGCTCCAGGTCGACCAGGAACTGGTCGGCGTGGGTCGACAGGCGGCGCAGCTCATCCAGCTCGGCGTCGAAGCCATCGGCCAGCACGCCACCATCGCTGAGCTTGAGCGGCGGCATGTCGGCGATCGCGCTGGCCAGCAGGTGGGCGCATTCGTCGTGTTCGCCGAGCGCGGCGTGCAGGGTCTGCAAGCGCGGTGAATCCAGCGGTGCCAGCACCTCGCGTACGGCCGGCAGCAGGCCGAGGCCATCGCGCAGGGTGGAGAAGTCGCGCGGCCGTGCCGAGCGCAGGGCAACGCGGGTGAGAATGCGTTCAAGGTCGCCGAGGCGGCGGAACTGTTCGCGGATATCTGCGTCCGCGCCACGGTCGATCAGTGTTTCCACCGCGTGGTGGCGCTGCACCAGCACCTCGCGCAGGCGCAGCGGCCGATGCAGCCAGCGGCGCAGCAGGCGGCCGCCCATCGGCGTCACCGTGCTGTCGAGCACGCCGAGCAGGGTATTGCGGGTATCGCCGTCGACACGGGTGTCCAGCTCCAGATGGCGCCGCGTTGCCGCGTTCATCGCGATCGCTTCGCCGGCGGTTTCCATCGAGATGGAGGTCAGGTGCGGCAGGCGCTGCTTCTGGGTTTCCTCGACATAGCCGAGCAGGGCGCCGGCAGCGGCCGTTGCGCGCGGCTTGTCGTCGATGCCGAAGCCGCTCAGGTCATGCAGCTTGAAGAAGTTCAGCAGCTGGCGGCGGCCACTGTCGGCGTCGAACAGCCATGGCGCGCGGCGACGCACGCCGCTGCGCTGGCGCAGGAACTCCGGCCAGTTCTCCTCATCCGGCACCAGCAGTTCGGCCGGCTCCAAACGCGCGAGTTCGGCTTCCAGCGCGTCATCGGTGTCCACTTCGTTGACCAGGAAACGGCCGCCGGCCAGGTCGGCCCAGGCCAGGCCATAGCCGCTCTTGTTGCGCGACAGGGCCATCAGCAGGGTGTCGCGACGCTCGTCCAGCAGCGCTTCGTCGGTGACCGTGCCGGGGGTGACGATGCGCACCACCTTGCGTTCGACCAGCCCCTTGGCCAGTGCCGGGTCGCCGATCTGTTCACAGATCGCCACCGATTCGCCCAGCGCGACCAGTCGTGCCAGGTAGCCCTCGTAGGCGTGCACCGGCACGCCGGCCATCGGAATCGGTGCACCACCGGAGCTGCCGCGCTGGGTCAGGGTGATGTCGAGCAGGCGCGCGGCCTTGCGCGCGTCGTCGTAGAACAGCTCGTAGAAGTCGCCCATGCGGAAGAACAGCAGCAGGTCCGGGTAGTCGGACTTGGCTGCGAAGAACTGCTTCATGAGGGGCGTGTGCTCTGCACTGGCCTTGGATGCAGACGGTTTCGCTTTTGAATCAGTGGTTTGCAATTGAGCTTCCTACGGTTGTAGCGATCGATCCAGGTCACTGACGGCGAGTAACGGGGTTCTTCGTTGCGCCACGGTTGCGGCGGTCACTCAAAGAGCATCAAATCGAAGTTGCGACGGATACACGGCGGATCGACCATGGATACGGTTGTTGCGGCGCAGGCAGATGCCCCGCGCCGGCGAGGCACCAAGTTTAAGCTGACCTGCCGCCAAATCTGCGAACTGAGCGTGGCCAAGGGCCCGCTCGACGGCAAGCAGGGGAGGGGGGGCATCGCCCCTCGACCACCCGCAGACCCCGGAAAGCCTTACCGCGTCTTGGACGGCAAATGGGTCGCTTGAGTGCGGTGAAGCTAAACGGCGCGGTTGCTACGGAATACCGCTACAACGATCTTGGTCAGCAGATTCCTCGGAAGGCCGAAGGTGCTTCAGCCCTGAATCTCTACGACGAGCGCGGGCAATGGATGGGGGAATACGACCAGACGGGTGTTGCGCGTCAGCAGGTAATCTGGTTGGACAACCTTCCCGTCGGATTGCTGAGCGAGAGTGCCCTTTACTATGTCCAGCCGGATCATCTGGGTACCCCTCGCGTTGTCGTTGACCCAGCCCGTGACGTGGCGGTTTGGAGTTGGGATATGAAGGGGGAGGCGTTCGGTGCAACGGCCCCAAATGAGGATCCTGACCAGGACGGCAGTCTGTTTGAGTTTGCGATGCGCTTCCCTGGGCAGCTCTATGAAGGTGTTTCTGGTCTTAGCCAGAACTACTATCGTGACTACGATCCGTCTGCTGGACGCTATGTGCAGAGCGATCCCATCGGAATTGCGGGTGGCATTGGAACCTACGGATACGCCGAGAATTCGCCCATCCAGCTTAGTGACAGATTTGGTCTCGCTAGCTGCTATTACTCGATCCGGGATGAGCGAATGGAGTGCTTCCCGTCGACAGAAGGAAAGCAATACCTTTCGATCAGGGTTGCCTCTGGAAACAATGGGGGCGGGATGCAGTGCAAGAACAACCTGGCTTGTACAAGCCTCCAAGGACGTGGCCCTATTCCGACAGGTAAGTGGAACTGGACAAGTACCTGGACCAGCAAGCCCAATGGCCGAGCTTTGGAGCCTGCTCCAGAAACCAATACCTTTGGCCGATCCCTGATAAGGTCGCACAGCTGTGCAAACGCCTTTGGTCCGTCGCTGGGCCCGCACTTCTGTTCCGAGGGGTGCGTGACAGGTGCTGCCGCCGACCTGAAAAAGCTCAATGAGCTAATCGACGATGAGCCAGGGAGTACTCTGCAGGTGATGGATCAGTTTACGCGTCTTCCCCCAAGATTCTGGTGAGCCGATGAAAACCACTGTGCTGATTTCGTGCTTCGTCCTTTGTGTTCTATATGGCTCCTCGGTGTCCGCCCGGCCGCTGGCAGAAAGACTTGCGGCAGACATGGAGATGGCCGAACACTCTATTCTTGCCTCGCTGGTAGTGCACAAGAGTTCCGAGAGCAAGTCACTGTGCTCTCAGACGCCATATGCATGTGTAGGAGCTGACGGTGCTGAGCTTGGTCTTGCCTTGATAGGGGGCAGTAGGAGTCCGGCTGCCCCTCGGAACTTGGTTGAACTGTCCCGCTTCCGTATGGACGGAGCGCTCTCCGAAGACTACAAGTGCTACGTCGCCGCGCAGGGCAATTCAATGGTTCAGGCTGCGTCGAGGCTGGATGCCAGGAAGCTGGCAGGTCAATGCCTCTCCGAACTTGCTGCTTTCAAGCGTCGGGCGGGCGGGGCGAAATTCGACGTGGCGCCTGAGAACATCTGTAGCTCAGTCGCGGACATCCAGAGTTCCCTGCGTGACGTGGTCAGGCTCGCCAAGGCTGGTAGTGACTGCGATGGCGTCTGAATCGGTCGTTTGACATGTACTACCACAACCGGTCGCGCTGTAACGGTTGGCGTGTTCCGCAGGCGGGATGCCGCAGGGGGGAGGGGCGCCACTTCAGGCGCACACCAGTGCAACGTTCGGGTGGCTGGCGAAGATCTCCATCACGATGTCGAAGTAGGTCTGCCCCTCGCCACGTTGCAGGGCGTCCAGCTGGCGGCCGATGGTTTCGGCATTGAACGTACCCGGCTGCCGCAGCTTGTCTTCCAGCCACGCGCGCGTGGCCTCCAATCCCAGTGCCTCTCGGCTGCGGTCGATGTCGCGCCAGACCAGCGTGGCGGTTTCGTGCCCGGCCAGCGCGCCATAACCGCCGTACAGCAGATCGTCCAGCCCATCGAGACTGGGCCCGAGCTGCCAGGCTTCGCCGGCCATGAATATCCGGTTGATCTCCGCATAGAGGCTGGAGATGTCAACGATGGCGGTGCCTTCGATCTGCAGGAATACGGTCATGCGCCGACTGTAGCGTGGGCCGGCGAAAGGCGTTGTGCTGAACGCCGTTGCTTTGCGACGTGGCGCGCGCCCACGCATACTCTGGATCTCTGCCTGCGGTGTTCTGTCCCGTAGTCCTGGGCATTTGAAAATTTCCCTATAGAAATCCTTCGGGCGGCCGATAGCCTATGCGCCACTTCGCGTCGGGCGCGGTGGCATGCCGTTGCATACCCCCGGCGAACCTCGATTCAAGCCATTGGGTTGGCCCTTCTCCTTTCCGGGAGCAGGACCGCTGACGCGTGGCATCAACACGTGGAATTGATTGTGCAAGCAAGGAAGATGTCTGTGCGCGGTGCGCGCCGCAGTGGTGGAGGGTTGGTGCTTCTGGGCATGGCCTTCAGTGTTGCTGCCCAGCAGGTGGGTGACCCGGGCGCGCAGGAGCTGCTGCGCCAGCAGGAACGAGAACGCGTGCTGCGCGAGCAGCAGGAGAGCCGGCCCGATGTACGGCTGGAGAGCAGCCAGGGTGAACAGGGGGAGCGCCTGCCGACGCAGGAGCAGCCCTGCGTGCGTATTGATCGCATCGTGCTGGACGGCGAGGGTGCCAAGGGCTTCCAGTGGGCATTGGCTGCAGCCGATCCGCGCGAAGATCCCGCCAGCGGCCGCTGCCTGGGCACTGAAGGCATCAACGTGGTGATGAAGCGCGTACAGAACGCGATCATCGCGCGCGGCTATGTCACCACCCGCGTGCTGTCGGCCCCGCAGGATCTGAATACCGGCACGCTGACACTGTCGGTGGTGCCCGGGCGATTCCGCGAGGCGGTGTTCACCGAGTCGGATGGGCGGCATCCGGCCATCGCCAATGCGCTGCCGATCCGCAGTGGCGGCCTGTTGAACCTGCGCGACATCGAGCAGGGGCTGGAGAACCTGCAGCGCGTGCCCACCGTCACTGCTGACATCAAGATCGCACCTGCGGACGGCGAAGGAGCCGCGCCCGGGCAGAGCGACCTGAACATCGACTGGAAACAGCGTTCGCCGGTGCGTGCCAGCCTGACCCTGGACGATGCAGGCAGCCAGGGCACCGGCAAGCTGCAGGCCAACGCCACGCTGTCGTTGGACAACCCGCTGGGTCTGAACGAGCTGTTCTACGTCAGCGCGGGGCGCGGCGTGTTCAATGGCAAAGGCAAGGACACCAACAGCTGGACCGCGCACTACGACGTGCCCTACGGCTACTGGCTGTTCGGCGCCACGGCCAGTGCCTACGACTACAGCCAGACCGTGGTGGGCGCGTACGAAAGCTATGACTACAGCGGCCGCAGCGGCAACGCCGAGGCACGCGTGGATCGCCTGCTGCTGCGCAATGCCAAGACCAAGCTGGGCATCTACGGCCGCGGCTGGCAGCGCACGTCGAAGAACTACATCGACGATACCGAGATCGAGGTACAGCGTCGCCGTACCTCGGGCTGGGAGCTCGGCCTGACCCACAAGCAGTTCATCGGCGCGGCTACGCTTGATGCCACGCTGGCATACCGGCGCGGCACCGGCGCCTTCCATGCACTGCGCTCCCCGGAAGAGATGGCCCAGGCGTGGGATCCGACGCTGCCGTTGGAAGGCACCTCGCGGATGAAGCTGATCACGGCTGACGCGCAGTTCAGCGTGCCGTTCCAGCTGGGCAAGCAGCGCCTGCGCTACACCGCTGCCTGGCGCGCGCAGTGGAACCGCACACCATTGTCGCCCCAGGATCGTTTTGCGATCGGCGGCCGCTACACGGTGCGTGGCTTCGATGGCGAAAGCTCGCTCAGCGGCGAGCGTGGCTGGTCGCTGCGCAACGATCTGTCGCTGGGTATCGGCGGCGGCCAGGAGTTCTACGTCGCCGCCGACTACGGCCGCATCGGCGGGCCATCGGCGCAATGGCAATCCGGCCGGGATCTGGCCGGCATGGCATTGGGCCTGCGCGGCGGCTGGCAGCAGCTTTCCTGGGACGGCTTCGTGGGCTCGGCCCTGCATAAGCCCTCCAACTTCCCGACTGACTACACCACCTTCGGCTTCAGCCTGGCGTGGCGCTACTGATCTGGCACAAGGATTCGTGAAATGAACAGCATCTATCGCCTGGTTTTCAACCGCGCGCTGCGCGTGTGGCAGGTCGCTTCGGAACTGGTGAAAGGCGGTGGCGGCCTGGTCGGCCAGGTCGCCGGCCGGCAGACGGCAGCCGTGTCGCCGCTCGGCTTCGCGCTGATGTGCGCGTTGGGATGGGTCAGCCTAGCGCCCGTGGCTGCAGCGCAATCGGTCGGCCACATCGTGTCCGATCCCAACGCGCCCGGCCGTGAGCGCCCCACCGTGGTCACCGCGCCGAACGGTGTGCCGATGGTCAACATCACCACGCCATCGGCCGGTGGTGTTTCGCGCAACCGTTACTCGCAGTTCGATGTCGGCCGCGAGGGCGTGATCCTCAACAACGCGCGTGGCCAGGTGCAGACGCAGCTGGGTGGCTGGGTGCAGGGCAATCCGTGGCTGGCCACCGGCAGCGCCCGGGTCATCCTCAACGAGGTCAACGGCCCGGCCAGCCGGCTCAATGGCTACGTGGAAGTGGCCGGACAGCGCGCCGAGGTTATCATCGCCAATCCTGCCGGCATCCAGGTCAACGGTGGCGGTTTCCTCAATGCCAGCCGCGTCACGCTCACCACCGGCACGCCGGTGTTCAGCGGCAGCGGTTCGCTGGAAGGTTATCGGGTCAGTGGTGGGGCAATCGAGGTCAACGGCGATGGCCTCGATGCCAGCCGCGCCGACTACACCGACCTGATCACCCGATCGTTGAAGGTCAACGCCGGCATCTGGGCCAACCAGCTGCAGGCGACCCTCGGCAACAACGTGGTCAGTGCCGACCACAGCCAGGTCAACGCTGCGGCGGCCAGCGGTGAAGCGCCGACCTTCGCGCTGGACGTGGGCGCGCTGGGCGGCATGTTCGCCAACAAGATCTGGCTGGTCGGTAATGAACACGGCGTGGGCGTGCGCAATGCCGGCAGCATCGGTGCCCAGGCCGGCGAACTCGTGGTCACGGTGGATGGCCGGCTGGAGAACACCGGCGCGCTGCAGTCACTGCAGAACGTGCGCGTGCAGGCGAGCGGAGATCTGGCCAATGCCGGCACCATCGCTGCCACGCATGAAGCTGCGATCATCTCCGGTGGCACGCTGGACAACAGCGGCGGCAAGCTCAATGCACAGCGCCTGCAGCTGCAGGCACAGGCCCTGCGCAACCGTGGCGGTGCCATCGAGCAGACCGGCGTGCAGGCGTTGATCCTCACCGCAGGCAGCGTGAGCAATCGCAGCGAAGGCCTGATCGGTGCGCTGGATGCGGTGGCGTCGGGCGGCTCCGGCGGTACCCCCAGTGGCACCTCGCCGGGAAGCGGCGGAACGCCAGGTACCGGTGCGCCCGGAACCGGCACGCCCGGTACGGGTACTCCGGGTACACCGGGTACCGGCACTGGCGGCGGTACGCCGGTGACGCCGGCTGTTCCGTTGGCAGCCGGTGTGCTGGACATCGCCGGCACGCTCGACAACGACGGCGGCAGCATCAGCAACGGCGGTCATGTATCGCTGGTTGCGGGCAATGGCCTGGACAACAGCGGAGGTCGCCTTGGTGTGGCCTCACTGCGCGCCACGGGCGATCTGGACAACGATGGCGGCACACTGCAGGTGCACGGTGACGCTGCGCTGCAGCTGGGCACGCTGTCCAACCAGAAGGGCGCGCTGAGTGTGGCCGGTGCGCTGCAGCTGCAGACACAGTCGCTGGACAACCGGGCAGGCGAGCTGCGCCATGCCGGCAGTGCCGAGTCGGCCTGGACAGTGCAAGGCGCGTTCAACAACGAGGGCGGCCTGCTGGCGACCAATGCCGAGCGCCTGACGCTGGGGGCAGGTCGGGCCTTCAACGCCGGTGGCCGCATCGAGCATGCCGGTAACGGCGGCCTGTTGCTGACCACGGGCGACTGGACCGGTGCCGGCGGTCGCCTGAGCACGCTCGGTCGCCTGGACTGGACGGTGGGCAATGCGGACGTGCGCAATGGCACGCTCACTGCAGCGCAGTTCCAGATCGCCGCCGGCACGCTGGACAACCGCGGCGGCAGCCTGCTGTCGCTGGGCAACCAGGACAGCACGCTGCGGGCCGGTACGCTGGACAACAGTGCCGGTGGCACCGTGGCCGGCAATGGCGAGCTGCACCTGACAGCGACCACGCTGGACAACAGCAAGGGCCTGCTGCAGCAGGCCGGCAACGGCGCGTTGCGTGTACATGCCGATACGCTGCGTGGCAGCGAAGGCCGCCTGCTCAGCAACGGCGACCTGTCGCTGACCGGTGGCCAGCTGGATGTGAGTGGCGGCACCACCTCGGCGCAGAGCGTGCAGATCCAGGCCGACGGCCTGCGCAACGCCGGTGGCCAGATCGTGTCGCTCGGGAATTCCGAGTTGGCGCTGGAGGTACGTGGCACCTTCGACAACCAAGGCGGGCAGGTGCTTGGCAACGCGGGCCTGCGCATCGATGCGGGCCGCATCGACAACCAGAAGGGCACGCTGCAGTCGGCCGGTAGCCAGGGCGCGATACTGACTGTGCGCGACGAACTGGACAACAGCGCCGGTGCGATCTCTGGCAACGGCCAGTTGCAGCTGCACGTCGGCAGCCTGCTCAACCAGGGCGGCAAGGTGCTTGCGGCGGGTAACAGCCTGTTGCAGGTGCAGGCCCGCGAATTGCTGGACAACCGCAACGGCGGCCGCCTGGCCGGCACGGGCGACGTGCTGCTGCAGGCGGCGCGGCTGGACAACCGTAGCGGTGCAATCGAGCACGCCGGCAGCGGCTCGCTGCAGATCCGTGCCGATGCGTTGCAGGGCGCAGCCGGGCGGATTCTCAGCCAGTCGTCGCTGATGCTTGACGGCGGCGAGCTGGTGCTGGGTGCCGGCAGCACCACTCAGGCCGAGCGCGTCGCGATCAATGCCGAACGCCTGGACAACGCCGGCGGCAACCTGAGCGCCACCGGCAGCGATGCACTGCAGCTGCGCGTGGCGCAAGCCGTGGACAACAGCGGCGGCACGATTGCAGGCAACGGCGCCCTGGATGTGCAGGCCGGTGAACTGCTCAACCGCAAGGGTACGCTCAGTGCTGCCGGTGCAGCCGACAGCACGTTGCAGGTCAACGGTACGCTGGACAACCATGAAGGCACCATCGCCAGCAATGCCAACCGGCTGACCCTCACTGCCGCACAGCTGGACAATACCGCCGGTGCCATCCGCCAGGCCGGCAACCAGGGCCTGGATATCACCACGGCCCGCCTGGATGGCAGCAAGGGCACGTTGGTCTCTGCGGCTACGCTGACCCTGCGCGCGGATGAGGTAGACCATCGCGACGCAACGCTGGGGGCTGACCGCTTCGACCTCGAGGCCGGAACGCTGGACAACGCCGGCGGCCGCATCATCGCAAGTGGCGAGGGTGCCAGCCGCATCCATGCCACCACGCTGGGCAATGCCGGCGGTACGCTGGCCAGCAATGCTGACCTGACGCTGCAGGCGCAGACGCTGGACAACAGCGCAGGCAAGATCCAGCACGCCGGCAGCGGCCAGTTGCAGGTGCTCGCACAGACCCTGCTGGGTGCGGGTGGCAGCGTGCTCAGCAATGGCACGTTGGTGCTGGAGGGCAAGACCCTCGATCTGACGAAGGCGACCACCTCGGCGCGCCGCATCGATATCAACGCCGATAGCCTGACCACCGCCGGCGGTGCGCTCACTGCCACCGGCGAAGAAGCACTACGCCTGCGGGTGCAGGGGCTGCTGGACAACCGCGGCGGCTCGCTGGCCAGCAATGGTGTGCTCGACGTTTCCGCGCAGCAGCTGATCAATGCGCAGGGCACCCTGCAGGGCGCCGGCAGCGGCCGTTCCACCCTGGCCATCGGCGAGGCACTGGACAATCAGAGCGGGCGCATCCTGCTGGGTGGCGCGGGCACGATCAATGCCGCCAGCCTCGACAACCTCGGCGGTACCGTCCACGCCGGTGGCAGCGAGCTGATACTGGGCATCGACGGTCGCCTCGACAACGGCAGCCAGGGCCTGCTGTCCAGCGCCGGTGCGATGACCCTGGGCGCCGCCAGCCTCGACAACCGGCACGGCACGGTGGTGGCAGGCAAGGACCTGCTGCTGACCACGGTTGCAGGCGTGGACAACAGCGATGGCGCGATGCAGGCCGGCGAGCTGCTGCAGCTGCAGGCCACTGGCCTCGACAACCAGCGCGGCACGCTGCTGGGGGGGCGGCTGACCGTCGATACCCGCGGCCAACGGCTGGACAACAGCGCAGGTACGCTGGGTACGCAGAAGGGTGCGCTGACCGTGCACAGTGGCGCGCTGCTCAACCAGGGCGGCCGGGTGCAGTCGGCCGCCGATCTCCGCATCGATACCGCAGGGCAGACCATCGACAACCGGGACACCGCCAGCAGTGGTGGCCTGTTGGCGGCGGGCACACTGCAGCTGGACGCTGGTGCGCTGGACAACCGAGGTGGCACGCTGAACGCACAGGGCGATGCGCGGCTGGTGCTGGCCAGTGCCGACAACAGCGCCGGCGGTACGCTTGCCAGCGCGGCGGGCCTGTCGCTGCAGGCGACGACGCTGGCCAACGGCGCCGGGCGCGTGCAGGCCGGGCGCAATCTCGACCTGACCCTGAGCGGGCACCTGGACAACACTGCCGGCGCGATCGCCGCCGGCCAGTTGCTGACCCTCACCGCAGCCAGCGTCGACAACCGCAACACCCGCGGCGGCGATGGCACCCGCGGCCTGCAGGCAGGCCAGCTGCAGTTCGGAACGCAGTGGCTGGACAACAGCCAGGGACAGATCGTCACCGATGGCGGCGCGCGGTTGCAGGTCAACGGCCAGCTGCAGAACCACGGGGGGGTCATCACCACCGGCGGCAACCTCGACAGCAGTGCCGACAGCGTTGCCAACAGTGGCGGCCTGCTGCGGGCCGATGGCAGCCAGACCCTGGTGGCACGCGCGCTCAGCGAGGACGGCCAGGTACACGCCCAGCGCGACTTGAGCCTGACCCTGCAGCAGGGCCTGAGCAACCGCGGCGAATGGGTGGCCAACGGCACGCTGGCCCTGCATCTGTCCGGCGACCTGGACAACCAGGGCGTACTGCGTGGCGGCAACCTCGATCTCAACGCGCAGAACATCACCAACGCGGCCAACGGCGAGATCTCCAGCGAAGGCATCACCCATCTCAATGCACGCGGCCAGCTGACCAATCGCGGCCTGATCGACGGCAAGGTGACCCACCTCGAAGCCGACGTGCTGGACAACCTTGGCACCGGCCGCATCTATGGCGACCACGTGGCGATCTCGGCCGGCGTGCTGAAGAACCATGCCGAGGATGCCAACGGTGCCACCCGCGTCGGCACCGTGGCCGCGCGCGAGCGCCTGGACCTGGGCGTGCGCGAACTGCAGAACACCGGCAAGGGCCTGATCTACAGCGGCGGCGATGCGGCCATCGGTGGATCGCTGGGGGCTGATCGCATTGCTGCGGGCACGGCCGGCAGGATCGACAACATCGGTTCGATCATTGATGTGAGCGGCAACCTGGCGATCGATGCGGGCGCGATCAACAACATCCGTGAGAACGTGGTCATTACCCAGACCACCACGGTGAACGCGCCGGTGCGCATGGATCGTCCTGCATGGTGGCGCAACGGCAAGAACGGCACCGAGAACATCCGCAGTACCAGCCACTACATCGCCCAGGAGGTCTATTACCTCAACCCGGCCGATATCCTGGAAGATACGCCGCACATCACCCCCGACGGCTTCACCGTACACCGGGCGGTGGTGCGCCTTACCGCGCAGACCAGCGCGTACTTCTTTGGACGTGGCGGCCTGTATGCCGCGCTGGGTGAGCGTTCGCGCCTCAACCTGCAGGATGGCACCGTAGTGCTGTACTACGTTGGGCGCCAGGACAACCAGGCCAACCCGGACCAGGCCGGCAGTGGCGCCGACGATCCCTTTGCCGAGCTGACCCATCTGCACCCGGATTCGCCGGCATTCCGCTATGTCGATGACAAGCTGACCTATTCACCGGCCTATGGCACCTGCACCACCAACTGCGTGCAGCTGTGGACCTACAAGGACTATGCCCCGGACCAGCACCTGACCAATCCGCGCGGTTCCGGCGGCAACAACGTCAGCAGCAACGAGCAGTACCGCATCGCCACGCAGACGGTGACCGAGGATATTCTGGGGCCAGGCGTAGGCGCCGATGCGGTCATCCGCTCCGGTGGTGCAATGCGATTGCGTACCGATGATCTGCGCAATCACTACGGCAGCATTGCCGCCGGCGGCAATCTCGACATCGTTGGCCTGGGTGGCACCGCCAAGGTGGAGAACCTGGCTGCGACGCTGTATCGCACCCATGCTTTCAACAACGTGGGGCATACCTTCTCCGGCGACCTCGTCACCTGGAGCAACCCGGCGATCTCCGAAGTGACCGGGAAGATCGGCGGCAGCATCACCAGCGGCGGCACCCTGACCATCGACGTTGGCGATCTCAGCAACCTCAACCAGGGGCGCAACGCACCCAACGTGCAGGATGGCGCGGCAATGGCCAACCTCAACGTGCAGGGGCCGAAGACGCTGCCGGACGGCCCTGGCCATAACGGTGCGCAGGGACCGGGCCACAGCGGAGGGACGGGGGCGGAACGCGCGCTGGCACAGGCGGCAGATGCCGCCGGCACGCAGCAGGGCGGCACGGTCGGGGGCATCGCCGGCAATGGCGCCGCATCCGGGTCGCGTGTGGTCGCCGCCGCCGGCGGCTCGCCGGACCGCATCGCGATGGGCGCGCCGGACACCCGTGCACCCACGGCCAGCCTGTTCAACGTCCAAAGCAACGATGGCAACTATCTGGTTGAAACCGATCCGCGCTTCACCGACCACAAGACGTGGCTGAGCTCGGACCACCTGCTGGGGCAGATGGGCTACTCGCCCGATACCGTGCAGAAGCGGCTGGGTGACGGCTACTACGAACAGAAGCTGGTGCGCGAGCAGATCGGCGAGCTGACCGGCCGCCGCTTCCTGGACGGCTACGCCAGCGATGAGGCGCAGTACCGCGCGCTGCTGGAAGCCGGCGCCACCGTGGCCAGCGAATGGGGCCTGCGCCCGGGCGTGGCGCTGACCGAGGCGCAGATGGCGCAGCTGACCAGTGACATTGTCTGGCTCGTCGAGCAGACCGTGACCTTGGCCGACGGCAGTACCACCACCGCACTGGTGCCGCAGGTCTACCTGCGCCTGCGTCCGGGTGACCTGGATGGGCAGGGCGCACTGCTGGCCGGTGCCAATGTCGATATCAAACTGGCCAATGGCCTGGTCAACACCGGTGACATCGCTGGCCGCAAGCTGGTGACCATCGATGCCGGCAACATCGAACACCTGGGCGGTAGCATCTCCGGCCAATACGTCGGGTTGGCGTCGGACAAGGACATCCGCATTGCCGGTGCATCCGTGACGGCGACCGATGCGCTGTCGGTGCAGGCGGCGGGCAATATCACGGTGGCCTCCACGGTGGAAACACAGCGGGGCGGTGGTACCTACCAATACGAGACCAACCGCATCGATCGCGTCGCCGGCCTGTATGTGACCAACCCCAGCGGCGACGGCATGTTGTCGGTGGTGGCCGGCGGTGACATCAGCCTGCAGGCCGCGCAGATCCGCAATGCCGGCACCGATGGTCTTACCCAGTTGGCGGCAGGTGGGAATCTGGATTTCGGCGCGATTGCGCTGGACGAGCGCCGCGATGCCACCTTCGACGACCGCAACCATCAGCGCAGCAACAAGACAACGCACGCTGCCACGTCGGTGCAGGGCGGCGGCGATGTGGTGCTGGCTGCCGGCAAGGACATCAACCTTGCTGCCGCGCAGATCAAGGCCGGTGGTGGCCTGGCATTGCAGGCCGGTGGTGACATCAACAGCCAGGCACTGGTGGACAGTGAGAGTCGCGACTTCGCCAATGCCGGCAAGCGTAGCTCGCTGCAGGTTAGTCAGAGTGATGAGACAGTTCGTGGAAGCCAGTTGCAAGCGGGGGATGACATCGCGTTCTCCGCTGGCCGCGATGTGACGTTGATTGCGGCGGGCGTGCGAAGCGACCAAGGCGCGATCAGCATTGGCGCAGAGCGCGATGTCAATCTCCTCGCAGCTCAGGAATCGCATACGTGGGAGAAGGACACTCAGAGCAAGAAGCGCGGGCTCACCTCCAGCACCCGAACCGCAACGCATGATGCCACGCAGGACGCCCTGGCAATGGGCACCACGCTCTCGGGAGAGAAAGTAATCATTGGAGCCGGCCGGGACATTACTGTTGAGGGGGCCAGGGTAGCGGCGACCGCCGACGTTCTGATGGCAGCCAAGGGCAATCTCAGCATCTTGGCTGCCGAATCAACTCATTCCGAACAACACAGCAGCGACCGCAAGAAATCTGGCCTTCTGGGAGGCATGAACGGCAGCTTCGGCGTGACGTTTGGGAGCCGTAGCAACGGAAACAGCAACTCGTTGACTGAAACGCTCGCCGAAGGAAGTCTCATTGGCAGCGCGCAAGGGAGCGTGACGCTCTCTGCCGGGCAGACCTTGCACCTGGGGGGATCGGATGTGCTGTCCAAGACGGGCATCACGATGATTGGCAAGGACGTGCTCATTGATGCTGCCGAGCAACAAACGACATACACCGACAATAGCTACTTCCGCCAGTCCGGTCTGAATGTCGCGTTGGGCGGTGCCAGCGTTGATACCGTGCAAAGCGCGAGGGCGGTCTATGCGACCGCCAAGAGAGCAGATGAAGTCGAAGATGATCGCCTGAAAGCACTTTATGCGTACAAAGCTGCTCAAGGAGCGATAGCCGTCGCCGAAGCGGTTGGCCAGCAGTCGGGCAACGGCGAGGGCGGTGCCGGCTTGAATGTCAGAGTGACGGTTGGCAGCCAGCGGTCCCGCTCTGAGAGCGTGATGGAGCAGACAACGCACCGGGGCAGCCTGCTGAAGAGCGAGGGCGACGTTGTTGTTGCTGCGACCGGCGGCGACCTGACGATTGTCGGCAGCCAGATTTCCGGCCGCAATGTCGATCTGGCTGCAGCCAATGACCTGATCATCCGTAGCAGTGAAGATCGCTACTCTCAAGAGAGCCGAAACCAGTCGCTAGGCGGGGAGGTGGGCGTTGCCATCAGTGGCAGCAGTGGTGGAGGTGCCGCCATCGGTGTCTACGTGGGCGCGAACGCTGCGCGCGGCAAGGCGGACGGCGAGGGCACCCTCCACAACGAGAGCATCATCCAGGCCGGCGACAGGCTGACCTTCACCAGTGGCGGCAATACCACCTTGCAAGGCGCACAGCTCGTGGCCGACCAAGTGGTCGGACGTGTAACCGGCGATTTGACGTTGCGCAGCGAGCAGGACACAGACCGCTACAAGACCGAACAGCTGGCTGCGAAGGGCGAGGCGACCATCGGCTACGGCTTTGAGGGCAGCGCCAGCGGTAGTGCCAGCATGATCGACAGTGACTATCGCAGTGTTCGCGAGCAGACGGGAATCGCAGCGGGTAGCGGCGGATTCCAGCTGCAGGTTGGGGGCAATACCCACCTCGCTGGTGCTGTGATCGGCAGTACGGCGGATCCGTCGAAGAATCAGCTGTCTACGGGCAGCCTGTCGTTCGAGGAGCTGAAGAATCGTGCCGAGTTCCTTTCTGCGTCCGTCAGTGGCGGTACAAGCGGCGGTGGCAATCCCTCGGATGGCTTCTCGTTCGATCCGTCACTGGTGCCCGGTCTGCCGACAGGGGACAGCAAGAGTTCCACAACTCGCAGTGGCTTGGCAGATGGGACGGTCGAGATCCGCAGCGGTGACGACTCCGCACTGGCAGGTTTGCAGCGTGGCGTGACGGGCTTGGACAACGCCAATGGCTTTGCGCCGATCTTTGACGAGAGAAAGGTGCAGGAGAGGCAGGAACTGACCCAGATGCTGGGGGCGATTGGATTTCAGGTGGTAGGCAATCTGGCCGCCAACAAGAGTTCCCAAGCAAAGGCTGACCTGGAGGTCGCGCGCGCCAATGGCGATGCTGAAGCCGAAGCCGATGCGCTACGGCGAATCAGCCAATGGGGTGAGGGCGGACGCAACAAAGTGTTGCTGCACGGCCTGACCGGCGCAGCGGTGGCGGCATTGAGCAGTGGAGATATTGGTGGCGCTGCAGCTGGCGCAGCCGGTTCCGAGCTGGCTAAGGACGCGATGATCAGGTTCCTTACGGGGCAGGGGATGGACCCGCGTAGTGCGGAGTTCAAGAGTCTGATTGAACTGGCGAGCGCTGCATTGGGGGGGATGGTCGGTGGGACCGACGGTGCTGCAACTGCGTTGCTGGGGGATCAGTACAACCGTCAGCTGCATCCAGATGAGGTCGTGTGGATCAACGCACACGCAGCAGAATTTGCGAAACAGGAAGGGATAAGTGAAGACGAGGCTCGCCGCAGGCTAGCGGTGGAGGGGGCCGCGCGTGTGGATGCAAAGGTCAACAAATTGGTTGGCAACGAGAACGTGGATGCTGCAGCAACTGCCTTCCTGAGCACCATGGGGGGGAGGCACGGCTTCATCGCGACCGAAGATGAGTACACCAATTTCAATCTCTATGGACGGGAGCTCCTCAAGTACGACGCGCTCTATAGGCAGGTCTTCAACTCACTGCTTGGATCCAGTATCTCCCGGGATGACCTGAACTACACCTTCTTTGATCTGAACAATCTGCGCGGTACAGTGGGTCGTGGTCGCGATGGTCAGATGATCCTAGAGAACTTTACCGGTGATGTCGGGGCTGTCGGCGGTGCCATAGGCAGTCTGTCGCGAGGTGATGGCAATGGTGCGGCAATCACTGCAGCGACGTTTTTGATTCCGGTACGAGTGCCGGGAGGGAAGATAATCGGAGAAGTGGGTGTCGAAATTGCTGGGACTGTCACGCGGGAAGTTGGACGCCGAGCAGAGGAGATTGGTGCGCAAGGACTGACGGTTGCGTCGGGAAAGTTTGATTATCTGTTTGGTCGCGTGGTTAGTAATTCCCACAATGCTTCTCGTTCAAATCAGCTCGCGCTAGAAATGAAGAGGCTTGGTGTTCCGGATAATGCCGCTGGTCGTCAGATGCTGATTGATCATCTCGCCATTTCCGCGAAAACTGACGGCAATGTGATCAATACTTTCTCCAATAAATACGGGAAATTCGAAGTCAGAGAGTCCTTGTTTATGGGTCCGTCGGGTAGGGCTGTAAATTTCCAGAGTACATTCCAAGTGCTTGATGACGGAACTCGTGTGCTCAGTACCGTCATCCCGCGTCACTAACGAGGTCGTAATGAAATTTCCAAGCGAAAGTGATTTTCTTGAAGAGTTTGGTATCGAGCCGGTCGAAGTTGATCCGACCTTGGCTCTGTGTCGCTATATAAAAAAATCAAACAGCAGCGATGTTGAAATTGATGTTTCTTTTAGTGCTGTGATGAAATCATTTCAGGTCGTGCTGAGGAATTCTGCGCAGGAGTTGGTGATTATTTCCTCGGAGCTCGTTAAGTCTATTGATTTGGTTAGAGATGGTTCGGGAGCTGGGATTAGTGTTGTGTTTGAAATTTGCGGGACCATCTCGGAGGCAAGAGTGATGTTCGAGCCCGATGTCAGCTGTCGCTGGTGGATATTGCGTAACGCTTAGACGCTACCCAGGCATGCCTGGCCAGCCGCGGCAAATGGGCCAACGGCGGCTCCATCCTCAGCCAGGGCACGCAGATGTCCGCAGAGGGCAATGCCGTGCTGCTGGCCACCAAGGACATCGTGTTCGATGTGGCCCACAACACCGAGCGCAGCGACAGCAGCAGCCGCGGCAAGGGCTGGGGATTTGCCAACAACACCAGTGGCCCGCCGTTCGGAACCAACAACTCGCGTAGCGAAGGCAGCGGCCAGAGCGATACCATCACCGGCACCCAGTTGTCGGTGGGCGGCGGTGTGCGCATGGCCACCACGGAAGGCAACATCAGCCTGACCGCAGCCAACATCGCGGCAGAGAACGATGTGAGCATCCGTGCTGCGGGTGATCTGTTGGTGCGCAGCGGGCAGGACACGGTCAGCAATGCCAATACGTCGGACAGCAAGGCGATCGGCTCGGTGCAGATTTCCGATACCGAAAAGTTCTCCGGCTGGCACCGCGAGCAGCACCAGGACGACAGCGCGCAGGTGTCACAGGTGGCCAGCAGCATCGGCAGCCTGGGCGGCAGCGTGAACCTGACGGCTGGCGGCAAGTACACGCAGACGGCCAGCAACGTAGTGGCCGCCAAGGACGTGAACATCACTGCCGCCGAGATCGAGCTGCTGACCGCCGACGAAAGCGGTCACTACTCGCAGAGCGACAAGGACCTGAAGATCGGCGTGTTCGCACGGGTGAAGTCGCCGCTGATCGACCTGATCAACAACGTGGACGCAGCCCGTCACTCTGATGAACGTCTGCAGAAGATGCAGGGCATGGCCGCCGGCGCCAACGCGTATCAAGCGGCCAGTGCGATCAGGGGGCTCGCCAGCGATGGCGTTACGGGCAGCGGCGAGCTGTTCCGTGCCGAGGCTGGCATCGGCTTCAAGACGGCCAACAGCAGTGCCGATGGCAGCAGCACGGTCTCGCGCGGCTCGACCATCCAGGGCGGCGGCAACGTCAACCTGACCAGCACCACGGGCGACATCCACGTGGTGCAGGGCAACCTGAGCGCGGGCAACACGCTCAGCCTGGATTCGGCCGGCGACATCCTGCTGGAAGCGGGCAAGGCACACGTGGCAGACCGCAGCTTGATGAGTTCAAGAGAAAATTCTCTGGTGAAGCTATTTTCACTAAAAAGTAGGTGATTTCATGAGCAAGGTTATTGATTTGTTTTCCTGTGACGACAATTCGGATTTTTTCAATAAGAATGCAGTTGTCAATGGTTATTTGGTTATTCGAGGTAGGGAGTGCTTTCTTGTAGGTGAGTCGCGGTACCCATTTCCTGATTCCCGTGTTGAAATATATTGCCCGGGCCTGGAGGCGTCGCTTGACAGCGTTGTAGGGGGGTGGGTTGGTGGGGTGGCTTCATATTTTGATGAAGTTACTATTCATGGAGTTGTGGGGCCGGGCACGACGTGCAGGGATGTGGCGTCCGTTTCAAAGATATCTAAGATCGCTCTCATTCGTGACGAGTGTGAATACGAGATCATCCCTGACGTAGGTGTGTAACAGCGAGGAGGGTGGCCGCGTGCAGGTGGCGTTCGGCAACGCCTGAAATGCTGACGGCTACGCCAGCGCAGGCAAGGCAGAGGGCAGCTACCAGGGCGTGGGCCAGCAGAGTGGCTTGTTTGCCGGCAACGGTGGCTATCACGTGGATGCTGGACACGTGAACCTGATTGGCGGCGCGATTGCCAGCACCAGCGCGGCCAACAGTGAACTGACCGCACAGACGCTGACCTTCAGCGATCTGCAGAACCAGATGGACTACTCGGCCAGCTCCGGCAGCATCAGCGGTGGTGCGGGCGGGCAGATGAAGGGTTGGGACCCGAAGGCGGGCACTACCGCCCCCCGCGGTGGCCCAGGCATGTCGATGACGGAGAACGGCAGCGACAGCAGTTCAACGCTTGCGACGCTGACCGAAGGCAACATCACCATCGGTGGCAAGCAGACCACGGCGGCGGAGCTGGGTATCAATACCGATGCCAGTGCAGCGCATCGTGCGCTGGAGGCGATGCCGGATGCCACCAAGCTGCTGGCGGACCAGCAGGCGATGGCGGGTGCGATTGGGACGGTGGTGGCTACCAGCAGGCAGGTTGCCAATGACATCCAGACCCATCAGAGCAACAAGGCCACGCAGGACTATTACGACAGCCTTTCGCCCGAAGAGCAGGTTGCGTTCGACAAACTTGATGCCAAAGCGAGAGACAAGCGGCTGAGTGACAACAGCCAGGCCTATAAGGATGCGAAGAAGTGGGGCAGTGGTGGTGACTACAGCCGGGCACTGGATGCCGTGACTACCGCATTAGTGGGAAGTGCAGGCGGACAGGCTGTCGGCCAGCTTGCGTCCAATGCGCTTGCACCTTATGCAGCCTTCTTCATTGGTAGCACATTTGATCCGAACCATGGCAAGGACCCCAACGCAACCATGCAGTTGCTGTCGCATGCGCTCTTGGGCGCGGTGTTGGCCGAGGTCAATGGTGCCGGCGCAGGGGCAGGTGCGGCGGCCGCGGTAGGTGGTGAGGTGGCAGCCAAGTTCCTGACCGACACGCTATATGGGGGCAATGCGTCGAAGCTGAGCCCGCAGGAAAAGGAGACGATCCTGGCGCTGTCGCAGGCGGTGGGTGCGTTGGCCGGCGGATTGTCGGGGCAGGATCTGGCCGGGATAGCGTTGAATGCGGGAATTGCGAAGAATTCGGCTGAGAACAACTTCCTGGGGCAGAACGATCACGCGCGAATGATTCACCTGCGCGAGAAGGCCAAGCGGCAAGGTGGGTTGGACAAGCAGGAATCCCTGGAGCTTGTACTGCTGGATGCAGGGGATCAGATGAGTGCAGGGCTGCTACGGAAGGCGTTGGCAGGCGAGAGCCTGAGTGAGTTTCAAGCGGCTGACCTCGCGACCTACATCAGCCGTTATGAGTCCCAGAACGGTCCTCTTGATCTGCCTGAGCTTCAAAAGCAGTTCCAGGAGCGCGCTGGAACGCTACGCCCGGGCGAACTGCAGGGAGTCAACCCGTCGCAGGTGTACGAGCGTCCATATGCTGGTCTGGGGGACGACCAGAAAGCGTACAAGGATGCAAATTACTCGTGGGTTGAGGATATTTTCTACCGCAAGAAGGGCGCGAACGAACGGCTGTTCGAGAACGCTCTGCGCAAGTCGGGCCTGGAGCCCAGTCGCACCGAGGACTTGCTCCCATCGTCAATGCAGTTGCGGAATTACTTCGCAATCCAAGATGCACAGACGTCGAGTGCTATGGCCAGTATCGCCTTCGTGGCTGCGACCGTGGGAGACATGAGCGAGGACAACCGTCGTGCGTTGACGTTAACGATGGGGGGTATCGCAAATATCGCTGGGATAGCTATCTCAGGTAAGACGGGATTACTGCCGCAGACAGGCGGACTTGGCGTGACACGATCTCCTTCGAGAAGGCGTGTAAGTGAGGCGCCTGCGACCAACGCATTGTCTGTAGAGCAGCCCAAAAATCAAGGCGGGGATTCGGGCGGAAGTAGTACGAAGAATTTCATTCCGCCAGGTCCAGTTCGCGTCAGTGATGCGCACAGCGTGGAAACAATTGGAGCGGGCACAAGATTTGGTGGCGGGAACAGGAATACTCTAAAATCAGTGTTGATGGGGGGGTATGACATTGATGGTGACATCAGGGAGATAAATTCAGGCCAAGGGATTCTGCTGCCTGACGGTAATGTTGCCGTGTCTTCTGGTCGAGTATGGGGTGCGCATCCAGGGAGTGCCACCATGTTCCCACGGTCGGGGCCAGGTATCGTTCAACTCTCGCAGGCAGAGTTCCGTCTCTATAGAGATATGGTCCGTCAGAATGGTATGTCTTCATCTATTGAGAAGGCGTTGGATGGTATGATCTCAGTTGGTAACAATGGTGTTAGTTCGGAATCTCGTTCGAAACTGAATGAGCTATATAGGTCGCGAGATCTTGGTAAATGAGGGGGCAGAGTGGAAGGTTTTGAATTTTCTGTGGGTCGAGTTGTTGAATTTTTGGAGTTGAAGCCAATTCTTGCAGCTAGGTTGGGCTTGGATGCGTCGTCGATTCTTACTGAAGATGATTATTGGGGGAGGTCGGATTCCTCTGCCTTTGCAGGGGTTTCTATTGAGTACGTGAACGGGGGGTTTCCGACATTTGTTAATGTTTATAGTGATGCGGAGTTCTATGGTGAAGCGCTAGGTGAATTGGCGGTAGGGCTCTCGGTCGATCTGGGTTCACCTATTCTTATAGGTGACTATATTAGTGGGATTGATGTTGCGTCAGGGCGTTTCATAGTGGTTCGGCCTGATGGTAAATTCGAGTTTGCTTATGAAGCCGAAGGCGGTGAAGTCGTGTTATTCGATCCGCCGAGGATAAATGATGTCGGCTAAATAGGGTGGCGTCGTCGAATATTTGAAAAGCTGGTCGCTATGCTTGCTTGTTGAGTGGTTAAAATTTTCTATGGACATAGTCTGTGGATTATTTGGGTCGGGTTGAAGTGGCTGCGCGGACCGGTATGTATTTATGTGCCGAGGCCGGCGCAGGCAGCAGCAAGAGACAGTAATGTCTGGCAGAACACCACGCTGACCGGCCAGAGCATCCCAGGGTGGCGGCAACGTCAACCTGACCAGCACGACGGACGACATCCACGTAGTGCAGGGCAACCTGAGCGCGGGCAACACGCTCAGCCTGGATTCGGCCGGGGACATCCTGCTGGAAGCGGGCAAGGCGCACGTGGCAGACCGCAGCAAGAGCAGCAATGCAGGCGCCGAAGTGGGCGTGGGCGTTGTGGTGGGCGCGCAGACGGGCGTGTATGTGTATGCCAAAGCCAGCGTGGGCAGCAGCAAGGCGAACTCGGA
>Ga0308161_1001980_pt1 | contig 22857 bp, 24 predicted proteins | sample PhyFR2_FD_201034 | JGI IMG/M metagenome (GOLD analysis project Ga0308161, IMG submission 201034) | Phyllosphere microbial communities from UC Gill Tract Community Farm, Albany, California, United States - DLSLF.R2 | ecosystem: Host-associated > Plants > Phyllosphere > Unclassified | place: USA...
CAGCGCTGTGTAAGCCGGTATGGGAATTGCCCCTACTTTGGCTGTCGCGTTTTGCCAGTGCAGCGCTGTGTAAGCGGGTATGGGAATTGCCCCTACTTTGCTGCCGCGTTCTACCAGTACAACGCCGTGTAGAGCGGTATGGGAATCGCCCCTACTTTTGCTGCCGCGATCCGTCAGGTTAGCGCCGTGTAGGCTGGTATGGGAATTGCCCCTAGTTTTTCTGTTTCGTTTGTCAGGACAGCGCTGTACAGACTGCTATGGGAATTGGCCCTACTTACAGGCGAGACTCGCTCCCCTATTTACTGTAATAAATCACTGTTTTTGATAGATATTAAAAATTAACTTTCCAGAGGATTCAGCCTGATAGGAAACTGTAAGAGGCGTTTTGTCATTAATTTGGCGCAGCGCAGGATCAAGAAAAGTACGTTTGAGCTCAGCGAGATTGATGCGTTGAGAATCCGGAAGCATAAATCGCTCAGAGAGCCAATCATGGCTAGTTACCCAGATTTTGGTGCTTCTAAACTGGCACAAACTTTCATAAAGCCGAACGGTGCGGGGGTTCTTAAGACTTCCGCAATCACGAAGAGAATAAGTAGTGAACTGGTTACCAAGCACATAAAGATAGGGCAGAACTTTGTAATTAAACTCTATTTCCCATAATCCCTTACTAGAACGGCCGCCTGCCTCAGTCAGCCAAGGACGCGCAATCACGTCATGCCGCCCACTTTTGGGATAAAATATGATCGAAGAGCGAGATAACTCAAAGACACCTTCCTTCACATCTCTACTAGCCTGGTTGCGTGAGACATTGAAAATGTCTTCATAATCAGATACGGCGACCGTAAAAATAGGGTTAGCGGACTCTTCTTCATCGGTGAAATAAGTTTGCATAAGACAGAGCCACAACACACGTTTTGCCTTTAAAGATAAATGATAAGCAGCTTCAGTTAGCTCGTTTGATTGCTTAACATTTATCTTTTTTTTCAACACATTAGCCATAACAAAAATCTTTTGTGGGTTAAATTATGACCCCCACAATATCAGCTAGTACACACAAGTCAACTAATTATTAATTCGTGTGTGATGTAGGGCGGATTCCCATAGTAAGTAGGGCGAATTCCCATAGTAAGTAGGGTGGATTCCCACAGTAAGTAGGGCGGATTCCCATAGCAAGTAGGGCGGATTCCCAGAAACACCCCTTTTTTATCTTTTAATATCAGTATGTTAAGCCCTCCTAAAAAGCTTTAAAAAGATCTAAAAAACAATTAAAAAGCTATTAAAATTAACGCTGTGGATAAGTGCATAACTCAACTTAGACACAGCAACCGGCCTCACTACGTTCATCCGGTCAACCCCTCAGCAATGCAAAAACAAGTTTTGCATTGCTGAGGGGTTTCTCTCAAAGCGAATAATACATTTACAAGTACAGTGACTTTATACTTCTGTTGACTATGACAAGCGCTACACTTAACCTTCCACAAATTTATGATTTCAGGTGACATATGGCGCAGAAAAAACAAATGACACAGCAGGAATGGGATCGATTAGTTCCCGCTATGGCAACTTACGCGCACATAACAACTGAGATCGGCTATGCAGTTTTGGTTAAGGGTGAACGACAAACTGATGTCGCAGTTCGGGTAGGACGCACAAAACAAAACGTGGCAAATGCAGTTAAACGCATATGGGAGCTCTATCAGCAAGCAACAACTGATGATGGTGAGAACCTTGAACTAGTCAACGTTTGGCTACCAAAACAAGAGGCAGATAAAGTAAGAACAATCGCAGCCAGATTTTCGATAAACGGTGAAAAAACTAAGTCGTAAAAAATGGAGCATAAATGGCGTTTCAATCCCCCGCAGCTAACTTCACAGAACAACGCCTTGATTTCACTAACTTAGTAAACCTTTCGTCACATTCGTCTTACGTCTTTGAATGTGCGACTGACTATCCTGATATCGGGATCCTTAAAGGATCTTTACTGGCCGTAGATCGAGCCATTCCGTTCAAACATGATCAGATAGTCATTGCCAACGTAGACAATGATCTTGTTCTGCGTCGCTTACTTCTTACACCAGTTGCTGCGCTTCAGGAACTGGATGGCATCAGAACAATAACGTCATTGCCGCATGACCAGGAATTGCCGGTCTGGGGCGTAATTGCATATGTCCTGACTGACATGGCTGGATCTGGTTTCAAATTAAGCGAAAACGTTTAACCAAGCCTCGCAGCGCGTTTGATGTTGTAAAAAATAACCCAAGCATAAATACTGTATCCATACACAGTACTTATGATGAGTGCCTGTCTATGTTTGCGCTAGCGGACGCCAATAATTTTTATGCTTCATGCGAAACAGTTTTCCGTCCAGACTTAAAGGGAAAACCGATTTGTGTCGTGTCGAACAACGATCTGAGTGGTGAGAAACGTTAGTTAATTTGATGCTGTTCATGTCAGCAGCTCTGAAGTGTTGTTTGGTCTGCTATGAGCGAAAAGCGGACATTAGCACTGAATGATTTATGGTTTTTTTCAGTTCATCAGCGAGCCAAGCGCTCGGCCGATTTCGCTAACCGAAGTAAAAGTTGTGCAGGAAAGCTTTGCTGAAGTTGAATACCAATTGTCTTCCGAAGAAGCTAAAATTGCCCGGTTTGTTCTCCCCGTATTATCGCGGCTGCTAACCCGATCAATCTGAGAGAGTAAAACAATGGAAAAGAAACGTTCCCGAGGTTGGCGCAATGCCCAGAAGCAACGCAATAAGTCTCGTGATGTCCACATGTCTTTAATCACTTACCGTGGCGAAAAAAACTGGAAGATGCTCTATATGCGCTCAAAGAAATTGCTGCGTGCCGCCCAGCTGGGGCTTGAGTATCCACATATTACTAACCAACAGCTTGCTATACGGGGGCTTGAAGAGTACCAATATTCTGATGAACGTACTTTTTATATGCAGTCGTAATCAATGGCGAAGCCCGACGGCGGAACAGGTATTCCGCCGTCATCCATTCCTTGTCGTACGCTCTGCTGGCACAAGCCGGAGTGCTAAAAAAAGAGCCTCTGCCGAATTGTTGCAATGGGCCGATGTTATTTGTGTTATGGAAGATAAGCACAAAAACCGTTTAGTGGCAGAATATGGCCGGATTATCACTTTCAAACCCATACATGTGCTTGATATACCTGACGATTACCTCTTTATGGATCCGGAGTTAATAGCAATATTGAACGATATCGTACCGGAAAAGTTGGGGCTAAACGCTCAAGACGTTGAGAGCCAATAAGCGCTTTTATTCTTCACCTGTTTATATCCATATATTCTTTCGAATACGTCCGCTGTTGGCACAAAACGGACATTGAGTGAGTGTCATCATTCGATTGTCACTGACTTAAAGGTCAACCTAAATATCAGGGGGCGTTTTCAACAAGATGATATAGCCGGAATTTTATATGCATTACAGAGCTACTTTCTTATTGTCATCAGTTTAATAGCAGTTATGCGGCATAACCTAAAAGTCGGTTTCAGCAAAACCAGTAATGGTCTAAAAGGCATAACATTAATGTCAGTGACAGTCGGGCATATTTAAATGCCATAGTCGGTTGTGTAAATAATGAACACCCCAATTTTTAGAAGCTAAGGAATTCAAAATTGTTGAGGAAAATTTTACTTTGAAAAGAGTCTCTACACGCCTAACTTTTGCCCTGGTGTTGGCCGTCCGGCTTCTCCACAACCGCTATACGTATTATCGGCAGATGAAAAAGCTACAAATTTGAGCGTAATCTTTATTGTCTTGGTTGCAATACAACTTATAAAAACTGGAACAGGCAGCGATGAACGGACTGGCAGGCCATAAAGCGAACTCAAAAATCAGGCTGCAATAAAAGTATGGCTAACCTACTTAACGGGGCTGCTCAAGGTTTACCGGGCGAACTACAAGTTACCGAACCGCCACAGACGTCAGGCAACGTGCCCTTACTTACATGGCATGTTTGATGCCACGTTTCAGCAGCAGATAATTCGCAGGTACGGAAATGACATAACCGACGAACATAGCCACGACCATCTGCCCCCAAAATGTGATTGAACCTGTATCAGGCGCGCTGTTGACATCACCTCTTCGCAAAAACCAGAGGCAAATAAACATTCCAGCCTGAAAAATAATCAGGGAAATCGTGTCGGCTTTCACCGCCTTTATTAAGGCTGCGATCCTCGATTTCTCACCCATCTCGCGCATGGGCAGATACTGAAAAAAAATACCCAATAAAAACGCCGCTACGAAGGACATCAACGTATGTCCAAAGAAAGCGGAGCCTGCGAGAGTCACTTTCGTCAGAGCTGCAACGGGCGCAGCGATGATATCGCCAATAACGCATCCTGCTCCGCAGTGGGTTGCCGATACGCAGGCATTCCGCCAGCTTACAGTGTGCTGATGACCCTGCCGGGAAGAATGAGAAGGGTGATCGGGAGGGCGCTTACCCAGCGCCTGCCAGACGAACCACCCAAAAAGCGGCATATAGAGTCCGGTCACCGGCCAGGTGACCGACATAACTTTCATATGTTGAGGATGGTGACGAATATCCCAGGCAATCCCCAGTGCAGTACAAAGGCTTGCGATAATAATCAGGCTGTATAAAAGCATCATTCCTCCATGTCTTAACCTTTGAGTCTAGACCAGTCTATGTTTATCACGCCGATATATTGCTATGGCGCAACAAAAAAACGACTCAGGCAAGCGATTTAGGGATGAAGACAGACTAAATACCGGACCGTCTCTTCAGCATTATCGCGCAGATCATATCTGGAAAAGATTATCCTGTCGTCAGTGATCGTCTGGCATAATAAAATGCTATAGCCAAATGATAATCATACTAATATTAATTCAGATATTTTGTTAAGCTATCCAACAAGTTATAAATACATTAATAATAATTTATATACCATTAGAAAATTTGCTTGCCTTTACTTAAGTTAAAAGAAACATGAAATTGTTTTGCTCCGGTTTGATTATTTAAAGATTGTTAGCCATGAATATCAGTTGGGGATAATCATGGTTTAACATCAGGAAGAGACAGATATATTTGCAGCTTGAAAAGTGCACTTTATATGATGAGCCAGGAGAATTTAACCGGTGTTGTTGAGACAATAATGAATATAAGCTTACTGAAGGGTTCTGCGGGCAGAACCCTTCAGAGCATTTATGAAGCCGGATGGCCGTTATTTTTTCAGCCACGCTTCCATGTGCTCTATTTCAGTTTTCTGTGCCTTGATGACATCTTCTGCCATCTTCTTCATTTCCGGATCTTTCCCGTATTTCAGCTCCGTTTCTGCCATGGCAATCGCGCCCCTGTGATGCTCAATCATGCCTTTGGCAAACGCCCTGTCAGCGTCCTGCTCCTTCAGTGCATTCATCATGCTACTGTGCATCTTTTGCATTCCTGACATGTACTCTTTTGATGCCGGAGACATGCTCATCTCATGCGTCATTTTTGAGGCCGGTTGCTGAGCCATAACCGCAGCCGGCAGGACAAACAGCAGGGAGGCAAGAATAATATGTGGCTTTTTCATAACATAACTCCTTCATGGGTAGGATTTTTCACTTCAGGTTTTCCCGGGCATCCTTTCATATGTCCGGGAATGTAACCTTGATACAGAGCAGTTTAAAAGCATGAAAATTTTCAGCCTGGAAAGAGCGGTTATGACGGTCCCGCTGTCGCCGGCATAATGGCCGTGAACGTAATAACATTATCATTCATGGCTACCTGCAGATCGCCTTCATGGGCCAGCAAAATGGAACGCGTAATGGAAAGACCGAGACCGGCACCATCCGTATTATGCTGCCTGGATGCATCGGCCCGGTAAAAGCGGTCAAACAGTCGGCCCAGGCTTTCCGGAGTAATATCTTCTGTGTAATTGGAAATATGTATAAAGGCCCTGTCCGAGTTGTGTTCAGCTGATAAGGATATGGCAGAGCCCGGCAGGGAATATTTTATGGCGTTGGTGATGAGATTACTCATCGCACGACGCAGCATCAGGCGATCACCTCTGACCAGAGCATCACCACTAAGCTTCAGCGTATTATGGCTTTCACCGGCAAGAGGCTCAAAGAAATCAATCAGTTCTTCGAGCTCTTCGTGTAATGAGAAGTTCTGCTTCTCCAGTATCATCAGGCCATTTTCAGACTTCGCCAGAAAAAGCATGTCGCTGCTCATTCTTGCAAGCCGGCTCAGTTCTTCCAGATTAGAGAAAAGCACCTCCCGGTAACTGGCTGCATCACGATCCCGGGACAGGGCAACCTGCGTCTGCATCATCAGGTTACTGACAGGCGTACGCAGCTCATGGGCAATATCAGATGAAAACTCTGAAAGGCGCCGGAAGGATTTTTCCAGCCTTTCAAGCATGCTGTTGAATTCAGCCACGGTAGCCATCAGCTCGGCCGGCAGATTATGAGCAGGAAGGCGTTTGCTGAGGTTGTTGATGGTGACAGCGGAGGCCAGACGGTTTAATTCATTTAGTGGCTTGAGACCCATCCTTGTGACAAACCAGCCCAGTAATACCGAAATGAACATCAGCCCGCCGTTGAACCAGATCAGCCATTTTTTGAGCTGGCTGATAAATTCATCATGAAAGCCGGTATCATAAGCCGCTGTTATCAGGACATCATGTTGTCCGCCTGCTTTCTGTGCACTGATTTTTCTGACAATAACATTATAACGCCAGCCTTCATCCTCTACTGTCTGCATCGTATCCGGATATGCGGCTTCGCTGGCAAAACGTCCGTAAGGAAGCGGAAAACCGGGCGAGGAATAGTCGGCAAGTAACCGTTTATCCGACGTTTTAATCGACAGATACAACCCGCTGTGACCCACCATGGCATCGGCAACCTTGCGTGCAAGCGAAGCACTGTCTGGCTGTCCGGAACCAGCTTCACTTTCCAGAAGTTCGGTTGCCAGCTCAAGCTTTCCTGTCAGCAGTGCGGCATCCTGATGGCGAAAATAGCTGCTCAGGGCAGCAACAAGCAGGACGCTGGAAAGAAACCAGGCAGACATCATTACACCGGCAAATATCACGCTCAGCCGTGTAGTCAGGGACCAGTTACGCTTCATTCTTCACGTATCTCCAGAACATAACCGATGCCCCGCACGGTATGAATGAGCTTTGGCGTAAAGTCATCATCTACCTTGCTGCGAAGCCGCCTGACGGCTACGTCAATGACATTGGTATCGCTTTCAAAATCAATATTCCAGACCAGGGAGGAAAGCAGGTTTCTTGGCAAAACCTCCCCGGTTCGCTGTAACAACAGCTCAAGCAGCACAAACTCTTTGGTAGACAGGTGAATTTTTTTCCCCGACCGGCTCACGGTCCGGCGGGTGGCGTCCATGATCAGATCTGCAATGCTGTGGTTTCCTGAAGCCTGTGTACGGTTACGCCTGAGCAGCGTGCGGATGCGGGCCAGAAGCTCGGCAAAATCGAAAGGTTTTAGCAGATAATCATCCGCGCCCAGATCGAGCCCTTTAATTTTTTCGCTGACGTTATCTCTGGCCGTCAGGAACAGGACGGGCTCTTCGTGGCGTGCCATGCGCATCTGCTGCAGGATATCCCAGCCGTCCATTGAGGGCAGCATGACGTCCAGGATTATCAGGTCATAATGCTGACGCAGAATATGCTCCAGGCCCTGACGCCCGTCGTTCACCAGGGTCACGTCATAGCCTGCTTCCTGGAGTCCCTGCTTCAGGTAAGTACCGGTTTTCAGTTCATCCTCAACAATCAGCATGGTTGTCATGGTGCGTTTTTCCTGCAGTTAATTGTTACTCCATACCGGTGCCAGGGGACAGGGTGCCCAGCCAGGCGACAATGGCCAGTATCAGTACCGCTACGGTAAATTCTGTAATAATGCTTTTACGCATCAGTGCAATACCCGCCTTATAGTGGCCCTGAAGCAGGGCATTTTCCAGCTTTGGCGCAAGCCGGAAGCGGTTGGCAGCAGCCAGCAATAACATCAGAAAAAACAGGGCAGTCTTTATTACCAGCAGCAGGCCGTAAATGCTTCCCGGCAAAGTGCTCAGTGGCTTTTCTGTGATGAGCACGAAATTAACTACTGCCGTGATCACGATGCTTATCACAATAACCGTGCCGGCACGGGAAAACCCCGTTAATGCCCCGGACAACTGCAGTGCATAAGCCGCTTTACTGGCTTTTTTTATACTCAGCAGAACGGTAAAAGCCGTCAGGGCTCCTACCCAGGCACCGGCTGCGGAAAGATGAACAATATCGCTCAACAAATGGACGTAATAGCTCACACCGTCATTCATGGCTGCATGACCGCCCCATGCCAGGGTCGCCAGCGCAGTACCGCCTGCCAACATCAAAACATAACGTGAAAGTACGGCATTCCTAAGCCGCAGACCGAGCCCGATAAAGGCGATGGCCAGGGCAACGAGCCGGACGACCCAGCTCATGCCAACAGCGGTCTCGCCGACCACCATTTCAATAATGTGCAGAGTCAGCTCACCGGGGTCACTGACGCCGCTCATGGACTGGGCAACCAGCAGCATGTTTGCCAGTGACAACACAATCCCGGCAGAAATGAGCGTGAAAAAGAACGACCAGACGCTGAACAAAGATACCGGTTTTTTCAATACGCCTTTCAGGGCATAAAGCTCAAATAAAGGCAGGCCAAAAAGAACCATAAGATCAAGGTAAAGAAGAAACCGGATGACAATAAAAGTCTGATCGTTCATGGCATTACTTCACGCTAAAGCTGTAGTTGCCGGTACGGGGATGTGTGTCAGATGACACTGCACGCCATTCCACCTTATAAGTCCCGGCGGGCAGCGGTTTTGCCGGCGTGATAATCATGGTTTTGGGATCGCTGCCGGCCGCAACTTTAGCTGAAACAGGCATTGGCGCATGCGATGACATGCCCGGCATGGCAGTCATTATCAGACGTGCGCCAGAGAATTTGGTCACCAGATTTTCGGTGAAGTGAAGCTCTACCTTTGAAGGAGCCGCTACCTGTGCCTTGTCTGCAGGCACTGATGAAGCCAGTTCAGGATGCGCCTGGACAGCGAAAGCAGTGACAGAAGCCACAACAGCGATGAAATACTTAGCAGATGAATGTTTCATTATAATACCTGTCTTGTTTAAATTAACTGCATCAGAACCACATGCGTGCCCCGAGAAGGAAACGCACTTCGTTATCTTTTTCTTCTTCACGGGCAGCCATATCTGCGGTATTACCGTAAAGCTGGCTCCAGGAAACCCCGACGTATGGAGCAAACTCACGTTTCACCTCGTAGCGAAGGCGCAGTGAGAGTTCCGTACTGGACAGGCCCTTACCGGTTTCACGCGCTTCATCATCTTTCCCGTAAATACTGGCTTCAAAGGAAGGCTGCAGGATCAGTCGGTTGGTCAGCAGCACATCGTAATCCGCCTCCAGCCTCAGCGCAGTTCGCCCCTTCTCGCCGGCAAATGCTGTCAGCTCGGTTTCAAAATTGTAAAGCGCCATTCCCTGCAGGCCGGCGGCAAGCCAGGTCTGGGGCTTTCCGGGCCTGAAATCCTGTCGGGCCCCGGCAACCACATCCCACCAGGGCGTAATGGCATGTCCCCATAGTGCCTGCACTTCCGCGGATTCAGCTTTACCGTCGCTGGTTTCGCCTTCGCTGCGGATCCAGAGCCGGTCGATGTCACCCCCAATCCAGCCGCTCACATCCCAGTTAAACCCGCCAGGATCGTTGTTTTTCTGCCATTCCAGCTGATCGGCAAGCAGAAAATAATTCACGCTGCTGTCATGAATTTTATGACCGTGGACATCCGGAAATGCCGCCTTACGGTCAGCCTCGGTAACCGGCGGGATGGGCGTTCTGCTTTCTGCTGGCGCAGCGGGTTGCATGGACTCCATACCATCCATCGGCTCCATCCCGCCCATAGCAGGATGATCCATCCCTGACATATCATGCTGCGGCATGTTATGCGCTGGCGCGGCATAGACGGGTGTAAACGTCGTTCCGGCAAGTGCAGACCAAACCAGCAATCCTGCCGCAGAACGCGACACATTCTTTTTCATATCACTCCACCCTGAAACTGACATCAGCAGTACCTCATTCAATGACCCGGACTTCACGGAACATGCCCGTTTCCATATGGAAAAGAAGATGGCAGTGATAGGCCCACCGCCCGAGCGCGTCAGCCGTGACGCGATAGCTGCGGCGGGTTCCCGGAGGCATATCAATGGTATGTTTACGTACCTGGAAGTTGCCACCCTCGTCTTCAAGATCACTCCACATACCGTGAAGATGAATGGGGTGCGTCATCATGGTGTCGTTGACCAGTACGATGCGAACGCGTTCACCATAGCGGAGCGTAACCGGTTCTGAATCTGAGAATTTGATGCCGTTGAAAGACCAGGCAAACTTTTCCATATGGCCCGTAAGGTGCAGTTCGATGGTGCGGGACGGTTCGCGGCCGTCCGGATCTTCAAACGTACTTTTCAGGTCGGCATAAGTCAGAACCTTCCTGCCGTTATTACGCAGGCCGATGCCCGGGTCATTTAATTTTGGTGCCGGCATCATCGCCTGCATATCTACCAGAGGGTTACCCGTTTCGGAAGCCGGGTGTTTCTGCATGTCACTCATGCCAGCCATGCTTGCGTGATCCATACCGCTCATAGCGCTGTGATCCATTCCCGCCATGCTGTCTGTTGGGGGGGCTGGTACAGCTGAACCATCCATACTCTGCATATCACCGCCGTCCATGCCCTGCATCTGACTGTGATCCATCCCGCCCATACTGCCATGATCCATCCCGCCCATGCCCATATCATCCATGGTCAGCCAGGGACGCGGATCGGGTTTCGGAATCGTTGCAGACAGTCCCTTCCGGACGGCAAGCGTGCCACGTGCATAGCCGCTGCGGTCCATAGACTGAGCAAAAATAGTGTAAGCGTCATCAGTCGGCTCTACGATCACATCGTAGGTTTCGGCAACGGCGATACGGAACTCATCAACGGACACGGGGGTGACATACTGCCCGTCTGCGGCCACGACCGTCATTTTCAGACCGGGAATACGAACGTCAAAATAAGACATGGCCGAGCCGTTAATGAAGCGCAGGCGTACTTTCTCACCTTTACGGAACAGACCGGTCCAGTTTTTACCGGGTCCCTGTCCGTTCATCAGGTAGGTGTATGTGAAACCACTGACGTCGGCCAGATCTGTCGGGTTCATCTTCATTTCGGCCCACATTTTCCGGTCAGCCAGCGTATTCGCGAGGCCTTTCTCCCGCGCATCACGGAAAAAGTCGGTAGCGGTGGGTTTAGCGAAGTTGTAATAATCTGATTGTTTTTTCAGTTTTGCGAGAATGTCTGAGGCTTTTTCATCAGACCAGTCGGTCAGCAGCACAACATGCTCGCTGTCCCACTGAAACGGCTCAGGTTCAGCGGCATCGATAATAATCGGACCGTATACCCCTTCCTGCTCCTGCAGGCCGGAATGGCTGTGATACCAGTAAGTTCCGTTCTGCTTTATTTTAAAGGAGTAAACATACGTGTCGTCCGGTTCGATCCCGTGAAAACTGAGACCCGGCACGCCGTCCATATTTGCCGGCAGGATAATGCCATGCCAGTGAACAGAGGTCGGCTCTGAAAGGCGGTTTTTTACCCTTAACGTGACAGTGTCGCCTTCTTTCCAGCGCAGCAGAGGTCCCGGAAGACCCGCATTTATGGTTTTTGCATAACGGGTCTTACCGGTGATATTCAGTGGCGTTTCGCCGATAAACAGATCAAAGTCGGTCCCGGCCAGCGTACGGGACTGCATCAGGTTTACCGCCGAAAACGCATCAAACGTTCTCAGCCCCAGGCCACCCACGAGACCGGTGGCGGTTATCCCTTTAATAAAATTACGTCGTGAACTTTTAAGTTCCATGACTGAGCTCCGGCAAAATTCACAGTATCCCGGGAGAAAAAGTCTCTCCGCTCCGCAAGCACAAGCCGTGCTTACCGTTCAGGAAGTTTATTTTTTGTTACCGGAAAGCTATCACAGCTGAAAGACGGGCATGATTACAATTGTGTAATGTTGGAACTTGCTGTTTTTACATTACATTTATGTCATTTTCGAGCGGAGGCATTTTTCTCCTGTACGATAAAAATGACTGAAGCCGGAGAGCGTCCGGCCCGCCATTATTTAACTTTTACTCGTAAGGACAGCCGACATGAAAAAATTAATGTTTGTTTCTCTTCTGGCCCTGTTTTCTGCCTCATCAGTATGGGCACAGCCGCATCCTGTTTCAGAGCCGGACGGTCAGGTAACTAACAACGCTGTTGCCATGATGAATGAACATGAGCGTGCCATCCTGGCGCACCAGAGTATGGATAATGCAAATTCTGCAGCACATCAGAGCATCATTGATATGCACCGAAGGATGATGCAGCAGGAAAAATAAGGGGTTGCACCGGACAGAAGATTCTCCCGGTATCTTCTGTCCGTTTCTGTCACTGCTCCGGGATGCGGTTGTGTTTTACCCTCATCGTTAATGCTTTTTCCGGTAAATCTTCTTTCAAGGCCTACGTGAGCCGGCCCGTCTTGCTGCGACGGGCTCTTTTTACCGCCTTCCCGCTTTCCGCATCGTTAAACTGCCGCCCATGCTGAATACAGCGGTATTTTGCGGCAATGAAGATTCTGTACCAGGCTTATTACGTATTCGCAAATAAGCTAAGTTAAGAGAGGAAAATATGTCAGAACAATATCGCAACTGCATTGAAGCCTGCTATATCTGTGCCGCCACCTGTGATTACTGTGCCACGTCATGCCTTAAAGAACCTCAGCTGGAGATGATGCGTGAATGCATAAGGCTGGACATGCAGTGCGCAAGCATCTGCCGGATAGCGGCAAATTTAATGTCGCTTGAAAGCGAATTTGCTCCCGAACTCTGCAGAGTTTGTGCAGAAATTTGCCAGAAATGTGGTGATGAGTGCGCCCGACATGAGCATGAACACTGTAAAAAATGCGCAGAAGCATGCCATCATTGTGCTCAGGAGTGCAGAAATATGGCAGCATAACTTTTCTGTCATCTGCGGTACGAAGCAACGGACAGCTACTTCATGCGCCGGAAAGCAGAAAATTGACGTCGCCAGCCCTGCCTGATCCTTTGCGGGAAAAACGCAGTAGCAGCATAATTACGGGCAGGACGGAGCTGTTGCGTCGACCCATTGAACTCCAGCGGACATTCAGTCCGATTGAGCCTGCCTGCTTGAGGCGATCGAGTCTGGCGAGCAGTGCGCAGACAGCCCTGAATACCGGTGAGAGTGACACCGATGTTAAACAGCACAGCGCGCCCGGCGTAGCCGGTTACAGGCATATACATCGTTGCCGAACCATACCTTCCTCTGAACGGCTTAAACCAACTCCCAGCAAAAAATCAGCTAAGGCAAACCCTTTTAACTACGGTGAAAGGGCTTTACGGCGCTTGCGACGTTTAGTCCTGGCGTCTGCAGCTTACTGCTAACGCCAGGGGCAATATAACTCCCAGCGACAGCCATAGCACTTAACACGCTAGCCGCTAACTTAAGAAAGCCATTGATACAAAACACATAGTAAAAGTTAGTATTTAAATACTTCTTAAAATCATTAGTTTATTAATAACTAATTGTTAGTTTCATTCAGATACAACGACGGCTGCGTAATCGCACGCAGCAAAAAAGCAAAAAAATATGTAAAGATGGGCGAGCCGTGGTTCAAAATAAAAAACCAGCATTTTCCCGAAAAAATACACGTATTTTCAAGTAATTATGCATTGTAGTAAGTTAAGTGGAATGCAACATCTTCGGTATAAACTTTAATCAGTTTTTATGAGCTGAAAGGGGAAGGCCGTGAACACCACCATGCATTCCACATCTGCGCTTCTGCTGGCTGAGCAGTGGCTTAAAATTCTTTCGGATTTAGGCAGAGCCAGCGCAACCATTAAAGCCTATCGAAGTACCCTGACACATTTTTTTGCCTTCTGTGAAATACACGATATAGCTCCTGAAAGGGCTTCCTTTGAAGACATTGCAGGGTATATCCGCCCTCAGCTCCCTGATATGCCGTCATCCGTTGCCAGCGCGACACTCCAGTTGCGCATTTCAGCTCTTCGTCTCTGGTATGACTTTCTGATTTACCAGGATGTATGCGGCCTTAATCTGCTACCCCGTTCAGGTTTACCTGGTAATCTCACTTCCGGCCGCGGTCTGGTGCCGCGTATTACGCGATTACCCTGTATTCCCGATGACGGGCAGTGGCTCAGGTTCCTGAAACACGTTTCTGGTGCGTCTCTGCGTGACCGGCTGATGCTTGCTCTGGCTTATTATGGCGCGCTCCGGCGCACGGAAGTGACGGCTCTGAGGCTTGAGGACATTGATCTGGCTCACCGCCTGATCCGCATCCGTGCAGAGACGACGAAAAGCAGACGGGAAAGAATAGTTTGCTACAGCGCCGACATTATGCCGGTACTGGCAAACCATTTTCGGCAGCTACGGCTGGCAGGCTGGTCAGGCGGTGCTCTGTTCCGTTCCGCCTCTGACCGTAATTACGGCGCTCCGCTCTCGTTCTGGAGCTGGAGTAAGACCGTGCGGAAGTGGGCGACAGAGGCTGATCAGCCAGACATCACCACGCATAGTTTTCGTCACCTCCGGCTGACACACCTGGCGCGGGCCGGATGGAAACTGCATGAACTGGCTACGTATGCAGGGCACAGGGACCCACGCACCACACAAATTTATATTCATCTGTCGGGAACGGATATGGCTGCCCGCATGGCTGCTGCCGTCGCTGAAACCGACCGCAGGATCGCAGGGCTTATCTTTCAGACGGGGTAGTGTGATGAAAGCAGAAACAGACATTCATAATTATGTCCCTTTCAGTCGTTCAGATTATCAGCTGAAAGATATGTTAAGCACTGAAGAGCGCAAGGCGTTAAGCACCGGGCAAAAACGCTCCTCTGCTCTGAACCAGCAGGGCCCGCTGTCATCTTTACTGCGGCCTTTTCAGGATATTGCAGACCGCAGCGGCACCAGTGACAGACTCGTCAGGATTATCCTTTCTGCCGTTCTGGCGGAGATACACCGGACAGGGCAACCCTGCTGGCTGTGGGAATCAGAAAAGTGGCTGGCGCTGTGCCAGCAGCACCGTTCAGGCAGACCTCTTATTGCAGCCTTTGCCTTCCATCTTGGTCCATTTCCCTCACCGTTCAGCCTCCCGCACCATGGTGCGCCATCGCTGTACGCCAGTGCCATCTATGGCCGGAAATTTTTTACTCAGGAGCTCAACCGTCTGACGGACACTCTGGTTTCACTGGGATACAAACGTAAGAACCAGAAAAATCAGCTGTCAGCCCTGTTGGGCATACTGATGATGATGAACAGTAATCCTCAGTTCGAAAGCTTTACGACCGATCTCCTGTGGCGCGCGCAGAAATACCACGATCGCGGGAACGCAAGGACAGTGGGCAGGGTTTCGCATGCGCTTGCCGCACTGGGCATCATTAAAAGCCCCGTGCGTATGCGCAATTACCAGGAATGGCACGAAAAACCGACGGACAACATCGCACAGCCCTGGGTAGCATGGTGCCGGCGGTGGAGGGAAACCTCAGTGCTTCGTCCCCGCTCCAGAGAGAGTCAGTACAGCTTTATCCTCCGCTGCGGCCTGTGGCTCGCCCGGGAACACCCGGAAATACGCGAGCCGTCAGACTGGACGATGGAGATTTGCGCCAGCTTCATTGCGGCAGTCGGAAGAATGAAGGTTGATGAACTTTCGTTGGGCACGACACGAGGAGCCCGCCGATCTGTACGCTCCGGAGAGCCTATGCTGCCAAACTCCCGTGCCGGTTTTGTGTATGCCGTTCGCCGCTTTATGATCGACTACGAGAACTGGGGATGGGGACGGCTTAAATTCAGTCCGGCCCGCCATCTCTCGACGCCTGATACGCCGCTGTTTCGTCAGGGCGTCAGTCCCCGGGTTATTGATGATCCGGTCTGGCTGAAACTGGTCTGGGCAAGCCTGAACCTGCGTCAGGAAGATTTGCTGAGTGAAATCCATTACCCCCTGTCTATGCTCCAGGCTATGGCGGTCATCTGGACGCATGCAGGGCTGCGTCAAAATGAGCTGATGCGCCTGACCGCAGGCTGCATCACTCCACAGCTGGAAGATATTAACCGGGACGACGGCAGTAGCATTCCTGCCGGGACGCTTTGTTACCTGAACGTACCAGCCGGTAAGACATCTAAAGCCTTTGTTAAACCGGTTTCCGCTGCGGTGAAAAAATATGTCGATATCTGGCTGGCAGAACGACCTGAAGAGCAGGCAGCTCTGACGGATGAACGCACCGGTGAAAAAGTCCGTTTTCTGTTTCAGTTTCGTGGCAAACCTGTGGGAAGAGACATAACAAACCGCACCGTTATACCGGTTCTCTGTGTCCGGGCAGGAATGCCGCAGGAAGACAGCCGGGGCGCTATTACCAGCCACAGGGGACGCGCATCGGCCGTAACTGCCCTGGCCAGTGTTCCTCAGGGCATGTCGTTATACGAGTTGATGCAATGGTCAGGCCACTCTTCGCCGCAGTCCACCATGCATTATATTCGTATACGCCCGACACAGCTGGCGGCCTCTTTTGTTAAAGCTGACCGGGTAGCGCACATGATTAGCGTGCTCATTGACCATGATCCGGCGGCGAGTACTCTTTCAGGGCCAGCTACTTACTATGATCTTGGTGACTCTTATTGTTCCAATCCCTTCTGGAGTAATTGTCCTCATCGAATGGCATGCGTCGGGTGTGATTTTAATCTGCCAAAATCAAGTGCAAAAGGGTTACTACTCGAGAGTAAGGCTTCGATAAAACGCTATCTGGAGGAAGTTCCACTGACCGTAGATGAAAAGGCGGTTATAGAGAGCGATGTGGAAAAGCTGAATGCGGCTCTTGAAAAAATAGAGAAGAACCGCATCTGTTAGCACCTTATGAACCGGTTTCGTTTAAACATCGCGCTGGTGACGCATCGCTTACTGAGCCAGATTTCATTTATCTGAACTGTTAACAGAATGCCCGGCGCACGTCAGCTGAGCACACTATTTGCGCAACAGCCGCAGCCCATTTGCCACAACCAGAAGGCTTGCCCCAACATCAGCAAAAACGGCCATCCACATGGTTCCTAATCCGGCAATGGTCAGGAAAAGGAATACCGCCTTTATTCCGATAGCCAGAATGATATTCTGTATCAGTATCCTGTATGTCTGCCTGGACAACCGAATAAAGTCAGGGATCCTGCGTAAGTCATCGTCCATGAGCGCAACATCTGCAGTTTCAATAGCAGTATCCGTTCCCATTGCACCCATGGCAAAACCAATATCAGCTCGGGCAAGTGCAGGGGCGTCATTAATGCCGTCACCAACCATACCCGTGGAACCCCGCGTATGTAATGATTCAATGACCTGGAGCTTATCTTCAGGCAGTTGATTACCTCTGACTTCATCTATACCAACCTGAGCAGCGATAGCTTTAGCCGTATAAGCATTATCGCCGGTCAACATAATGGTTCGAACGCCAAGACGACGTAATTCCTTTACGGCTTCAAGGCTGCTTTCCCTGACCGTATCCGCCACTGCGAATATACCCACTACCTGGGTTGAATTGCTGAGTATAACTACAGTTTTTCCCTGAGCTTCAAGACTATCTATTGTTGATTGATTAGCCTCCGAAAAGCCCGGGATATCCTGTGTCAGCCTGATATTTCCAAGGCAATATGGCTCACCGTTTATGTTTCCCCGTATTCCCCGTCCCGGCAAATCTTCAAAATCCTCAACTGCATAAAGCATCGCTACCGGTGCTGCAGAAACTATCGCCTGCGAGACAGGATGAGCGGAATATCCCGCAAGGCTTACTGCCAGTATCCGTCCTTCCCACTCAGGAATAGTTTCGTCGATGATGATATCTGTCAGCTTCGCCTTACCCGTGGTGATGGTGCCGGTTTTATCCATCGCAAGCCACTTAAGACGGCGGCCTTCCTCAAGATAAACTCCGCCTTTAATCAGAATCCCTTTGCGTGCAGCAGCAGTCAGGCCACTGACAATAGTCACAGGCGTTGAGATAACCAGAGCACACGGGCAGGCGATCACCAGCATGACGAGCGCCTTATAAATCCACTCCTGCCAGCCCTGCCCTTCAATAAGAGGCGGTATAACAGCAACCGCGGCGGCAACCAGAAAAACCACCGGCGTATAAATACGAGAGAATTTGTCAATGAATCTCTGTATAGGTGCCTTCTCTCCCTGGGCTTCTTCGACAGCATGAATAATGCGCGCAAGCACAGTATCATTTGCTGCTGCAGTAACCCGATACTCGAACGCTCCTGAGCCGTTAATCGTACCGGCAAATATCGGATCACCTTCATTTTTATCAACAGGCAGGCTTTCACCGGTAATTGAAGACTGATTGATTTCTGAGCGGCCATAAAGAAATGTACCGTCAAGAGCAATTCGCTCTCCGGGTCTTACCCTTATAACGCTTCCCAGCGGAACAAGCCTTGCCTCTGTTTCCTTCCAGGTGCCGTCAGGTTGTTGAACCGCGGCTTTATCCGGTGTCAGTTTCATCAGTGAACCAATGGCATTGCGAGCCCGATCAAGTGATTTGGCCTCGATCAGCTCCGCAATAGTGAACAGCACCATCACCATGGCGGCTTCCGGCCACTGTCCAAGCGCAAGTGCACCGGTCACAGCAATGCTCATCAGAGCGTTAATATTCAGGTTGCCGTTGCGCAGGGCAATCCAGCCTTTTTTGTAGGTTGTCAGTCCGCAGGAGACCACCGCTGTCAGCGCCAGTATGGCCTCCAGCCACTCCGGCATGCCCATCCAGTGCATGGCTTCAGCGGCGATTGCCGCCACACCGGCCAGCGCCAGTGGCCACCATGGTTTTTTCCTTTCCTCGGTGGCTGCGTGCCGGCCACTGCTGTCAGGAAGTTCAGGTTCAAAACCCAGCGAACGAATGGCGGCCAGAACCGGCTCCAGCGCATCCGGTGAGTGAACCACCGTCAGGACGCGTTGCATAAGGTTGAAATCCAGTTCCTTTACGGCAGCCATACCATCCAGCTTTTTACGGATCATGCCTTCTTCAACCGGACAGTCCATCTGCATGATCCGGATGCTGGTACGCACCCCGTCAGCTGTCACCTGCTGCGTCTGCAGCTCACTGAGTGTGGCAGGTTCAGGCGAACAACAGGATCCGCAAAGGCTTTCCGCCTCGCGACCTGAACAGCTACTGACTTCAGGCTGGGCTACTTTATCAATCAGTTCCGGCTTAAAACCCAGTGAACGCACCGCCTGCAGAACCGGCTCCAGCGCCTGAGACGTATGGGTCACAGTGAGCACCCTCTGCATCAGATTAAAGTCAAGATTCCGGACAGCAGATAGTTTTTCCAGTTTTTTACGGAGCAGCGTCTCTTCCGTCGGGCAGTCCATCTGCATGATGCGCAGATGCGTCTGAACGTCATTGTTGCCGGCACGCTTAGCAACCCGTTCGGACGGCTGACTCTGGCTTTCCGGTGAGCAGCAGCTCCCGGAGTTACAGCAGGCCGGTGTGGCCTCAGCCGTTTTTGGCAGCGCTTTACCAGAGGCCTCTGTCGGGTAAGTTGCGGTATTTTCAGGAGCCGTTTCCTCTCCGGTTGCAGCTGAGCCACATTTATTATTACTGCAGCAGTCACTCATTTTTTTATCCCGTTAGTAACGTATAATGGCATTAAAGACCTTAATGTAACTACAGGGTCAAGCTGAGGTGAGATGAATTATGAAAATAGGCGAGCTGGCCCGACAGGCCGGATGTCCGGTTGAAACGGTGCGCTATTACGAACGTGAGGGTCTGCTGCAGGCTGCATTCCGTGATCAGACCAATAACTACCGACATTACAACAGTGCACATCTGGAAAGGCTGATGTTTATCCGGCGCTGCCGGGCGCTGGATATGACCCATGAAGAAATCCGGGCGCTCCTAAAGGCGCGCAGTCAGCCTGATGCAGACTGCGGTACGGTTAATGCGCTGATAAACGAACATCTTCATCATGTACAAGCCCGCATTCGGGAACTGAATATGCTGGAAAAGCAGCTGTATGAGCTCCGGAGCCACTGCAATGCCAACCGGCCAACACGGGACTGCGGTATTCTGCGCGAGCTTGAGCAGGCAGAAGAATCAGATGCTGTTGTGCCGGTTATCACTCCAGGTCACCTGGCCGGAAGTCATTCACACTGATGCTGCTTTTCTGCTGCCGGCAGGGCGGTGCGCTAAAGATACAGGCTTTTTTGTCATGCTACTCCGCCATGCCCGGCCATTCAGACAACAGAGAGCATTCTGCCGTTAAAATCTGCGTGATATCGCTCAGCATTCAGTTTCCGTCTGTTTCGTAGCGTATTTTGGCGGGACTGATCCTGCTCGCTGGAAAGTGACGTCAGCGGTTCAACCGCATCGTATAGCCTCTGGTAAAAGTTTCCAGAATAAAACACCCTTCATTTCACATACTCATGAAATGAAGAATTATAATGGAGCAAACCAGAGCACTTATTGCTTTCTCAGCGCTGGCACATGAATCACGGCTCAGAATAGTCAGAATGCTTGTTGTGTCAGGCGCAGGTGCCATGTCCGCAGGTGACATTGCTGCTGCTCTTGACGCCTCATCCCCCTCCAGAGTGTCCTTTCACCTGAAACAACTCGAGCACGCCGGCCTTATCTTCGGTCGCCGCGAAGGCAAATCGGTTATATACAGCGCCTGCTGGACAGACCTGGCCGATTTAGTCGCCTTCCTGATGCACGACTGCTGTCAGGGGGCATTGCCTTTATTGCGATCAGGCCATCGAATTATTTTCTAAATGTACAGGTATGCCTACAGGGCCAGAAAACAATGTCTGAACATCGCTTTTACATTCACATTAACCAACACAAAAGGATTTAGCCTGTGCAAACAGTAAATAAAGCAGGACAGATCAGGGACTGGCTGGAGCATAGTCAGATTGCCATTTACTTCGTTGCAGTGGCTGCCGGATGTTTTTCAGCAATGCTTTTGCCGGGGACAGCCCGCCTTGAAAGTGCCATCAACCCCGCCCTGGCCCTGATGCTCTATGTCACCTTTCTGCAGGTGCCCGTGGCTGAACTTGGCGGTGCATTCACGAGGGTGCGTTTTATTCTGCCTCTCCTGCTGACTAATTTCCTTTTAGTGCCGCTTCTGGTGGCAGTACTGGTCAGCTTTCTTTCGCAAAACCCGTTGCTTATCCTCGGCGTTCTTCTGGTCCTGCTTACTCCCTGCATAGATTACGTGGTGACATTTTCGCAACTTGGTCGTGCTGATGCCCGTCTTTTGCTGGCCTCCACACCGGTCTTACTTATCGTGCAGATTCTGTTGCTTCCGGTATACCTGCATTTATTTCTTGGCGAAAATGCCTCTGAACTGGTGCAGCCCGCACCCTTTATTCACGCTTATCGCTGTCCCCCTGATCCTTGCTGCTCTGACCCAGTTTATGGCCCGCAAAAGTCATTTTGCGCAAAAGGCTTCCGAATGTCTTGGTCTGCTGCCCGTTCCGGCAACTGCGTCAGTTCTTTTCATCGTTGTGGCCGCCATGCTGCCGCAGCTGGGTGAAGCCTGGTCTGTTGCTGTTCAGGCAGTGCCTGTCTATGTGGCGTTTGCTGCGTTAGCACCTTTGTGCGGCTGGGGCATGGCTAAGGTTTTTCGTCTGGAGCCTGCTGCAGGAAGAGCCATTGCCTTCAGTGCCGCTACCCGAAACTCTCTGGTCATTTTACCGCTGGCGCTGGCAGTTCCGGGCGCGGTGCCCGTCCTGCCGGCTGTAATCGTGGCTCAGACCATGGTTGAGCTGATCAGCGAACTGGTTTACGTGCGCCTCATCCCCAGGCTGGGGCGCAATAACGTGTGACCTCAGGTGATAATGCCGACCGCTATGGCGGCATTATTATGTGACAAGTTCACGTCCGGTAAGCTGCCATCTTCATGGCGGTCAGACCCTGCACAGGCAGGTCCGAACTCTCCTGTTAATAACCGCTATGCCCTCATCCAGCTGTACAGAACAGCCTGTCAACACGCCATAACATATATGAATTTATAAATATAAAATTGACCTTTCGGCTGCAGAGGACGAGACTTATTGCTGTCCGCAACGAAGGAGAAATTATGCCGCCACTTCTGCCCCTGCAACTTTTTAAGAATCTTTCTGACGAAACCCGGCTCAGCCTGGTACTGCTGTTGCGCGAAAAAGGCGAGCTTTGCGTCTGCGAGCTTGTCTACATCCTGAAAGAAACACAGCCAAAAATATCACGGCATCTGGCCCTGCTCAGAGAGAGTGGACTGCTTATCGACCGACGTGACGGCAAGTGGATCCATTACCGGTTATCGCCACACATGCCTGCGTGGGCAGCAGCGATCATTGAGCAGGCATATCTGTGCCAGCGGGACGACATTTTGCATCTCAGTCAGCAGGCCGAACGTGATAACGCAACAACCAACGGCAAGGCCGTCTGCATGTAAAAATTTTGTCAAAATACATTCGATAAAACGCATGTGTTTTGCAGCATACATTTATCAGCCCGCTTTAACGGGCGGTTATATTTAAGAAGGAGAGAGTATGTTTCTGGCAGGTGCGATTTTTATCCTGACCCTGACACTGGTGATCTGGCAGCCGAAAGGGCTCAGCATTGGCTGGAGTGCCGTTATCGGCGCCGCGCTGGCGCTGCTGACCGGCGTGGTACACATCGGGGATATACCGGTGGTCTGGCAGATTGTCTGGAACGCCACGGCCACGTTTATTGCGGTCATCATTATCAGCCTGCTGCTCGATGAGTCCGGCTTTTTTGAATGGGCC